>OASS01000461.1_pt1 | contig 9991 bp, 5 predicted proteins | sample 1475811 | NCBI WGS metagenome assembly OASS01 (sample SAMEA2579922, study PRJEB22360) | human gut metagenome | biome: human gut; feature: human-associated habitat; material: faeces | place: Denmark | collected 2008/2010 | reverse complement strand
GGGGGTACATGCGCCCGGCGGGCCGGGGCCCCCCTGCCGCACCGCCTCCACCGCCTCGTCCAGGGCGGGGTGGTGGAGCAGGCAGGAGGCCACCGGCACCACCCGGTGGGTGCCCGCGGCGTAGATTCCGCTGTCCAGCCGCCGGCCCGGCCCGGTGCAGAAGGTGGAGATGGCCTTGTTGCGGTAGTGCCAGGGGTGTTCCATCCCCAGGATGGGGGACACCGGCCCGAACTCCCCCAGCAGCGCCTCCACCTGGGCCTGCTTCTGGCGCAGCTGCTCCGGATAGGGGGTCTCCAGCAGGGGGCAGCCGCCGCAGCCCTGCCGCCGCAGGGCGCAGATGTGTCTCTCCTCCGCCATGGCCTCAGCTCCGTTCCAGCCGCGCCACGGTTTCCACATGCGCGGTGCGGGGGAACATGTCCACCGCCACGGCCTTTTTGAGGGTGTAGCCCCGCCCGGCGAACCGCTTCACGTCCCGGCCCAGGGTGCCGGGATCGCAGGAGACGTAGACCACCCGCTGTGGGCCCATGTCCGCGATGGTGTCCACCACGTCCTCGGCCAGCCCCTTGCGGGGCGGGTCCACGCACACCACGTCGGGGCGCACCCCCTCCCCCTCCAGGTAGCGGGCCGCCTCCCCCGCGTCGGCGCAGAGGAAGCGGGCGTTTTCAATGTGGTTGCGCTGGGCGTTGGCGATGGCGTCGTCCACCGCCTGGGGCACCACCTCGGCCCCCCACACCATGCCCGCCTTCCGGGCCATGACTAGGCTGATGGTGCCGATGCCGCAGTAGAGATCCAGCACCGTCTCCGCCCCGGTGAGGCCGGCGAACTCCAGGGCCTTGCCGTAGAGCACCTCGGTCTGGGCCGGGTTGACCTGATAAAAGGAGGGGACGGACAGCCGGAAGGTGAGGCCGCACAGGGTGTCGGACAGAAAGTCCTCCCCCCACAGGGTGCGGTAGGAGTCCCCCAGAATCACGTTGTTGTGCTTCTCGTTCACCCCCAGCACGATTCCGGCCAGGTTGGGCTCGGCCCGGCGCAGGGCGCGCACCAGCTCGGCCTCCCGGGGGACGCCCCGGCCATTGACCAGCAGGCAGCACAGGCTGCGGCCGGCCCGGTTAGTGCGCACATACACGTGGCGCACCAGGCCGGTGAAGGTGCGCTCGTTGTAGGCGGGGATGGAGTACTCCGCCATCCACTCCTTCACGGCCCCCCGCAGTCGGGCGGCCGCCTCCCCCTGGAGCAGGCAGTCGTCCACGTCGATGACGTCATGGCTCCGGGGGCGGTAGAAGCCGATGCGGGGGCCCTTGGCCACCGGGAACTGGGCCTTGTTGCGGTAGCGGTCCACCTGCTCCGCCCCCAGGATGGCGGAGACGTGGATCTCCGCCCCGCCCAGGCGGCGCAGGGCGTCCTCCACCCGGATGCGCTTGGCCTCCAGCTCCTCGGCGTAGTTCATGTGCCGGAACTGGCAGCCGCCGCACTTGGTGTAGTGCAGGCACCGGGGGAAGATGCGGGCGGGGGAGGGGTTGACCACCTCCTCCACCCGGCCCCAGAGGGCGCTGCGGCCCACATGGGTGAGGCGCACGTCGCAGGCCTCTCCCCGGATGCCGCCCTGGACAAAGACCACCATCCCGTCCAGCCGGGCCACCCCGGCGCCGTCGCTGGCGTAGCCGTCGATCACCAGGCGGCAGAGCTGCCCCTCCCGGGGCTTGCCGTTATCCATTTACACTCACGTCCTTCATGGCGCCATAGGTCAGCACCGCAGAGAGCGGGCTGTTCATGGCGGGCAGGGCGCCGCCCTGGAGCCAGAACACATACCCCTCCGCCGTGCAGTAAAAGTTGTCCACCTGCACCGCGGCGGTGATGGCGTCCCGGGTGAGCGTCCCCTGCTCCACCGCCGCGGCCAGCTCGCTCCGCTGGTCCAACAGGGCGTCCACCACCCGCGCCCGTACGGCGTCGGCGTCGGTGAAGAAGTCGGTGAAGTCCAGCTTTTCCCCCGTCACGGCGTCAAACTGCTCACTGAGCAGAAAGACGGCGGGGTGGGCCTCCCCCTCGCTGGACACATACAGGTCCCGGCAGACGCTGATCACCTTCTCGTCGGCGTAGGCGATCTGGTAGGTCATCTCCTGGGTGGTAGGGTAGAAGGGGAACCCCGCCGCCTTGGACACGTCGTAGTCGGCCACCGCCATCTCATAGGCCTCCTCTGCCTCCAGCATCCGGCTGGCCCCCTCGGCCTTGTACCACTCGTTGATGGCCGTCCCGGCGGGGCAGGCGTCGGTGTTCTGTATCAGCGGGAGGGTGAAGGAGGCGGTGAGCACCGTGGCGCCGTCGCCGGAGGTAAAGGTCTTGGCAAAGACCTGATCCCCCCACTTGGGAGCGGCAGGCGCCGGCGTGGGAGTGGGGGTGGGCACCAGCATGGATGTCTGGATGGGGGTGGGCACCGGGGTCTCCTCCGGCATCTTGTCCCCGCCGCAGGCCGTCAGGGACAGGGTCAGCGCCGCGGCCAACAGGCCGGACAGCACAATCCGTTTTTTCATATTACGCTCCTTTACACTGGGTGATGGGAACAACATTATTGTACCATCTGCCTGCCGGGCCGTAAATGGAAAAAAGCAATTTGTAACCTTCCGTATTTTTTTGGTATAATGGACGAATCACAGCGGGAGGCGCGGCGGCCTGGACAACAACTATGGGCCCGGTGCCCTCATCTACGCCCCCTGCGTGCTGGCGCCGCAGGCGCGAAGGAAAACCGCAAAACGCTGGGTTTGTTCATAATTTCCCCTTTTTTATTGACATGGGATATGATATACTAGGAAACTGAATTAGCATCCAAGTCCTGGGAGCCGAGGCACCGGGGACAGGAACAAGAAAGGTGAACAAGACGCATGGGACTGTTGAAAAAGCTCTTTGGCACCAGCTCCGAGAAGGAGCTCCGCGCCATCAAACCCATCGTGGACAAGATTGAAGCCCTGGACGTGGAGTACTCCAAGCTCACCGACGAGCAGCTCAAGGCCAAGACCCCGGAGTTCAAGGCGCGCATCGCCAATGGCGAGAGTCTGGACGACATCCTGCCCGAGGCCTTCGCCGCCTGCCGGGAGGCGGCCTGGCGCGTGCTAGGCATGAAGCCCTACCGGGTGCAGCTCATCGGCGGCATCATCCTCCACCAGGGCCGCATCGCCGAGATGAAGACCGGCGAGGGCAAGACCCTGGTGGCCACCCTGCCCGCCTACCTCAACGCCCTGGCGGGAGAGGGCGTGCACATCGTCACCGTCAACGACTACCTGGCCAAGCGCGACAGCGAGTGGATGGGCAAGGTCTACCGCTTCCTGGGCCTCACCGTGGGCCTGGTGATCCACGACATCCAGCCCAAGGACCGCAAGGCCTCCTACGCCGCCGACATCACCTACGGCACCAACAACGAGTTCGGCTTCGACTACCTGCGGGACAACATGGCCATCTACGCCACCGAGATGGTGCAGCGGGGCCACGCCTTCGCCATCGTGGACGAGGTGGACTCCATCCTCATCGACGAGGCCCGCACCCCCCTCATTATCTCCGGCCAGGGGGACAAGTCCACCCAGCTCTACACCGTGGTGGACGCCTTTGTGGCCAAGCTCAAGGGCCAGCGGGTGGCCAGCGTGGACACCAAGGAGGAGGAGGACCCCGATCTGGACGCCGACTACGTGGTGGACGAGAAGGCCCGCACCGTCACCCTCACCGCCCGGGGCATCGCCAAGGCCGAGCAGCAGTTCCAGGTGGCCAACCTGGCCGATCCGGAAAACACCACCCTGTCCCACCACATCAACCAGGCCATCCGGGCCCGGGGCCTGATGCGCCGGGACATCGACTACGTGGTGAAGGACGGCGAGGTCATCATCGTGGACGAGTTCACCGGCCGCCTCATGTACGGCCGCCGGTACTCCGAGGGCCTGCACCAGGCCATCGAGGCCAAGGAGGGCGTCACTGTGGCCCGGGAGTCCAAGACCCTGGCCACCATCACCTTCCAGAACTACTTCCGCCTGTACGGCAAGCTCTCCGGCATGACCGGCACCGCCATGACCGAGGAGGAGGAGTTCGGCACCATCTACTCCCTGGATATCGTGGAGATCCCCACCAACAAGCCGGTGCAGCGCGTGGATCACCCCGACGTGGTTTACAAGACCGAGGCGGGCAAGTTCCGCGCCATTGTCAACCAGATTGAGGAGTGCCACAAGAAGGGCCAGCCCGTGCTGGTGGGCACCATCTCCATCGAGAAGTCGGAGGAGCTCTCCGCCATGCTCAAGAAGCGGGGCATCAAGCACAACGTGCTCAACGCCAAGTTCCACGAGAAGGAGGCCGAGATCGTCGCCCAGGCCGGCAAGCTGGGCGCGGTCACCGTGGCCACCAACATGGCCGGCCGCGGCACCGATATCATGCTGGGCGGCAACGCCGAGTACCTGGCCAAGGCCGAGCTGCGCAAGGCCGGGCTCTCCGACGAGCTCATCGCCGAGTCCACCGGCTACGCCGACACCGACAACGAGGAGATTCTCAACGCCCGGAAGATGTTCGCTGAGGCGGAGGCCAAATACAAGGACGAGATCAAGGCGGAGGCCGACCAGGTGCGGGCCGCGGGCGGCCTGTTCATCCTGGGCACCGAGCGCCACGAGTCCCGCCGCATCGACAACCAGCTCCGCGGCCGCGCCGGCCGCCAGGGCGACCCGGGCGAGAGCCGCTTCTACCTGTCCCTGGAGGACGACATCATGCGCCTGTTCGGCTCCGAGCGGGTCATGGGCATGATGGAGAAGCTGGGCGTGGACGAGGACACCCCCATTGACGCGAAGATCCTCTCCAACGCCATTGAGAACGCCCAGAAGCAGGTGGAGTCCCGCAACTTCCAGACCCGCAAGACCGTGCTGGAGTACGACGACGTGATGAACACCCAGCGTAAGGTCATCTACGAGCAGCGCCGCAAGGTGCTGGACGGGGAGAACCTGAAGGAGTCCGTTCAGGCCATGCTCTCCACCGTGATTTCCACCGAGGTGCAGGCCCACATGGGCGAGCTCAAGCACATGGACGCCGAGAACTGGCGGGAGGTGTGCGCCCAGTTCCGCGGTCTGTTCCTGCGGCCCGACGAGTTCAAGTTTACCGACGAGGAGCTCCAGCAGTACGACGCCCAGGCCCTCACCGACCTGCTCCAGGAGCGGGCCAGCGACATCTATGCCCGCAAGGAGGCCGAGCTGGGCGAGCCCCTCATGCGCGAGCTGGAGCGGGTGATGATGCTCCGGGTGGTGGACGAGTACTGGATGGACAATATCGACGCCATGCAGGAGCTGCGCCAGGGCATTGGCCTGCGGGCTTACGGCCAGAACGACCCGGTGGTGGCCTATAAAAAGGAAGGCTACGAGATGTTTGAGAGCATGATCGCCGCCATCCAGGCCGAGACCATCCGCCGCATCTTCCTGGCCCGGGTCCAGGTGGGCGCCACCACCGTCAAGCGGGAGCGGGTGGCCAAGGTCACAGGCGAGAGCGCGGGCAGCGACGGCACCGTTAAGAAGCAGCCCGTCAAGAAGGGCCAGAAGGTGGGCCGCAACGACCCCTGCCCCTGTGGCAGCGGCAAGAAGTACAAGAAGTGCTGCGGCATGCACGAGGACGAGTAAAAGCAGTCTAGGGGGTATCCAAAAGCGGAATGTGGCTTCGCTGGCGTTTGACTGGAAGCGCCTCCGGCCCCTAGATACAAAACCGCCGTGCCGCTTTGCGGCACAGCGGTTTTGATACCCCCGGCTTCGTGCCCGCAGCGCGGGGCGAGGTGTTTTTCGAAACGCGAGTTTCCGGAAAAACCGATTTCGATTTCCAGATGGAGGAAATCCATGAATATCATCGAGCACAACAAAAATGGCCTGGTGTATCTCACCGCCGACGGCTTTGAGGCCGCCGGCGGTGTGGCACACGGCTTCTCCACCCGCCTGGGCGGGGTATCGGAGGGGATCTACGCTACCCTCAACCTGGGCATGAACCGGGGCGACGCTCCCGACCGGGTACGGGAGAACTACCGCCGCTTCTGCGCCGCCATTGGGGCGGACATGGGGAACATTGTCTGCGCCAGCCAGGTTCACGGTGACACGGTGCGCACCGTCACCGCGGCGGATCTGGGCATCGGCCTGGACGAACCGGAGCCCTGGCAGGCGGATGGCCTTGTCACCGACATCCCCGGTGTGACGCTGGCGGTCTACTCCGCCGACTGCCTGCCCATCCTGCTCTACGACCCGGTGCGCCGGGTGGTGGGGGCGGTCCACGCCGGCTGGCGGGGCACCGCCCTGGGCATCGCCGCCAAGGCGGTGGAGCGCATGGTGGACTGCTACGGCTGCGACCGGCTGGACATCCTGGCCGCCGTCGGCCCCGGCATCTCCAAGTGCTGCTTCGAGACCCACGAGGACGTGCCCAACGCCATGACCGAGGCCATGGGGGCCGCCGCCCTGTCCTCCATCGAGGTGCTGCCCACCGGCAAGTTCCACGTGGATCTCAAGGGCCTCAACGCCAAGCGGCTGGAGAGCGCCGGGCTGGCCCCCGAACACATCGCTGTCTCCGCCGACTGTACCTGCTGCCTGCCGGAGAAGTACTGGTCCCACCGCTACACCCACGGGGAGCGGGGGAGCCAGGCGGCGATGATCGCAATCGTCTAGGGGGCATCCAATGGCGTCTGAGGAGACTCCGTCTGGACTTCATCGGAAGCGCCACCGGCGCTTCCGCCCCCTAGATACGAGCCTGCGTGCCGGCGAAAACGCCGGCGACTTGGCTCGATACCCCCGGTTTCGCGCCCTGTGGCGCGGGTCGGGGTGTCTTTCCGGAACATGAATTCCCGGAAAGACTGATTTTCAATTTCGTTTCCCCCCAGGGCGGGGAAAACGCTGTGAGATAAGCAGCTATAAAATATGGATGCTCCATTGCCGTTGTACGCCAATCCAAAATTCCCTCGGAGAGCGGAGGGGGTATCGCGCCGCAGGCGCGTATCTAGGGGGAACTGGTTCCCTCTGGAAGGCGCGTATCCTGCCGCGCAGCGGCAGAGATTTTCCGCAGAAAATCGACGCGCCTTTAGGAAGGAGGCCGAGCCGTTTGCGAAACATTCTAGCCGCCCTGCTGACGGCAGCCCTGTGCCTGGGTCTGGCCGCCTGCGGGCCGGCGCCGGAGCCGGAGCCCACACCCACCCCCACGCCCAGCGTCTCCCCCTCTCCAGAGGCGGCCGAGTTCGCCTTGGCCTGCTACCCGGAGGCCGGGTTCCACCCCATCACCGGCTCCAACCGCACCAACCTGGCCCTGGGGGGCCTGCTGTATGAGGGGCTGTTTGCCCTGAACGGGCAGTTTCAGCCCCAGGAGGCGCTCTGCGCCTCCGCCTCCGTGTCGGCCGACGGCCTCCAGTGGTCCTTTATCCCCCGCAGCGGGGTGACCTTCTCCGACGGCAGCCCCCTGACGGCCGCGGAGATCGCGGCCTCCCTCAACCTGGCCCGCACCAGCCCCCTCTACTCCGCCCGCTTCGCCGGCGTGACGGACATCGCCGCCGCCAACGGCATGGTGACCGTCACCCTGAGCCGCGCCAACGGTGCTCTGCCCGCCCTGCTGGACATCCCCATCGTCAAGGAGACGGGAGGCGTCCCCCTGGGCACGGGGCCCTACGTGCTCGCCGGCACGGGGGAGAACCTCGCGCTGGAAGCCCGCTCCGACTGGTGGCAGGGCAAGGCCCTGCCCCGGGACACCATTCCCCTGCGGGCCATTCAGGAGGCGGACGATCTGATCCATGCCTTTGATACCCGGGACATTGCCCTGGTCTCCACCGACCTGACGGGCACCAATGCCCTGGGTTTTTCTGGTTCCTTTGCTGCGGTGGACTACCCCACCAGCACCATGCTGTACGTGGGCTTCAACACGGCCGACGGCCCCTGCCGGAGCGCCCAGGTGCGGCAGGCCCTGCTGCGGGGCTTTGACCGGGCCGCCGTATCCACCGCCCAGTTCTCCCGCCACGCCCAGCCCGCCGCCCTTCCTGTCTCCCCCGCCAGCCCCCTCTACGACGAGGCGCTGGCCCAGACGCTGGACTACGCCCCCCAGGCCATGGAGCCGCTCCTCACCGCTGCCGGCTATACCAGAGCCGACGGGGTATGGCAGAAGGAGGGGCGGCCGCTGGCGCTCACCTTTGTGGCCCCAAACAACAACGCCGACCGGCTGGCCGCGGCGGAGACGCTGGCCGCCAACCTGACCGACGCCGGCCTGGAGGTGGAGCTGCGGGCCCTGGCCTGGGACGATTACCTTCAGGCCCTGACGGCGGGGGAGTTCGACCTGTACCTGGGGGAGGTGCGGCTCACCGCCGACTTTGATCTCACCGCCTTCCTGACCCCCGGCGGCGCCCTCAACTACGGCAAGTACAGCGACGCCGAGGCGCTGAACCGCCTCAGCGCCTTCCGGGCCGCCGTGGGCCAGTGGCGGACGGAGCCGGCCCGGCAGCTCTATGAATATCTGGCCGGGCAGCCCCCCTTCGCGGTCATCTGCTTCAAGAACTGGTCCGTTTTGACCCAGTGGAGCCGGATCGACGGGCTGACGCCCACCCAGCAAAACATATTCCATCAATTTTCCGACTGGAAGATCACATAAGGGAGAGAAAGAGAGTATGGGGAACGTATTTCGCTGTTATGTGGAGAAGAAGCCCGGCTTTGCCGTGGAGGCGGAGCATCTGTTTGGAGAGCTGCGCCACACCCTGGGCCTGACGGGGCTGACCGGCGTGCGGGTGCTGCGCCGCTACGACGTGGAGGGGGTGGACGCGGCGGTCTATGCCGCCGCCCGCACCACCGTGCTCTCCGAGCCGCAGGTGGACGCCCTGTGGGATGAGGTCATGCCCGCCCCGGAGGGGGAGCACACCCTGCTCGCGGTGGAGGCCCTGCCCGGCCAGTACGACCAGCGGGCCGACTCCTGCGCCCAGTGCATCCAGATGATGCACGGCGGGGAGCGCCCCACCGTCCGCGCCGCCACCGTCTACGTGCTGGAGGGGACCCTCACCGCCCAGGAGGCGGCCAAGGCCCGGGGCTATCTCATCAACCCGGTGGAGAGCCGGGAGGCGGCGCTGGACAAGCCCGCCACCCTCCGCCAGGACTACCCCGTCCCCGCTGCCGTGCCCGTGCTGGAGGGCTTCACCGCCCTGGACCGCGCGGGTCTGGAGGGGGTGCTGGCCCAGTACGCCCTGGCCATGGATCTGGCCGATCTCGCCTTCCTCCAGGCCTACTTCCGGGACGAGGAGGGCCGCGATCCCACCCTCACCGAGGTGCGGGTGGTGGACACCTACTGGTCGGATCACTGCCGCCACACCACCTTCTCCACCCACCTGGACGAGGTGGAGATCGCCGATGACAACGTAAAGGCCGCCTATGAGCGGTACCTGTCCGCCCGGGTGGAGGTCTACGGCGCGGAGAAGGCCGCCAAGCGGCCCCAGACCCTCATGGACATCGCCACCCTGGGCGCCAAGACCCTGAAAAAGCGGGGCCTGCTCCCCGAGCTGGACGAGAGCGAGGAGATCAACGCCTGCTCCATCCACGTGCCCGCCCAGGTGGACGGGAAGGAGCAGGACTGGCTGCTCATGTTCAAGAACGAGACCCACAACCACCCCACCGAGATCGAGCCCTTCGGCGGCGCGGCCACCTGCATCGGCGGGTGCATCCGCGACCCCCTCTCCGGCCGGGTATACGTCCACCAGGCCATGCGCCTCACTGGCTGCGGCGACCCCCGCACCCCGGTGGAGCAGACCCTGGAGGGCAAGCTGCCCCAGCGGAAAATCGCCCAGACCGCCGCGGCGGGCTACTCCTCCTACGGCAACCAGATCGGCCTGGCCACCGGCCACGTGGCGGAGCTCTACCACGAGGGCTATGTGGCCAAGCACCTGGAGTGCGGCGCGGTGGTGGGCGCGGCCCCGGCGTCCAACGTCCGCCGGGAGCGGCCCGCCCCCGGCGACGTGGGGGGCACCCCTGGCGGGCGCACTATTTCTTGC
>OASS01000451.1_pt1 | contig 10563 bp, 8 predicted proteins | sample 1475811 | NCBI WGS metagenome assembly OASS01 (sample SAMEA2579922, study PRJEB22360) | human gut metagenome | biome: human gut; feature: human-associated habitat; material: faeces | place: Denmark | collected 2008/2010 | reverse complement strand
GGCCCGGCTCCAGAGGGGCGGGCGGCCCGCCCAGGGCGGCCAGCAGCTCCACGGGGGTGTATTTACAGGTATATCCGATCATCTGCATCCCTCCAGCAGCTCCAGAAAGGCCTGGAGCCGGGTGACCATCTGGCCGTCGTTCACGTTGCCGCTGTCGCAGCCATCCCCATCCAGCACCAGGGTGGGGAACCCGGCGGCCTCCAGCCGGCGTTTGACGAGCTGGGCCGCGCCGGAGGTCTGCTTGCAGCCCCAGTGGCAGAAGTACACCGCCCCGTCGGCCCGGAGGAGGCGGGCCAGCTCCGCTGCCCGCTCCGCCCGGCGCTCCGCACCGCCGTTGAAGGAGGAGCAGACCAGCCGCCGGGCCATGGACTCATAGGGGCGCTCCGGCTCGGGGAGCACATCGGCATCCAGGGCCATGTCGCACCCCACAATCTCCACGTCGGGGCGGAAGTTCAGCAGGGCGCGCAGGCTGTCCTGCCAGTGGGGGAGGGTGTGCAGCCACAGAATCCGCTTTCCCCGCCGCCCCTCCGGCAGGGCGGCCACCTGGGCGCAGAGCTGCTCGGTGTAGCGCAGGGCCTCCGGCGAACCCAGCATGGAGTGGGTGGCGAAGACGGAGAGCATCTCGGAGGTCATCTCGTCAGAGAGGGAGCGCTCCGCCCGCAGGGACAGGTAGCGGTGGTAGCCCTCCACGGTGGCCCGGGAGCAGGCCACCGCGGCCCGCAGCGCGTCCTCCTCCAGGGGGCGCCCCCCGTGGGCCTGGACAAAGGCCGCCATGGCCCGGAGCTGTTCGGCCACCTGGGCGACACTCTCCTCCGAGGGGGCGTAGGGCACGTCCACCGTGAAGTGGGGAACGTCCCAGAACTCCGCCAGCCGGCGGAAGGTGAGCTGGTTGGCGTCGCAGGCCAGGGAGGTGTTGAGGATGAACCGGGGCCTGGCCATGACGCCGGTCTCGGCCAGGCCAAGCAGGATTTTGTGGTAGGAACAGTAGCTCTCCGGCACGCCCCGCTCCTCCGCCGCCTCCACGAACACCCGCTCCGCCGCCGTGGACACCAGATAGCAGGACAGCCCCTCGGGCAGCACCGGGGGGATGTTCAGGGCGTGGAGCACCTCGCAGGGGAGGAAGATGTTGACGCAGGCCGCCTGGCCGGGGCGGCCCAGGGCGGCGGCCATAGAGCGGGCCGTGTCCCCCTGCATGGCGCACCGGGCGGGGAGCACGTTTTTGGGCGGGAAGTGCTTCATCTGTACCCCCACCAGGGTGTAGGCCGTGCGGAGCAGGGCGCGGGCGCGGCCGGGGTGCCCGGCCACCTGGCGGGAGATCAGGCGGCCCAGGGCCTCAATGGAAGAGCTTGGCATAGAGACTCCTTTCCGGGAAAACGGGCTGCCCGCTCGGGCGGCCCGAAGCATAGGGTTCTTTCTTACAGAGGCTTCAAGGAATCGTAAGAAAATCTTTCTTGCCAGCGGCGCGGGATATTTGCTATTCTATACCCACGCAGACGAAAGAGAGGTTTTTCTATGGAAATCATATGCAGTACCACTTATGACCGGAGGGCGCTGTCTGCGCTGGCCAGGGCTCTGCGTAAAACCGTCCGCAGGACGCGCTCACGGCTGCTGCGCGTCTGGTGCTGGGTGCTCCTGGTGCTGAGCCTGCTGTCGGCCTGGGTCTCCTGGGGCGAGTGGGGAACTGTGGCGCTCAATGGGGCGGTGGCCGTCCTGATGCTGGCCGTTCTGCTGGGGGAGGACGCAATCAACGCCTTCTTTGCCAGGCGGAATGCCCTGCCGGGGATGGAGGTGTGCACGGTGCGCTTTTTGGAGGAACACTATGAAACCAAAATCGCCGGCGCGGCCACTCAATGGCAATATAGCAAGCTCCTCCGGCTGGCGGAGAATGACCGTTACCTGGTGCTCATTCTGGGAAAGAACCACGGCCAGCTCTGCGACAAGGAGGAGCTGACAGGCGCCGCCCCGGAGGAGCTGCGCGCTTTCCTGGAGCAAAAGACGGGGCTGACGGTTGAACGGTTCCGATAGCGGGGGCCGCCGCGCGTGCGGCGCACAAGTGTTTTGCCGGAGGCAAAACCTTGGCGGAGGGGCAATTCAGTTGCCCCGAGCATAAAAAAGAACTACGGAATCCAGAAACGAAAACGGGACGGCCATCGGCCGTCCCGTTTTCGTTTCTGGAGCAGGTGACGAGGCTCGAACTCGCTACCTCCACCTTGGCAAGGTGGCGCTCTACCAGATGAGCTACACCTGCAAGCGACGGATTATATTATAGCGAACCGTTCCGCCGCTGTCAAGGGGTTAATTCAAATTTTCTGCATTTTCTTCCGCGCCCTCCCACACGTAGCCCAGGGAGAGAAGATCGGCGGCGGAATAGGTGGTGCCGGAGGCGTCGCGGGTGAGATCGACATAGTGGGCGCCGCCGTCGGCGGTGAGCTGGTTCCAGAAGTGGGGTTCGCCGTTCAGAGTACCCTCCACCAGAACGGAGCCAACCTCCATCTTCCCGCTGAGGAGCTGAAAGGTCAGGGCCAGCCCCTCGCTGTCCGCCCCGTCGCCCAGCAGGGCGTCCCAGGCGGTGGGGCCGCCCTCCGGCCGGGCGCGGACGTGCTCCCGAACCAGGGAAAAGAGCTCGGCCTGCCGGGCGGAGGGGGAGAGCTGATGGGGCCGGAGAGGGAGCACCAGGGCATCTGCCGTGCTCTGGAGGTCATCGCTCTTTTGACGCAGCGCCTGGGTGTCCTCGGGATAGGTGAGCAGGATCTCCACAATGCGCTGCTGGCCGCCGGAGGCGGGGTAGAGGGAGACGGTAAACTCCGGCATGCCCAGGGCGCCGGCGGGCTCGTCGTAGTAGGCCTGCCGCACCAGGGCGGCAATGGAGTCGGCGCTCTCTGTGAAGTAGCCCACCCGCAGGGCCACCTCGCTCTGAAAATCAGCCAGGGCGGCGCGCACCTCGTCCCGGATGGCGCTGGTGCCGGTGACGTTGACCAAGCTGCGTATCTGCTCCCGGGTGCGGCGGTAGGAAATGGTAATGGTGGCCTCATAGGTGGTGAGCACCTTGGTGCAGTCGTTTTTGATAAAGTCCACCGCATAGGCCCCCAGAGGGTCGTCCTTGGCCACCTCCAGGCAGGCCCGGTTGAGATCCTCTTCCACATCCCCGTCATAGTCGTCGGTAAGCTGAATCAGCCCCTTTTCTGTCCCCTGGGAGACAAAAAACAGCACGGTGTTGACCAGCTCGGAATAGGTGCCCGCCTGGACGGCGGAGGAGTCCTCGGCCGTGGCCGGACGCTCCGTGTGCGGCTCCACCACTGCATAAGGGTTCTCCAGAAGGGAGGAGCAGCCGGTGAGCAGCAGGGCGCAGCTCAGCGCCAGCGCCGCCGCCATGCCTCGTTTCAATGCCACGCCCTCCTCTCCTCAGTAGCCCAGAGGCTCGTTGACCAGCACCACCTCGGCCCGGCCGATGCCGGTGGGCCTCTCCCACAGCACCGCCAGGGCGCGGCAAATGCGCTCCGGGCTTTTGCAGTCATAGCATTTGTCCCCCCGGACGGCGCAGGGGGTCTTTTTGCCCAGCCGCCGGGCGTTTTTGGGGGAGGCCACGTTGCGGGCCCGCCACAGGGCGGCGTCGTAGTCGGAAGCCAGCTTGTTGACGCCCACGATAAAGTAGACCTCCTCATGGCCGAAGATGGTGGAGGCCACCCGGTTGCCCGTGCCGTCGATGTTGATGAGCTCGCCGGTCTCCGCCAGGGCGTTGACCGAGGTCAGATAGACCGGGGCGGCGGCGGCTTCGGCGAAGCTGCCCCCCAGCCAGTGGCTGCGCACCACGGCGTGGCTCTGGAGCCGCTCGAGAAGGCCCAGCTCCTTGAGGGTGATGGAGCCGCCGTGCCCCACCGTTTTGCCGTCCAGCCTGCGGTCCAGGTAGTCCGCGGCCTCCGCCGCCGTGTCGAAGCAGGTCACATCGAAGCCGTGGGCCTCCAGATTTTTGCGTACCTTCTCAAAACCGGGCATAAACAGGTCTCCTTTCCAGCGTAAAATGACAGAGCACAGGGGGTTATCCGCCTGCGGGCAAAAAGCAGGGCATATGCAGGACGAGGGGTGTCCAGGGGCGCGTTCTCCCGCCCCTGGACAGCTCAGAGATCGTTGTGCTTATACTCCCGGAAGCCGTCGCCCAGGATCTCGTGGGCCTCGCACACGATCAGGAAGGCGTTGGGGTCGATGCTCTTGACGGTCTGCTTGAGGGCCACGATCTGCTTCTGCTTGAAGGCCACCAGCAGCACCTTCTTGTCCTCTCCGGACCAGCCGCCCTCGCCGTGGAGAAGGGTGACGCCCCGGTCCATATCGTGAATAATGGCGTGGGAAATCTGGTCGTAGGCGTCGCTGATGATATAGGCCACCTTGGCGTTGTCCATGCCGTAGAGCACCTGGTCCATGACGAAGGAGGAGATATACAGGGCCACCACGCCGTAGAGGGCGCTGTAGATGTTGCGGAAGGCGACGGCCACCGCCACAATGACCAGCAGATCCACCGCCAGAAGCAGCCGCCCCATGGGCAGCCAGGCCAGCTTCAGCTTGAGCAGGCGGGCAATGAGATCGGTGCCGCCGGTGGTGGCGCCCTGGAGAAACACCACGCCCAGGGAGCCGCCCATGATCACGCCTCCGAAGATGCACCCCAGAATGGGCTCCATAGGCTCAAAGGTGTGAAGCATGTGGAGAATGTCGATGAAAATGGAGGAGATGAACATGGAGTAAAGGGAGGACACCAGCAGGTGCCCGCCCAGCAGCTTCCACCCCAGCAGGAACAGGGGGATGTTCAGGATGATGACCACGGTGCCGATGGGGGCCCAGGGGAGGATGTGGTTGATGATCTGGCCCACGCCGGTGATGCCGCCGAAGCCGATCTGGTTGGGCTCGTAGCACCAGTTGAAGCCCACGGCGTACACCGCGGACGCCAGGGTGATCCACAGATAGGGGAGGACATACTGCTTTGCGACACGATTCATAGCCGATACCTTCTTTATCTTATTCCAGTAACGTCATCTGCTCCTCGGCCCGGTCCTCCGGCCGGAGCAGCATGCCTGCGATGGGCAGGGAGCGGGCCCGGTAGCGGGCGGCGTTGACGATGGTGGTGTCCGCCAGGGGGCGGGCGTCGGCCACCTTGTACTTGGGCTTGAGGGTCATGACGTTGACCCCCTGGGTGGAGCGGGTGGTCTTGGGGGTGAGGGCGGCGGTGTGGAAGACCACCGCCCGGCCCTCGGTGGAGGTCACCGCCATCTCCGTGTCCTCTGTCAGCAGGCAGGCCGCCGCCAGGGGGGACTTGTCGGAGTAAGCGCCCGTGAGCTTCTTGCGGCGGGTCTGGGTCTGATAGGCCGACAGGGCCACCCGGGCCACCTTGCCGTTTTCAAAGAAGAACAGCAGGTGGCCGGAGTAGTCGGCGGTGACACAGGCCCACACGAAGCCCTCGCCGGGATCCATGCCCAGCTTGGTGGGCAAAAAGTCGCCCAGCAGGCTGGCCTTGGAGTCGTCGAAGTCGCTCAGGCGGGCCTTGTAGCACTGCTGCCGGTCGGTAAAGACCAGCAGCTCGTCCCGGTTGGAGGCCTCCCACTGGAGCCAGGGGCCGTCCCCCTCCTTGTACTTCTGCTCCCCGCTCATGCGCAGGGACTGGGGGGTGATCTTCTTGAAGTAGCCCTCCCGGGAGCAGAACACGTGCACCGGGTAGTCCGGGGTCTCGTCCTCCGCGTCCTCCGCGGCGGCGGTCTGGTACTCATAGACGATCTCCGTCCGCCGGGGGACGGCGTACTTCTTCTGCACCGCCTGGAGCTCGGCCACGATGAGCTTTTTGATGCGGCCGGGGTTGTTCACGATGTCCTGGAGGTCGGCGATCTCCTCCTCCAGCCCGGCCACCTCCTCAATGCGCTTGAGGATGTACTCCTTGTTGATGTTGCGCAGCTTGATGTCGGCCACGTACTCGGCCTGCACGTCGTCGATGCCGAAGCCGATCATCAGGTTGGGCACCACCTGGTCGTCCTCCTCGGTCTCCCGGATGATTTTGATGGCCCGGTCGATGTCCAGCAGGATCTTTTTCAGGCCGCGGAGCAGGTGCAGCTTGTCCTGCTTCTTCTTCATCACGAAGTAGGTGCGCCGCCGCACCCCCTCCATGCGCCAGCCCGTCCACTCGTCCAGAATCTCCCGCACCCCCATCACCCGGGGCATGCCCGCGATGAGGATGTTGAAGTTGCAGGAGAAGGAGTCCTGGAGGGTGGTGGAGCGGAAGAGCTTGGCCATCAGCTTGTCCGGATCGGTCCCCCGCTTGAGGTCGATGGTGATCTTGAGGCCGTTCAGATCGGTCTCGTCCCGCATGTCGGCGATCTCCCGGATCTTGCCCCCCTTCACCAGCTCGGCCACCTTGTCCATGATGGCCTCCACCGTGGTGGTGTAGGGGATCTCGTAGATCTCGATGAGGTTTTCGCCCTTGAGGTAGCGCCACTTGGCCCGCACCTGGAAGGAGCCGCGGCCCGTCTCATAGATCTGCCGAAGGGCCCCCTCGTCGTAGAGCAGCTCGCCGCCGGTGGGGAAGTCGGGGGCCTTCAGGTGGTCCAGCAGGTTCACCTGGGGGTTCTTCAGAAAGGCCACCGTGGCGTCGCACACCTCGCCCAGATTGAAGCCGCACAGGTTGGAGGCCATGCCCACGGCGATGCCCTGGTTGGCGCTCACCAGCACGTTGGGGAAGGTGGTGGGCAGCAGGGTGGGCTCCTGCATGGAGCCGTCGTAGTTGTCCACAAAGTCCACCGTGTCCTGGTCGATGTCGCGGAACAGCTCGGCGCAGATGGGGTCCAGCCGCACCTCGGTGTACCGGCTGGCCGCCCAGGCCATGTCCCGGGAGTACACCTTGCCGAAGTTGCCCTTGGAGTCCACCAGGGGGTGGAGCAGGGCCCCGTAACCCCGGCTGAGGCGCACCATGGTGTCGTAGATGGCCGCGTCGCCGTGGGGGTTGAGCTTCATGGTCTGGCCCACCACGTTGGCGCTCTTGGTGCGGGCGCCCCCCAGCAGGTGCATCTGGTACATGGTGTAAAGCAGCTTGCGGTGGGAGGGCTTGAACCCGTCGATCTCCGGGATGGCCCGGGAGACGATGACGCTCATGGCGTAGGGCATGTAGTTGATCTCCAGCGTCTCGGTGATGGGCTGTTCCAGCACCTCGGGCCGCAGGCCCATGACGTTGGGGTTGATTACCTTCTTTGCCCCCTCCTCGGGGGCCTTCTTTTTGGGCATTGGTATCAGTCCTTATTCAGAATCCAGTTCAGAGGATTGTCGGCGATAGATTGGCGGGTTTCGGCCGGATCGGCGTCATTTCGGATGATAGGGCCGTAATAGCCGGACTGCCACAGGCCTTTCCGGCCGCTCCGACGGCTGACCGCGGCCTTGAACTGCTGCACGGCCCGGGAAAGGGGCTGCTTGGAACGGTCAGCCGCCCTATATAGTGGCCGTATGCCCGGTCAGGAGATGTCCGCCAGCTCCAGATACTTGTAGCCGTTCTCCGCGATGTGGTCTTTTCTGCCCTGGAGGTTGTCCCCCAGCAGCAGGTCGAAGACGGCGGCGGTGCGCTCCACGTCCTCGGGCATGACCTTGATGAGCCGCCGTGTCTCCGGGTTCATGGTGGTGAGCCACATCATGTCCGGCTCGTTCTCGCCCAGGCCCTTGGAGCGGTTGATGGAGCACTTCCTGCCCGCCAGCTCCCCGCCCACGATCTCGTTCTTCTCCGCGTCGGAGTAGGCGAACCAGGTCTTGTCCTTGTAGGTGATCTCATACAGGGGGGACTCGGCGATATACACGTACCCCCGCTGGATGAGGGTGGGGGTGAGGCGGTAGAGCATGGTGAGAATGAGGGTGCGGATCTGGAAGCCGTCCACGTCGGCGTCGGTGCAGATGACCACCTTGTTCCACCGCAGGTTCATCAGATCGAAGGCGGCCATGTCCTTGGCGTGCTTGTCGTGCACCTCCACGCCGCAGCCCAGCACCTTCAGGAGGTCGGTGATGATCTCGCTCTTGAAGATCTTGGCGTAGTCGGCCTTGAGGCAGTTGAGGATTTTACCCCGGACGGGCATGATGCCCTGGAACTCCGCGTCCCGGGAGAGCTTGACGCTGCCCAGAGCCGAGTCGCCCTCCACGATGTAGAGCTCCCGGCGGGTGGTGTCCTTCGTCCGGCAGTCCACAAACTTCTGTACCCGGTTGGCTATGTCCACACTGCCGGAGAGCTTTTTCTTGATGTTCAGCCGGGTGCGCTCGGCGTTCTCCCGGCTGCGCTTGTTGATGAGCACCTGCTCGGCGATCTTCCCCGCATCCAGGGGATTCTCAATGAAGTAGACCTCCAACTGGGCCCGCAGAAACTCGGTCATGGCCTCCTGGACAAACTTGTTGTTGATGGCCTTCTTGGTCTGGTTCTCGTAGGAGGTCTGGGTGGAGAAGTTGTTGCTCACCAGCACCAGGCAGTCCTCCACGTCGGCCCAGGTGATCTTGCTCTCGCTCTTCTGGTATTTGCCCTGGGCCTTGAGGTAGGCGTCGATGCCATTCACGAAGGCGGACTTCACCGCCTTCTCCGGGGAGCCGCCGTGCTCCAGCCAGGAGGAGTTGTGGTAGTGCTCGATAATCTGCACCGTGTTGGAGAAGCAGAAGGAGACGGAGAGCTTCACCTTGTACTCGGGCTTGTCCGCCCGGTCCCGGCCCCGCCGCTCGGTCTGCCAGAACACGGGCAGGGTGAGGGAGTTCTCCCCCGCCAGCTCCTTCACATAGTCCTCAATGCCGTTTTCGTACTGGAAGTCGGTGGTCTCGAACTTCCCCCCCACCTGGTTGCGGAAGCGGAAGGTGACCCCGGCGTTGACCACCGCCTGGCGCTTGAGCACGTCGGTGTAGTACTCCACGGGGATGTTGATGTCGGTAAACACGTCCAGATCCGGCTTCCAGCGGAAGCGGGAGCCGGTCTTTTTGCCGGAGTAGGGCTCCTTTTTCAGGCCGCCCACGTTCTCGCCCTTCTCGAAGTGGAGGGTGTACTCAAAGCCGTCCCGGTGGATCACCGCGTCAAAGTACGCGCTGGCATACTGGGTGGCGCAGGAGCCCAGGCCGTTGAGGCCCAGGGAGTACTCGTAGTTATCGCCGTCGTTGTTGTTGTACTTGCCGCCGGCGTACAGCTCGCAGAACACCAGCTCCCAGTTGAACTTCTGCTCCTTCTCGTTCCAGTCCACCGGGCAGCCCCGGCCGAAGTCCTCCACCTCGATGGAGTGATCCTCGTACCGGGTGACGGTGATTAGGGAGCCGTGGCCCTCCCGGGCCTCGTCGATGGCGTTGGACAGGATCTCAAAGACCGCGTGCTCACAGCCCTCCAGCCCGTCGGAGCCGAAGATCACCGCCGGGCGCTTGCGTACCCGGTCGGCCCCCTTCAGGGAGGAAATGGAGTCGTTTCCGTAATTTTTGGGGGAATTGCTTTTCGCCATGGGCCTCTCCTCGCTCGTTCCAAAATCAGAAAATTACATCTTATTATATTACTCCAAACCGGCCCAAAGTGTCAAGAAAACGCAAAAGGCCGCCGGACATTGTCCGGCGGCCTTTCTGCGCCTGACCCCGCTTCGTCGCGGGGCGGGCGGCTTTGTTTGGACAGCTTGCGCTTCCTTTCGCCTTTCGCCAGAGGGTGAGCTCACCCGGCACCGGCTTAAAAGGAGATGCAAGGAGGAACAGGCCTCTTTCCTGTCCGGGCATAGTATGTGCACAGGACGGAGCGCCATACGCGGAAAATTTTGGTTTAGGCTCCGGCATATTTGTCCAGACTGGACATACCATGAGATGGGAAACCAAAAACAAAGGAGGCGCCGTTATGGCGGAGGAGGCCAGAGTGTTTTTCCTGCGGAAAAGACGGGAGCGGGCGGAGGATACCGAGCGGCGGGCGCTGTTGGAGGGGCTGGGACAGACCCGCAGCCTCATTGCCCAGGCCTATGCGGGCTTTAACGCCGCCAAGGACCCGGATCTGATCGAGTCCTATGTCTTTGAGATCAATGCCCTCCAGGCCCGGTACTCCTACCTGCTGCGGCGGGTCAAGGAGCTGGACGGGGAGGCGCAGGCGCAGCCGGGATAACTGCGGGGGGAACCCGCCGCCAAGGGACTGGCAGAGGAAAGCTGGGAGGGGATGGCGGTGGAAACCTTGCTCAATGCCCTGCCCTGGATTGTGGGCGGGTTGATCCTGATTTTGCTGTTGGCGGCCCTGCGGCGGCCGCTGGAGTGGCTGGTGCGTCTGGCCGCGCGGACGGGCGTGGGCCTGGCCGCCCTGTGGGCGTTGAGCGGTGTGGGCGGCCTGGTGGGCCTCCACCTGGGGGTCAATCTGGTCAACGCTCTGGTGCTCGGCGTGCTGGGCGTGCCCGGCTTTGGGCTCCTGTTGATGCTTAACTGGGCGCTGGCGGTGTGAATGCAGAAGAGGGGCGGGCGCTGCGGCGCCCGCCTGGGGTTGCCATTAAGCCTTTCTGCCGAGGTGTTCGGAGGGAAGAATAGTGTGAAAGGGAACCGTCAGGGTTCCCTGGAGGTGAATTGGCCGCAGGCCAA
>OASS01000444.1_pt1 | contig 11047 bp, 8 predicted proteins | sample 1475811 | NCBI WGS metagenome assembly OASS01 (sample SAMEA2579922, study PRJEB22360) | human gut metagenome | biome: human gut; feature: human-associated habitat; material: faeces | place: Denmark | collected 2008/2010 | reverse complement strand
AGAAGTACGGTCTGCGAAGCCTAGAGGACCTTGCTTCTCGCTGTACGAATTTGAAGCTTGGCGCCGCCCCGGAGTTTGCCGAGCGCGCCTACGGTATCCCGGGTCTGAAAGAGAAGTACGGATGCGTCCCCGCCGAGTTTGTGCCCCTCTCGGATGGTGGTGGCGCGCTGACCGTTAAGGCCCTGCTGGATGACACTGTGCAGGTGGTTGACCTCTACTCGACCACCCCTGCAATTGAGCAGAATCAGCTGGTGGTGCTGGAGGATCCGAAGAACATGATTCTGGCTCAGCAGGTGCTGCCCATTATCAATACGTCGCGAGTTCCCGACTCCGCGGCGGAGGTTCTGAACCGCGTCTCGGCGAAGCTCACCACCGCTGATTTGCGCACTCTCAATGACCGTGTTTCGGGTACCTCTAAGCAGGAGCCTGCGCAGGCGGCGGCTGCCTGGCTGAACGAGCACGGCTTCTAAGATTCTGCCTGATATTCCAATAAATTCCTCTATAGGAATGTCTATAAACAAAACCGACCTGGGAATATTCTAGAAATAGAATATTGCCAGGTCGGTTTATATTGCCCTTATCCCACACGTTAGGGGAGGGGCATACAGTAGCTTTTAGCCCTCAATCAGCAGCGCCAGAGCCTCGTAGGGGCGTAGGCTCAGCGTCACCGTCTCAGCCGAATCAGATACGGCAGAATCGACCGTAGAATTCTTGTAATTACACACCAGCACGCGACCGGAACGAACGAATTCAGCCGGAACCTCAACCTCGGTCGGCTCACCGTAGAAGTTCGTCAGCACCAGCAGGCGCTGCGCCGGGCTACCGTTCTCAGCACTAGCCTCAGCCGGCAGCTCACGCAGGTACGCAAACACCCGCTCGTGATCCAGCGCGTAGGGCGCGTACGAACCCGCAGAGATGACCGGGTACTGCTTACGCAGGGCAATCAGGTTGCGGTAGTAGGGCAGAATCATGCCGTCGCGTTCCTCATCTTCCACCGAAATACCGGCACCGGTCGCCGCATCACGAACCGGGGCGGGAGCCAGCCACGGCGACGTGGAACCAAACCCGGCAATCACCGGATCCGCGGTCCACTGCATCGGCACACGCGAATTATCGCGAGCCTTCGACGCCACAATCTCCAGGGCCTGCTGCTCGCTCAGACCGCGCTCACGCAGCATTGCGTAGGCGTTGTGCGCCTCCACATCCACATACTGCTCAATCGAGGAGTAGACCGGGTCAATCATGCCGATTTCCTCGCCCTGGTACACGTACGGGGTGCCGCGTAGCAGGTGAATCACGGTCGCCAGCATGGTTGCCGATTCGGCACGGTAACGCTCAACGTCACCAAAACGGTTCAGCGCGCGCGGCTGATCGTGGTTATTCCAGAACAGCGCGTTCCAGCCGCCGCCGGCCTGCATACCCAGTGCCCAATCGTTCAGGATCTGCTTCAACTTGGCAAAACGGAACGGCACCTTCGACCACTTCTCGCCGTTCTCGTAGTCCACCTTCAGGTGGTGGAAGCTGAACACCATGTCCAGCTCGTGGTTTGCCGGGTTGGAGTAGCCCACGCAGTTTTCGATGCTGGTCGAGGACATTTCGCCCACGGTCACGGTGTCATCATACTGACCGAAGGATGCGCGGTTCAGCTGCTGAATGCGGGTGTGCACAATCGGGGTGTCGGTGTATTGTGCCTTGTCCACGGTGCCTTCGGGGGCGTCGAGTAGCTCTTCACCCTTACCGATGACGTTAATGACGTCAAAGCGGAAACCGCGTACACCTTTCTCGTACCAGAAGTTCACGACCTTAAACAGTTCGTCGCGCACAGTCGGGTTGTACCAGTTCACGTCCGCCTGGGTGCGGTCGTACAGGTGCATGTAGAACAGAGGAGTGCCGTGCTCATCCGTGTACTCGCCGAAACGGGACCAGCAGGGGCCGCCGAACTTCGACTCCCAGTTGGTCGGTTCGCGCAGCTGACCGTCCTCGGTGTATTTACCGGGGCGAATGTAGAAGTAATCCCAGTACTCGCGCTCGTTGGCGAGCGCACGCTGGAACCACTCGTGCTCGGTCGAAACATGGTTGAGCACCATGTCGAACATGACGCCCACACCGTGCTCGGCGAGGGCGGCAATCATCTCTTCGACGTCTTCCATGGTGCCCAGGTCGGGGTTGATGGCGTAGTAGTCGGAGATGTCGTAGCCGTTGTCGTTCTGGGGGGAGGCAAAGAACGGGTTGAACCACACCATGTCCACGCCCAGGGAAGCAATGTAGGGCACCTTCTCGATGACGCCGCGCAGGTCGCCGTAGGCGCCACCCGCCGAGGAGTAGAAGGACTTGGGGTACACCTGGTAGATGACGGAGGACGCGAAATCCTTGCCACCTGCCGGGGTGGTTGCAGGGCTGGTTGCCGGGGTGAGGGTGAGCGATGCGGTGGGTGCCTGTGTCATGGAAACCTTCTGAAATGTAAGCAGGGTTCAGCGTGTATAAATCAGTGTGTTGGAAACGAACCGCGCCGGTGCTGCGTGTGCTGCTACGTATGCACAGCGAGGCCCGTACGCGGCAGGCACAGCAGCCCGCCGCCTCCCGGTGCGTTCGCCGACTGAATATCGCCGCCCGTAACCTGGGCTCATTCCAGATTAGGAGGCATAATGGGGTGATGTCCCCATCTATCCCAAAGGGGGCAATTCTGCCGCAGATCCGGCACAACCCCGTGGCCTCAACCCTCCCACCGATAGGCGGTTGCAGGCTCGTGCGCGTTTCGATGCATGAAACCAAAGTGACCCTGAGCTGAAGAGCGTTGGACGCCGCGCGTAAAATCAGTACTTGCATCACTACGGAAGGTAAAACAATGCCAGAACTGCGTTCACGTACTTCAACTCACGGCCGTAACATGGCTGGTGCCCGCGCCCTGTGGCGTGCCACCGGCATGGGCGATGACGACTTCGGCAAGCCCATTATTGCTATTGCGAACTCCTTCACCCAGTTCGTGCCCGGCCACGTGCACCTGAAGGACATGGGTGAGCTGGTCGCCGGCGCGATTCGTGAGGCTGGCGGCGTCGCCAAGGAATTTAACACCATCGCTGTTGATGACGGTATCGCGATGGGTCACGACGGTATGCTCTACTCGCTGCCTTCCCGCGATCTGATTGCTGACTCGGTCGAGTACATGGTCAATGCGCACCGTGCCGACGCGCTGGTCTGCATCTCTAACTGTGACAAGATCACCCCCGGTATGCTTCTGGCGGCTATGCGCCTGAACATCCCCACCATCTTTGTCTCTGGCGGCCCCATGGAGTCCGGTGAGGGCATTGAGGGTATTGTTGAGCACCGCCTCGACCTGATTGACGCCATGGTGATGGCTGTTGATGACAGCGTCAGCGATGCTGAGCTCGCTCAGGTTGAGAAGAATGCATGCCCGACCTGCGGTTCGTGTGCGGGTATGTTCACCGCGAACTCCATGAACTGCCTGAATGAGGCGATTGGTCTGGCGCTGCCCGGTAACGGCACCACCCTGGCTACTCAGGTTGCTCGTAAGGAGCTGTTCCTGGATGCTGGTCGCCGCATCGTTGAGCTGGCTAAGCGCTACTACGAGCAGGATGACGAGTCGGTTCTGCCCCGCTCCATTGCGACCAAGGAGGCGTTCGAGAACGCTATGGCGCTGGATGTGGCGATGGGCGGTTCGACTAACACCGTGCTGCACACCCTGGCGATTGCGCACGAGGCGGGTGCTGACTTCACCCTGAAGGATATTGACCGCATTTCGCGTCAGGTTCCCTGCCTGGCGAAGGTTGCCCCGAACTCCACCAAGTACCACATTGAGCACGTGCACCGTGCCGGTGGTATTCCCGCACTGCTGGGTGAGCTGAACCGTGCCGGCCTGCTACACAAGAACGTTCATTCTGTTCACGCTGATTCGCTGGACGAGTGGCTGGACGAGTGGGATATCCGCGGCGGCAAGGCGAGCGAGAAGGCGAAGGATCTGTTCCTCGCAGCTCCCGGCGGCGTGCGCACCACCCACGCGTTCTCCACCGCCAACAAGTACGAGTCCCACGAGACTGACGCTGAGAACGGTTGCATCCGTTCGGTCGAGCACGCCTACACCAAGGACGGCGGCCTGGCGGTCCTGTACGGCAACATCGCTCAGGACGGCGCAATCATCAAGTCCGCTGGTATTGATGAGGAGCTGTTCCACTTCAAGGGTCGCGCCTTCGTGGTCGAGTCTCAGGACGAGGCTGTGTACGAGATCCTGTCGAAGAACGTGAAGGAAGGCGACGTTGTCGTCATCCAGTACGAGGGCCCGAAGGGCGGCCCCGGCATGCAGGAAATGCTGTACCCGACCTCCTACCTGAAGGGTCTGGGCCTGGGCAAGAAATGTGCACTGATTACTGACGGTCGTTTCTCCGGTGGTACCTCCGGTATTTCGATTGGTCACGTCTCCCCGGAGGCGGCTGCTGGCGGCGCTATCGGCCTGGTGCAGACCGGCGACGAGATTGAGATTGACGTGAATAACCGCATCCTGCGTGTAAACGTTTCGGATGAGGAGCTGGCTGCTCGCCGCGAGGCGAAGGGTGCCGCACCGTGGCGTCCGACCAAGCCGCGTGAGCGTCACGTATCGAACGCCCTGAAGGTGTACGGTATGCTGGCTGCTTCGGCTGATAAGGGTGGCGTGCGTATCCTGCCTGAGGACGCATAAACCCCTCACGTATCGTGTGAGAATTTAATATTCTTGCCCCTAAGGGTCGGTGCTCTGTTCTGCAGTTTTTCTGCGGGGCGGGGTGCCGACCTTTTTAACGTTTTTGAGAGTCCGGTGCGGCGTATTGCCTTGTCAAGGCTATTGCAGTAGGGTGTAGGAGGGTACTTAGGTACCCGATTCACCGACTCAGCACAACCACTCAAACACAACGCAATTCGCAACCCTCACGAGGACGTATTCATGGTTACCCTGCCCGCACGCGCACAGCGTGCCTTTACTTGCCGTACCCTGGCGGCTCTTGCCTGCATCGGTGCGCTCGCTTTGAGCTCTTGCTCTGCCCAGCCGCAGGCTGATGAGTCTGAAACCGCCCCGATGAAGGTGGCGACTTCTTCCGCGCCCGTGGACGCTAAGACCCTGTTCACCGCGGCGGATGGCTCCTGGAAACCGAATACCGTGCAGATTGCTGCCGGCTTGGGTTCCCCTGTAACCTACGATTCGGTGGCGACCCCCACGAATGAGCCGAGCACCAACGCCGAGTACGAGGCGGCATACGCCACGGCGAGCGGCTCCGTGAGCACTATCGATCCTGGTACTCGCTGTGGCGTGACGAGTCTGCTGGGTGGTTCCGCCGGTATTTACGTGTATGACGGTTCGGATTGCGCGAAGGCTCAGGAGGCGGTGCGCCTCTTCAACAGCCGCAAGAACCAGGACGGCGCGGCGAGTGTTGAGTGGTACCAGTGCGCTACGAAGGTGCAGGGCCGCGACTACATTACGGGTGCCTGCTTCACTCAGAGCGGTAGCGCCGATAAGCCGCGCCTGGCGCTGATTCCGGCACAGACCCGCATGCTGTCGGGTACGCTGACTTTCGCTGAAGCGTACGGTGGCGGCACTTTCGGTCAGGGTGATTCTGCGAAGACTGTTGAGGCGCTGCGTTTCACCAGCCCGGACTCTAAGGTCGCGTGTTCGGTGACTCCGTCGGGTGTGGACTGCCAGGCGCTGGTGGGCGTGACCCTGGAGGGCTGGGATGCCGCATCCGGTAAGGCACAGCAGCGCGTGCACATGGTACAGGGCCAGGCGCCCGAGGTGAGCCTGGTCGGTCAGACCGCCACCCCGGAGCCGGTGAATACTGAGGGTATTGTTGCCCTGTCTACCGGTCAGGTGGTGACTGCGTACGGTTACACCTGTAAGTCGGTGAATACCGGTAAGGTGCATTGCGTGAGCGCGACGAATGGTTTCACTCTTGATTCGGTGGAGGTTGGCTTAGAGCGCCGATAAGCCGAGAGCGCCGCTAGTAGCCGCGCTCGCCTCCAAGGCTGGTATGCCTCCATGGCTGACATACGAAGGTGCCCGGCACCCCTCACTTAGGGGGTGCCGGGCACCTTCGGTATTTAACGTTGCTTAGCGGAAGTTGACGATGCGAACGTCCAGCTCGGAGGAGAGCAGCGGCTCCCATGCGGCGACAGCCTTCTGGAAGTGTTCGGTGCCCATGTGCTTTTCGAGCAGTTCCTGGGATTCCCAACGCTCGATGAATGCGAAGTCGGTGTCGGAGACGGCACCGAAGTCGTAGCTGACGTTGCCTTCGTCCTGGCGGCTTGCGGTCACGAGCGGTTCGATGGTCTTGAGGAATTCTTCGACGTGCTCGGGCTTGACGGATACTCCGGCGTAAACACCAATCATGGGGCTCTCCTTATCGGATGGTGCGGCGGTTGCCGCGTCGTATATGACTCTTTTACCGTACACCTTCCCCCGCGCCTCGGTGAGGTATGCGCGGGGGTTTCTCGCGCTGTGTTCTCACGCTGTGTTTTGTGCTGTGCCGGCGTGTGAGAGGAGTTGCGGTTATTCCATTCGCTAACTGTAAAAAAGGTGTTTTATATTTGCGTGCCCCTTTCTTTTCGACCTATAAAAGAATGAGGACGATACACCGCATGAATGGAAGGAGAAGCGGTATGGCACGCATGGGGGGTGACACTCATGGGATTTTCACCGGCGCACATCAAACGATGCACCCTGACCTGGGAGGCGCCCGACTATAGCGCCTCGTACCCTGCCGGGTACACGGATCAGGGCGTTGCTGTGATTGCGGTGGCTCAGGAGCATCGTAAGGCGCAAGGTTTTTGTTATTCGGCGTTGTCGACGGTGGTTTTTATTTCTAAGCAGGACGGCACCCGCACTGTGGTGAATGAGAAGCCGATGCTTTTCACTCACGTTCATTCCCTGATGGAGTGCTGTGATGAGGTGCATCCGCGTCTGCTGGGTCGTGCCGTGCTTTCTGCGTGGGATGTGGTTCCTGAGCAGTACCGCCAGAACCTGGTGACGATTGCTGCTGACCGTAAGAATTTGAAGCATCTTTTCCGTGACTGCGACCAGTTGAAGGGGATTATGGAGTACCGCGCCTTTGAGAAGGTGCTGGACCCGTACGATAACCATTCTTTGGGTGAAGTGCATGTGAAGCTTGCTGGCACGCCCGCGTATGAGCGGATGCAGGCTGAGGTGTGTGCGGCACGTACCGCCGTGGATGAGATGGTGGAGGAGGCACTGACCCCTCGTCCGCTGGATCAGCTGCAGGACTATAGCGTTTTCACGGATTGTTCGTTCCGTTCGACTCACAATAAGAAGTATCAGCGTGGCGGCCGTATGGGCATCGCCGGCGTGAGTGAGGACGGCTTCTATTTTCATGCCCACTATGATGGCGTGAACATTATGACCGGTGAGCTGTCTGCGATGTTGGCGGCTTATACAGTGTTCCATAGCGGTTCGCGCCGCCTGATTATTCATACGGATTCTTTGGGTGCGTTGACGTTTGTGTTGCGTTTGGCGCATAGCCGTTGGGCTTTTGAGGCGTGGGTTTCTGAGGGTATTCAGGATGAGCGCGTGGTGGCTCAGATGCGTGCTTTGACGGAGGCTATCCGCGAGAAGCGTGTGCTGGTGAAGCATGTTCCGGGCCATACGGGCCACGGTTTGCAGGAGAGTAGCGACTCTGTGTCGAAGATGCATCGCCATTTTCCGGGGCAGATTGTGGATAAGCGTCATCAGAGCGAGTTTAATCAGCGTTGCGAGTCGATTATTACTGCTTTGTCGGGTTGTGCGAAGGCTGTTCGCCTGCTTGCGCCGGAGTGGTTGCAGATTAAACCTTCTTCAATCCACACGGGAAACCGTTTATGGCGCTAAACTAGTCCAGGGTAGAAATGAACGCGCGATACATTCGCCGCATACGAAGGTATGCGATGTCGGAGGTGTCGCGTGTTTCTTTTTGCCCTTTTCTGTGTGTGTGCTTGTTCTGTGTGTGCTTGTGTGCGGTGGGTCTGCAGCGATAGATGCACAGTGGCGGGGATAGAATTGTGTGAAGAATTTTTCGATTCTCCCGATTTTTAGCGGGTGCAAACTATTTTTGGGGACCCAATTTATGCAGTTTCTCCCTCCTCCTGATTCTCCTCTATATATTCCGCTGGTGGTGCTGTATGCGCTGACGGCGCTTTCGCCGGTGCTCTTTATCTGCCTCTACCTGTGGGAACGCCGTAGCGTGTTTGTCGGCTGGCTTCTGATTGCGACCGTGGGGCTGCTGGGTACGAGCCTGGGCGTAACGGCGATTGTGGCAGAGAACCAGATTTTGCTGGTGTTGGCGTTCTTCATTGTTATCGTTCCGGCGATCCTTTCGATTTTTACGCCTTTGGGTTTGACCGGTCTTTTCCTTTATAGCGGTGTGCGTCTTATTGTTCGTGAGGGTTTTTCGCTCACTAATTCTTTGGCATTAGCTGCCGGTATTGCCCTTATTGTGGGTCCGTTCTTTGTTCCCGGTCCGGCGGAGAACACTCCGTTGGGCGGCGTGTGGGGCACTATTTATTTCTATTTTTCGCTGGTGCTGACCTATTTCACCATCTACGCGGTGGGCTTTACTGTGTCGGCAGTGTTGAACCTGGTGAATTTCCGTCAGCAGGCTGACTATGTGGTGGTGCTTGGTTCGGGTCTTATTGGTGACCAGGTGACTCCGCTGTTGGCGGGTCGTATCGATCGCGGCATTGAAATTTACCATAAGAACCCCGGCTCGAAGCTGATTATGTCTGGCGGTCAGGGCGCGGATGAAGAGGTTCCTGAGGGCGTAGCGATGACTCGCTACGCTGTATCCCGTGGTATTCCCGAGGCGGACATTATTGTGGAGGACCGCGCGGTGAATACCCGCGAGAATCTGCTCTTCTCTTACGCCCTGATGCCGGAGGTTGCCGAGGGCAAAACCCCGAAAGTTGCTGTGGCAACAACCAGCTACCACCTGTTCCGTGCGTTGCTGCTGGCGCGTTCGCTGGGTCTGGAATGCTGGGGTGCGGGGGCTCGTACGAAGCTGTATTTTGCGGTGAATGCTTTTATCCGTGAGTTTATTGGGTATTTGAGTATTACTCGCCGTCGCCACATCATCACTTTGAGCCTGTGCACGGTTCTCTACATTGCAGTGGCGCTCTTCGTGTGGTATTTGTACTCCGCCGATTTGAAGGGCCCGGGCGAACCGATGTAGCATCCAGCTGCGGCTCTAGCCGGTAGCCCCGTCCTAATGTATAGCGCTGCTCTAGCATGTGGCCCGGCGCATCCCAGCGATGGTGCATACAAAAGCTCCCCTGATCTCGGTTAATCTGAGCTTCAGGGGAGCTTTGAGGTTATTTACCAGCGTGAGTGAACATAATCTTCACAATCGCGAGAACAATAACGGCGAAGGTGAGCCACACAGCGCTTCGGAAGGTACGCCAGCAGAGCGGTTCGCCGCGGTAGCGAGCAATCGCGAAGTTGAGGCTAAAAATACGCCACACCACGGTCGCAAGACAGAGGAGAATAGTGTAGTCAAAAATGATCTCGTAGGTGGCGCCGGGCGGTAGGAATGTCGCCAGAATCAGGAGCGCCACGGGGTACACGGTCGTACCCAGAATAGGGCTCGCGTTGCCCAGCGCGTGCTTGACGAAATCTCGCGGCGGGGTGCCGCCGTGCAGCACCCGGTACTCCTGCATTTCTGAGATGACGTGGGCAATGTAGGTGGTCAGACCGGTACCCGTAATGTAGAGGATTGCGGTGCCGTCAAAGATCGCGTTCGCGTCGTGAATGCTCAGCAGAGCCGCCAGCACCAAGAAATTACCGTAGGTGTACGCAGAGATACGGTGAGCAACGTCGTGCGCATCGAGTTCAGCGAATTTACGGCGTGCTTTACGGAATAGAAGGGGCATTCGATAGTCCTTTGGCGGGTGCGGGGATGAAAACTCAGACCCCCGAGTGTGTGACAAATAGCTTAGAGGAGCGATGACCACAGTCGGCAGAGGTTCTCCACCATCTTGATGCGGCGCGGGCGCTCCGCCCACTGGGTGTACAGCAGCTCGGTGCAGACCTGCTCGTATTCGGCGCATACTTCATCCAGCATCGCCACCATTTTGCGGTCAATGACGAACGTTGACACTTCCATGTTCAGTGAGAAGGAACGCGGGTCCATATTGGACGAGCCAATGAACGTAATTTCGTCGTCGACCATCATGAACTTGGAGTGCAACACGGTCGGGCTGGGGTACTGCAGAATACGCACACCCGCCTGCAGCAGCTGCTCGTAGTAGGAACGCTGCGCCATGTTCGTCAGGAACTGGTCGCCCTTCTCGCACACAATCACGGTGGTTTCAATACCGGAGTAGGCGGCGTTCGTGAGTGCCTGCAGTAGGGTCTCTTCGGGCACGAAGTAGGGCGAGCAGATGGTAATACGCCGCTCGGCGTTGTAGATCAGGTAGTTAATGAGGCGCAGGTTGTTTTCGGTTTCAAAACCGGGGCCGGAGGGCACAACCTGGGCGCGCATCCCATCCTTGTAGTAGGGGATATTGGTGTTAATTTCTGCCAGGATCAGCTGGTTCGTTTCGGAGTACCAGTCGGAGACGAAAACGGCGTTGAGCTCTTCAACGATGGGGCCGGTGCAGGAGAAGGTCAGGTCCTTCCACTCCAGGCCCTTCTTGATGTTTTCGGGCATGTCGTAGGAGCGGTGAATAGCGTTCTGCGAACCGGAGAACGCGACGCGGCCGTCCACGACGAGGACCTTGCGGTGGTTACGCAGGTCGGGGCGCTGCCACTTGAGCTTCCACGGTTTGAGCGGCAGCATGAGGCGCCACTGCATACCCGACTCGTTGAGCATTTTCACGAGCATCTTATAGGACGGGTATTTGCGGGAGCCGATATGGTCGATGAGTACGCGCACCTGCACACCGCGTTTGTGGGCGGCGAAGAGGGCGTCCCAGAGGACTGCGCTCGCCTCGTCGTAGGCGGTGATGTAGAACTCGAAGTGCACGTATTCGGTGGCGCGGTCGACTTCTTCCGCCATGGCGACCATCGCCTCGTGGTTGTCGGTGA
>OASS01000441.1_pt1 | contig 11150 bp, 12 predicted proteins | sample 1475811 | NCBI WGS metagenome assembly OASS01 (sample SAMEA2579922, study PRJEB22360) | human gut metagenome | biome: human gut; feature: human-associated habitat; material: faeces | place: Denmark | collected 2008/2010 | reverse complement strand
GGATGCGTGATCTGATCCTTCAACTCAGCAAAAGTTCGATTTATTCAACAAAGCCCCGGAATGACCGAAAGGAGGATTTCCGATGTCATGCGCCAGCGCTGCCAGTTCAACCACCACCGGGTTAACCAGTTTGAGGTCTGACGCGATACTTCGGGCAATCTGAGCAACCTCAAGACTGTGCGTTAATCTGTTTCTGTTGAATTTTTCAGGATCAATTTCAAAAAGTTGCATCTTTCCCTGCAGCCTGCGAAATGATGATGAATACAGAATACGCGCGTAATCCCGTTGATAATTATCCCGGCTTCTTGTTTCACCATCGGGGGACGGGTGCTCTCTGGTATCAGCAAGCGCACTGATAAGTTTTTGTTCCTGCTCTTGCGCAAATTCTTTTAATTCATTGCAGTACATATTTCTTCCTTTCTGGAGAATGTTACCAAATCAGAATACCGGATGAACAAAACTGGTGGCTACATCCTGTAGGGATTATGTATTAGTAAGCTCTGTCCATTAGTGCCATTTCAGGTTATGTTGTCAGTACGAACCTTGTCCGGATGCAAAGGGAGGATTACGGTTTTCCTGCTGGATAACAAAATGGTGTTGTTTATCCTCCGTGAATGTCAATGAATTTCCCGCCATTTTTTGCCTTATGCTCTTCCGTAAAACCACAATGCCGATCACATTTCTGACACTCTTCCTGATGTTTCGCCATAAAACAGTTTCACGACAGACTTTTTCAGGTGTAAATTTTCTCGCTGACACTTTTTGACATAAATTTACACTGGCATCACACAGGCCAGAATACGGGGAGAACATGCAGCGCCGGCAGAACAACATTCGTAAGCGTACAGCCTGAACCGTCTGGTCAGAATCTGACGCATTAGACAAAGTGGTGTCCACCAAATAAGTAGTGGGAACCAAAGTGTCAGATATGCAGAAAAATGTGACTCCCGGCAGGCGAAAAGGCTGCCCTAATTATCCTCCCGAATTTAAACAGCAGCTCGTTGCTGCCTCCTGTGAACCCGGGATATCCATCTCAAAACTTGCTCTTGAAAATGGCATTAACGCCAATCTGTTGTTCAAATGGCGACAACAATGGCGCGAGGGAAAGCTGCTATTACCTTCTTCAGAGAGCCCCCAGCTACTTCCTGTGACTCTCGATGCAGCTGCCGAACAGCCAGAATCGCTCGCAGAGGACCCGGAAACCCTCAGTATCAGCTGTGAGGTAACGTTCCGGCACGGGACGCTCCGCTTCAATGGCAATGTCAGCGAAAAGCTCCTGACTCTGCTGATACAGGAACTGAAACGATGATCCCGTTACCTTCCGGGACCAAAATTTGGCTGGTTGCCGGTATCACCGATATGAGAAATGGCTTCAACGGCCTGGCTGCGAAAGTACAGACGGCGCTGAAAGACGATCCCATATCCGGCCATGTTTTCATTTTCCGGGGCCGCAGCGGCAGTCAGGTTAAACTGCTGTGGTCCACCGGTGACGGGCTGTGCCTCCTGACCAAACGGCTGGAGCGTGGGCGCTTCGCCTGGCCGTCAGCCCGTGATGGCAAAGTGTTCCTTACGCAGGCGCAGCTGGCGATGCTGCTGGAAGGTATCGACTGGCGACAGCCTAAGCGGCTGCTGACCTCCCTGACCATGCTGTAAATCTCTTTATCCTGGTTGTCACAGAATAAGCCCGGTAAAATACGGGCTTATGAACGACATCTCTTGTAAGCGTCAACGGAGCACCGTATTGACGCTTATTTATTGGTGAGTACTATGTTCCATGGCAGGAGTTCGTCAACACGGTTGGAGGGCCATTCCGGCAGTACGCTCAGAATATGGCGCAGATACGCTTCCGGATCGATACCGTTCAGACGGCAGATGCCGATCAGCCCGTACAGCAGTGCTCCACGCTCGCCGCCGTGATCGCTACCGAAGAACACGTAATTTTTCTTTCCGAGACAGACTGCACGAAGCGCTCTTTCCGCTGTGTTATTGTCCGCTTCTGCCAAACCATCATCACTGTAATAACAGAGGGCGTCCCACTGATTCAGTACATAGCTGAACGCTTCGCCCAGTCTGGATTTTTTCGACAGCGTGCCATTCTTCTCCACCATCCATTCATGCAGCGACGTCAGTAACGCTTTGCTTCGCTGCTGCCTGGCTGCAAGACGCTCTGACTCTGGTAATCCCCGTATTTCATCCTCGATGGCGTACAGTTCACTGATTCGCTTCAGGGCTTCTTCTGCCGTCGCACTTTTGCTGCTGATGTATACATCGTGGATTTTTCGCCGGGCATGGGCCCAGCACGCAACTTCTGTCAGTGCACCACCTTCACGTTCTGCACTGAACAACCTGTCGTAACCTGTGAACGCATCCGCCTGCAGGATACCCCGGAAGGGGCGAAGGTGTTGCTCCGGGTGTTTCCCCTGCCGGTTCGGCGAGTACGCGAACCAGACCGCTGGAGGAGATGACGAACTCACATTGCGATCATCCCGGACATACGTCCAGATACGCCCTGTTTTCGCCTTTTTCTGACCCGGTGCCAGTACCTTTACCGGTGTGTCATCAGTGTGAACCTTGCGGGTATTCATTACATAACGGTACAGGGCATCATTCACCGGTGTCATTAACTGGCAGCACGCGTCAACCCAGTTGGAGAGTAAGGCCCGGCTCAGTTCGACACCCTGGCGGGCAAAGATTTCACTCTGACGATACAGTGGCAGATGTTCGCAGTATTTTCCCGTTAACACGCGGGCAAGTAATCCGGGGCCCGCGATACCAAGCTCTATCGGGCGGGACGGCGCCGGTGCTTCAACAATACAGTCACATTTTGTACAGGCTTTTTTTACCCGTTCTGTGCGGATCACTTTCAGGGCACTGCTCACCAGTTCCAGCTGTTCAGCGCTGACTTCCCCCAGATAATCCAGCTCACCGCCACACTCCGGGCAACAGCTTTCTTCTGGCTCCAGGCGGTGTATTTCACGGGGAAGGTGTGCCGGTAACGGACGACGATGGCGCGACTGTCGCAACTGGCGGGGAACCTGAGGATCGTCTTCCCGCCCACTGTAACGATCGCTGTCCTGTTCACGTTGTTTCAGCAGAGCCTCAGCCAGTTCAACTTCACGACGCAGTTTTTCAGAACGGGTACCGAACAGCATCCGGCGCAGTTTTTCTATCTGAGCCCGCAGATGTTCTATTTCCCGTTCATCTTCTTCGATCTTTTCTTCGGCACGTGCCAGTGCAGAGCGCAGGAAGGCCTCCGTCTCTTCAACCAGACTCAGTTGCTGGTCTTTCTGACGGAGCTGGCTTTCCAGTTCTGCAATGCGAATGAGGTATTTCTGACTCATGGCCGTTTTTATAATGCGGCCAGGCGTTTTTTACAACATTGTCAGTGCGTTAAGGCGGGATGTTTTTGGCTGACGCCAGTCCAGCTTATCGAGGAGCATTGCCAGTTGCGAGCGGGTAATGGATACCTTGCCGTCACGTACCGCAGGCCAGATAAACTGGCCTTCCTCTAGGCGTTTGGTGAACAGGCACAGACCATCAGCATCAGCCCAAAGAATTTTAACGGTGTCACCCCGTCGGCCACGGAAGATAAACAGGTGACCGGAGAAGGGATTATCATTCAGCACATGTTGTACCTGTTCTCCCAGTCCGTTGAAGGATTTACGCATATCGGTAACGCCGGCAACGAGCCAGATACGGGTACCTGATGGGAGTGAGATCATCTTCCCCTCCCGGTCAGTTCACGGATCAACACCGTGAGCAGCTCTGGCGATGGATTTTCCAGCGTCATGTTACCGTGACGGAATTCCACCTTGCAGGAACTGGCACTGACTCTGGTCTGAGTGGAAGTGGATAAAGACGGCGCAATGGCCGCCACAGGTTCTTTCTGCTCATCCGGCGTTATTTCTACAGGTAATAATTCAACGCCAGTGTCAGAAGAGGTCGTTACCGGAAGACGCCGCGAAACACGCCCTTCGTTCTGCCAGAGCCTGAGCCATTTGAAAATAACATTATCATTGACGCCATTTTCACGTGCAATCTGTGCAACACAAGCTCCAGGTTGTGATGCCAGTTCCGCCATACGAAGTTTGAATTCATTCGAATAGTTTTTACGAGGTTCTTTTCGCCAGTCCTGTAATTCCATACTTAGATGTCCGTCTATATCAGATGGGCGTCTAAGTTACCAATTCTCGTCTGATGGCTACATACGGCGGTCAGTTTACGCTTACACAGAGTCGAATAAAATGAAATATAAGAGAAGATCAACGGGTGAAGAAAAAGTTCAAAAAATGGCTACCGGGGAGGAAGGAAAGTACCGGATGGAAAGAGCCCCCCTAAAGCAGACTGACAGACATCACAAATCCCCGGGGGGGGGACTTGTGTATAAGAGACAGATCTTACAGGGGGAGCGTCCGTCTTTTTATCAACATCAGGCAATGACATAACATTATGAACAAGCTCACAAGTCTGATGGTTAAATTTTATAATGCTCCTTACTAAGACCGTATTTTTTCATTCTGAGATAGAGTTTTTTCCGTGGGATTTGTAAATATTCAGCAACCTCATTAATACGCCCCTGATGGATATTAAGTGCCTCTGTGATTATCTGTCGCTCAGCGTCCTCCACTCGTCTGTCAAGCGGTGTCGGGGTTCCGACGTGCATCAACGGATTTGCTGTTTCTGCCAGCGGTAATACTCCTACAGTAAATAGTTCTGCTGCATTGGCCAGCTCTCGCACATTATTTGGCCACATGCGGCGCATCATCTCTTTGAGCATCTCTTTTCCCACTTCCGGAACAGGATGGTTAAGCCGTTGACATGCTTTACAAAGGTAATGGCGAAACAGTGGTTCAATATCATCGGGGCGTTGAGTTAATGGCAGGCAAGCGATTTGTGTCATTGCAAAGCAGTAATAGAGCTCCGCGATGATATGGTTGCTGGCGGCCAGCTCGACCAGCGAAGTGTCTCCAATACCAATCAGGCGAAAAGGTCGGTGTTCCTGGCTTTGTAACTGAACCAGATGGTACTGCTGTTCACGCGTCAGGTGTTCAGGATGGCTGAGCACTAATGTTCCCCCCTGAGCCAGCGCAATGAAATCATTAAGCTGTGGTGCATTGTCTGGTGTCAGCTCGCGGTAGATAAATTCGCCTTGTGCATTACGTCCAAATTGGTGCAGATAACGTGCACCGGTCATCCGTCCTGTGCCTGGGGCACCGTAGAGCCAGACGGCAATATCTGTTTCAGACAACTGCTGTAAACGTCGCCGATACTGATTTATCCATTCACTTCTCCCTATCAACTCCACCTGCAACGTCTGTTGGCAATACTGACGACGCGCAATGATTGATTGACGCTGGCGTAGTGCCTCTTCAACCAGAGAAAGCAATTTGCCGGGATCAACCGGTTTTTGCAAAAAATCCCACGCGCCTTTTTTTACCGCATCAACTGCCATTGGCACGTCGCCGTGCCCGGTAATAAGCAGAATGGGGATCTGTTGATCATCCTGGTGAAATAACATCATCAAATCGATACCAGAGCAGCCAGGCATACACACATCACTTAGCACAATGCCTGGCCAGTCTGGTTGTATCCACGTCTGCGCCTCAAAAGGATTGTTACAGGCAAAAACCCGATAGCCTGACTGTTCAAGTAACTGTGTGTAGGCGTCCAGCACGTCAGCATCATCATCAATCAGCAGAATCGAATATTCACTACTTAGCATCTTCCACATCCGTTAGTCTGAATTGCAGTACCACACAGGCATTCCTGGTCATCGTTGATGCCAGCCGTAATTCACCTTTCATTTGCTCCATCAACGACACACAAATTGAAAGACCAATACCCAGTCCTACTTCTTTACTGGTGGTAAACGGCTTCAATAACGAAGGCAACAATGCCTCAGGCCAGCCCGGGCCATTATCGCCAATGAATACGTTCAGCGTTTTACCCTGCATTTGCCAGTTAACGGTAATGACAGCGCCTTGCCCACAAACATCAAGCGCATTCGCCAGTACGTTAACCAGTACCTGCTGGGTTCTGACCTCATCGCCTGAAACTGTGGCTGTACCTTGCGGCAGAACAAGCGTAGCTTGCAAAGGGCGATGACGCATGGCCAGAAGTTCCCAGGCCGCACTGAACATCTGTGCTAAATCAACGGAATGGAGTGATATTTCCAGTTCGGCGCGCCGGGTAAACTGCCGTAGTGAACGGATAATGGCGTCAATGCGACCAATCACCCCTTCGGCTTTACCAAGCATCATGCTGGCCTGTTCTGTCTGGGTCTGTTCAATGGCCCTGCGGGCTGTAAACAGATACATCGACAGCGCATTTAGCGGCTGATTGATCTCGTGGGCCAGCGTGGTCATCGTTTGCCCGACTACCGCCAGCTTCGCTGTCTGAATCAGTTCGTCCTGGGTGGCTCGCAGATCGGCTTCTATCACCTTTCGATCGGTAATTTCTTGTTCAAGTTGCTGTTTTTGCACATTGAGCTGCCCGAGAGTATGGCGTAATAATCCTGCAATTCTCCCCAGTTCATCATTCCCATAAACAGGAATAGCCGTTTCCGTGCCTCCCAGACCAATTTGCACAACGGCCTGATTCAGTAGGGTAAAGCGTTTCACCAACCGTGAGCGGATAAAATAATGGTTGAATATCCATGCCAGCAGTAACGCCAGTGCTGTCGCCACCAGGATCAACCCTCCGCTAACGCGAACAATTTGTTCCATTCGTTGATTAAACATCTGCATTTGTTGATGAGTACTGCCAAGCTGCGCTTCCAGTAACGTTCTGAAGCGACCCAGTGTCGCTTCCCTGGTGCGACTGGCATCCACTAAGGCTTTTTGGGCGGCGACATATTCACGCATCGTAGCCGGCATTTTGTTTTTTACGATTCCCATATCCAGCAATTCATCGATGGTCTGCCTCAGGGTAATGGTGCCAGGCCAGTCATCCAGCATACGTATATTTTCATCTGCCGTTTTTTTCAGATTTTCAAAATAACGGATATGAGTTTCCACCTGTATGTCGTCATCACGTCCTGATTTGAGCTCATTGAGTCTGTCACGCAGATCGTCAACAATCTGATTTTCAATGCGTGCCAGGGTATAAACCTGCTGCTGTTCATTTTGCACTTCACGAGATCGCTTCAGGTATTGCGCCGTATCGCCCAGTCGGGAGGCGATTTGATCCAGCAGCGTTCCCTGCTGCCAGGTGAAATCCTGCACTAAAGAATTAAGCTCGGTAGTAAAATCATCGTGTAACCAGTCAATCCGCGCTGATAGCTCACTCACCTTTTCCCGTAGTAAAAACATGTTGTAAAGCGCACGATCCAACTCGGATAACAGTGATCGACTGTCCTGCAAAATGACCGTCAGTTGTTGGCGTTCCCGGGATGACAGTCCCCGACTAAGCCGTTCTATGGTGTCGAGATGCTGAATAATCTGGGTACGAAGTTGCAATCGCACCGTGGTGTTGGGAGCCTGCAAAAATTCATTTAGTTGGTCTACCACCAGATTCAGGTTCCCTTCAATAAGGAAAGCAGAGTGAATACGGGGAAAATACTCATCCAGCGAGTAACGAATTTGTGAGCTTTGTTCATGCCATGAATACAGACTGACACTACTGACAATCAGGGTCAGAAGTGCCCCCATCAGAAATGCGCAACGTAAGCTGGTACTGATACTGACCTGTCTTAAACGCTGCCACAGCGTTATGTTTTTCATTTCAGCTCTTCCAGTTTTTTTATCGCCAGGCGCTGGTTATTCAGAAACCAGAGTTGCCATTCCATCATTTGCTGCTCGGCAAAGCTTTTGTTATCGAACTGTGCCAGCCAGACGGGATCTTCACTACTGGCCGCTGCAACGGGCACTTGTGTTAACAGTGCACGTATTTCTGGTAATGGTTTCTTCAGACGTGCCTCGGTACTGTGCAGCGCTCGCCAGGCATCTTTTAGCTGTGCTAACCGAAAGCTAATTGCCGTATCAAACAAGCGCTGCACCAGACGCTGACGTTTCAGGATAAGGTGATAATTCAGCGGGGGTTGATTCATCAGGAGCTGTTGTTGCGTTGCCCGCGGATTGTCTGCGGCAAGTGGTGTCACCGGATATTTTCCTGTATTGGCATCGGCCAGAATACGCTGTCCTTTCGGACTTAACAGGTAGTGAATAAAGCGACGGGCTGCATCGGCGTGTGGGCTTTTCCTGAGAATTGCAACGTAGGTGGGGGATACCGCAGACCGGGGGAAATAGGTAAAAGAGAGATGGGGGTCATTTAACAGTAAATTAGCATAGTTATCGATAACGGGGCCGGCAACGCCGAGTCCGCTTTTTATTTTATCGGCTACGCCAAAACTGCGGGAGGAGATTGTCACCAGGTTTCCTGCACTTGTCAGCAACGTTTCCCATCCTTTCACCCAGCCTTTTTGCTGTAGTAATGACTCAACCATTAAATGGTTAGTATCTGAACGCGACGGACTACTCATCAATAAAGCGTCCTGATAGATCGGCAAAGCAAGATCGTCCCAGTCAGCAGGGGCAGGAAGGTGTTTTACAGAAAGCGCCGGACGATTAATGAGCAGACCAAAACCTGATATTGCTACTGCAACGGAGGTTGCACGGATCGACTCCGGCACCAGGTTTTGGCTTTCTGCGGGTGCATCATCAAACGGGGCCAGTTTCTGGTGCTCCTGAAGGTGCTGGAGCAGCATTGGTGATGAAGTCAGGATAAGATCGACGTTTTCTACGTTGGCCGTATCAAGCAACTGTTCCAGTGAGGCACTGGTGCGGTTAAGCGTACGGATCATTACCGACTCAGGCTCTGTTTGCCAGCGCTGTATTATCCACGCGGTAGCTCCGGGTGAGAATGTGGTGGCCATCACCAGTTCATTTCGTTGAGCCATGACGGCCCCGGCGTCCATCAACAACAGTAAAAGAATCATGGTTTTGATGCCGATTTCGCACCAACTAAAAAATCGGTTTGTGATCCAGGTCATAAATATTAATACACCGCAAAAATCGCATTGAGACAAAAATTACCCGTTTCAGACACTTCGTCTGATAACACGTCTGCTCAAAGAGACCGTTAATATATTAATCAGAGATTACCCGATAATCAGCATGAGATTTGTTAATATCCGCACATGCTAACAACAAACCAGATAAAGCATAAATCTACCTTGTCTATGCATCAATAAAATGGGTCAAAAACAGGCTTTGATTTTATTATTTTGTGTCAATTGTGACACATTTTTTCAGTTTGATGTTTCATCTCAATTATATGACTCTCATTGTCAGAATACTCCTGATGTTCATATCAATATAAAATACAGGTGAAGACATGTTATCAATATTTAAAACGGGGCAATCGGCGGATAGTGTTCCGGTGGAGAAAATTCAGGTGACATATCGTCGCTATCGTATGCAGGCGTTACTTAGCGTATTTCTGGGGTATCTTGCATACTATATCGTGCGTAATAATTTCACTTTATCGACGCCTTATCTTAAAGAGCAATTAGATCTCAGCGCCACACAAATTGGCGTACTGAGTAGCTGTATGCTTATCGCCTATGGTATCAGCAAAGGAGTGATGAGTAGCCTTGCCGATAAAGCCAGTCCGAAAGTCTTTATGGCGTGTGGGCTGGTGTTATGTGCCATCGTTAACGTTGGCCTGGGATTCAGCACTGCATTCTGGATTTTTGCGGCATTGGTTGTTCTGAATGGTCTTTTCCAGGGAATGGGCGTTGGTCCTTCTTTCATCACTATTGCTAACTGGTTCCCTCGCCGGGAGCGTGGTCGGGTTGGTGCTTTCTGGAATATCTCTCATAACGTCGGTGGTGGTATTGTTGCCCCTATTGTTGGTGCCGCTTTTGCCCTACTCGGCAGCGAACACTGGCAAGGTGCGAGCTATATCGTTCCGGCCTGCGTGGCTATCGTTTTTGCGGTAATTGTGCTGATTCTCGGTAAAGGTTCCCCACGTCAGGAAGGTCTACCCTCTCTGGAAGAGATGATGCCGGAAGAAAAAGTCGTCCTGAATACCCGACAGACGGTAAAAGCACCAGAAAACATGAGCGCCTTTCAGATTTTCTGTACTTATGTATTACGCAACAAAAATGCCTGGTATGTCTCACTGGTTGACGTATTTGTATACATGGTGCGCTTCGGGATGATTAGCTGGTTGCCTATTTACCTGCTGACGGTGAAACATTTTTCTAAAGAACAAATGAGCGTCGCGTTTTTATTTTTTGAATGGGCCGCAATCCCTTCCACGCTACTTGCCGGTTGGTTGTCAGACAAACTGTTTAAAGGGCGTCGTATGCCATTGGCGATGATTTGTATGGCGCTGATTTTCATTTGCCTGATTGGCTACTGGAAAAGTGAATCGCTGTTTATGGTGACAATTTTTGCTGCCATTGTTGGTTGCCTGATTTACGTTCCACAATTTCTAGCTTCCGTTCAGACTATGGAGATCGTTCCCAGCTTTGCTGTTGGTTCTGCAGTAGGCTTACGCGGTTTTATGAGCTATATCTTCGGTGCGTCTCTGGGCACCAGCCTGTTTGGTATTATGGTCGATCATATTGGCTGGCATGGCGGATTTTATCTTCTTGGCTGCGGTATTATTTGTTGCATCATTTTCTGCTGGTTATCACATCGTGGTGCAATTGAACTTGAACGTCACAGAGCCGCATATATAAAAGAACACTGATTACCTTCCCCAGGGCCGTCTCCCTGGGGAGTGGAGTATATTATGATTTATAAGATATCTGGAAATCAGAGATTAATATGGAAATTTTATAAGACTGATGACAATAAATGGAGATGGTATTGTCATGAGAAAAATGGATATCTTTTGTCTCAATCAGATAACGCATATAATTCGCAATTGTTATGCATTGAAAATGCTAAAAAACAGGGATACTCAGACGAATCGGTCTTGCCACTTTTTCTACATATTTCCTATATTCAGGAAAAAGGCTGGAAATGGTATCAATGTTATGATTGTGGATATATTGTAAAAGAAACCTCTGTTTTTTTTTCGACATACCAGGAATGTGTCAATGATGTTAAAAAGAATATACTAGCATCTATGTGTAGTGGTTGAAGGTAATGACTCCAACTTATTGATAGTGTTTTATGTTCAGATAATGCCCGATGGCT
>OASS01000414.1_pt1 | contig 12202 bp, 14 predicted proteins | sample 1475811 | NCBI WGS metagenome assembly OASS01 (sample SAMEA2579922, study PRJEB22360) | human gut metagenome | biome: human gut; feature: human-associated habitat; material: faeces | place: Denmark | collected 2008/2010 | reverse complement strand
ATCCAGATGCTAAGATCACGGTGAAATTCGACAATACGATGTTCAATGATGAAGAAGCGGAAAAACTCATGGACATGCAGCTGGTGAGTGCCGGTATCATGATGAAATGGGAATGGCGTGTAAAATGGCTAGGAGAGACAGAGGGAGATGCACGTCAGAAAACAGGGGAATCATTTGCAGAAAGTGATACTGCATCCATTTCTTATGAAGATGATAAAATCAAGAAAAAGGTTGAAGATGCATCCGGTAAAGCTCTTAATGGTGCTCAAACACAATCACTCTTAGCAGTCATCAATCAATTTGCCCAGGGATCGTTGTCTTTAAGTCAAGCAATCAATGTGATATCAACTGCTATTGGAATATCAAAAGAGGAAGCCAAAGAGATTCTTGAAGGTACAGAATAATGCTTACTCCTGAGTATTTGCAATCTGTTGGAGTTGATATCGAAAATCTATTTTATGATGCAGAAACAGATATACTGATTGATATAGCACGACGTATCAGGGAAAATGATTTCAAAATGACAGCCACTGCCGAATATCAGGTTCAGAAATTGAAAGAACTTGGTTTAGCAACAAAAACAATAAATGATATCCTTGCAGAAGCATTAAATACTTCAAATGAGAAAATTGAGGAAATCATGCAGGAAAGCATTTATAAAGCAATTAGGAGCGACATGCATATATATGAGGCTGCAGGCTTGGATGTATCCGGCATATCGTATAAAGAGCAAATTCTTAAAGGCACCAATGTTGCAAAGGGTGAAATCAAAAACTTATGCAAAACTACTGCACAGCTAGGAACGAACAAGTTCATAGAATTGCTTGATAAAGCATATTTACAAGCTTCTAGCGGCGCTTTTTCCTATGATATGGCTATAAGTAATGTGATCAATGATTTGGCTGCCAACGGGCTAGGAATGATAGAATATCCAACAGGCACAAGAAGACGAATCGACACAGTAGCAAGAACCGCTGTGAGAACTGCTGTTAATCAGAGTGCACTAAAGTGCCAGGAAGATGTGATGGATGAAATGGATGTAAATCTTGTAGAAACCTCTTCTCATTTAGGGGCAAGACCATCACATGCTGAATGGCAGGGAAGAATCTTCTGGCGATTGAAACCATATGGAAATTATAAAAACTTTAAAGAGGCTACTGGATATGGAACGGGAGCAGGTCTTGGAGGCTGGAATTGTCGGCATTCGTTTTATCCTTATTTCCCCGGATTGAGTGAGAGAACCTATCAGCATTATCGTAAAAAGGAAAATGAAGAGGTTTATCAGCTGGAACAGGAACAGCGTTATAACGAGAGGAAGATTCGTGAATGGAAGCGCAGGCAGGCTGTGAATAAGGCTGGCGGTGTAGATACAACGTTAGAATGTCGCAAGGTCAGAGAGTGGCAACAACATCAGGCAGACTTCCTGAAAAAGCATCCAGACATGAAGCGGAATTACGCCAGAGAGATGATCGAGGATGTAAGATCGCAGCGGAGTACGAAGCTAAAAGAATTTTATGCAACTGATGATAAAAGTGTTAAAATGAAGATAAGGGAAGATGAATCAGCAATATCTAAAAATCAATTTGAATCAGCGATAGCATACGATCAAAAGGGAAATGTCATCTTCAAAAAAGATGGAGAAAAACACGAAGTTGAATTCACTATAGAGGAATTGAATAAAATGAAAGGGGCGATAGTAACACATAATCATCCTCAAAATACGACATTCTCTCCACATGACATCTATATGTTGAAGGATTGGGAGCTACAAGAACTGCGTGCTGCTATCAATAAAGGTTCTTATGTTCTTCGTAATAATGATAAAATCACTCAGCTTCCTGATTTCAAGGCGTTTCAGAAGGAGCATGAGCAGCTCTATTTGAAATATCTTAAGGCATATAAAAATAAATATCCAGACTGGAAAGACGATAAAAATAGAATGGATAGAGTTGTACAAAATAATGTTATGAACTGTCTTGCAAAGAAATACGGATTGCTTTATTCGTTTGAGGAGGATGCGGAATGATTTGGAAAGATAAAAAAGGTGTAAGACATAGCGATTATCATGTCTCTTGTGTAACATGTGCAATTTGCATGGATTGTAAACATTTCAAAGAAATGGGAAATATGAAGCCTATTTGTTCTGCCTTCCCGCAGGGTATTCCGGAAGCTGTATGGACCGGGACTTTACTACACACTATACCGGTAAAGGGTGATCATGGATTTCAATATGAGAAAGCAGAAATAGAGGATACAGATTTACCGGAATTATTATACGATGAAGATTAGCACTCATAGCGGGTGCTTTTTTAATACCTGGAAGAGGGTGAGATATGTGTAAACATGCATATAACACGAAGCAGCGTATCTATTATGATAAAGGATGCAGGGTCATACGGGAATATGATACCTGCATTTTTTGTGGCCGCAAGACAGAAGAACGTCTCAGCTATATGAATGATCCACCGAAGCGGAAGCTGCCCTATTTCGGACCACATTTACCATGACCTGAGCATGTCGTTTAAACTGCATCAGTACTCAATGGCAAGAGATATAAACTGCCAGCCTATTCCCGGAGAGAACCGGATATAAAAAACACAGGAGGAAACAATGGAATTTTTAAAAGAATTTTTAGGTGATGATCTGTATACTCAAGTTGAAGCAAAACTAAAAGGCAATGATAAAGTAAAACTTGCCAATCTAGCTAGTGGAGAATACGTGTCAAAATCTAAATACGACGATGAAATCAAAGCCAAGGATGCAAAGATTACAGAGCTCTCCGACACTGTCAAAAAATTTGATGGTGTGGACGTAGCGAAACTCCAGCAGGATGTGAAAGATTGGGAAAAGAAATACCGGGATGACCTAACATCTGCTAAGAAAGAAGCTGCTATCAAACTAGCGATTGCAGAAGCGAAGCCAAAGAGTGAAAAAGCGCTGATGCCTTTCCTGGATACTGACATCGTTAAACTGAATGATGATGGCACAGTCACCGGTTTGAAAGAGCAATTAGAAAACATCAAAAAAGACAACGGTTTTCTCTTTGAAGATGATGATCCACAGAACGTGAACCTCGGAGGAGACCATGACAATAAACCAGAAACAAAAGAATTGACTTGGGAATCTGTCCTTGAAGAACACTATGGCAAAGAATAGGAGTGATGAATAGATGCCATTAACATTAGCACAAGCAAAGGTCGGCATGGCCGACAAAGTAGATCAGATGGTCGTAGATGAGTTCCGCCGGGACTCTTTTCTTTTAGACAAATTGATATTTGATAACGCAGTATCACCTGGTACCGGTGGTAGTACGATGACGTATGGCTATACACAGTTGCTTACTCCATCCACCGCCGAAGGACGTAGATTGAATGAAGAGTACATACCGGGAGAAGCATTGAAAACTAAGAAGACTGCCGATATCAAGATCTTTGGTGGTAGCTTTCAGGTAGACCGTGTACTTGAAGATACGGCCGCAAAATCTGAAATCACATTTCAGCTGCAGCAGAAGACGAAAGCAGCTTCCAATAAATTTCATTACGATTTCATCAATGCAGATTCTGGAACTGACGGCGCTGATTTTGATGGATTAGAAAAATTGGTAAAGGGTACTGATACAGAATATACCCCTTCTGCCGCTATTGATTTGTCTGATGAATCGAAAATTGCTGCAAACAGCAAGAAATTCGTATTTGAACTGGACCAGTGGCTGGGGACATTGGATGGACGTCCGGATATGCTACTCATGAACCGTCGTATGAAAACGATTATGAGCGCAGTCGCTCGTGAACTGAAATATTTCACGCAGACAGAGGATGCTTTCGGCCGTAAGGTGGACAACTATGACGGAATCCCTATGGTAGATATGGGGGAGTATTATGACGGTTTAACCACTGTTCCTTGCGTTGCTACAAACACATCCGGAGAGACCTCTATCTATGCTGTCAAGATTGGACTTGATGCTTGCCACGGAATTAGTCCTAAGGGAGACAAGCTCATCAAAACATATCTGCCAGATATGAAAGCGCCAGGTGCAGTAAAAACAGGCGAAATCGAAATGCTGGTAGGTATCGTGCTGAAGAACAGTAAGAAAGCCGGCGTATTCCGCAAAGTGAAAATCAGCGCTCCTGCTGATATAGTAAAACTAGCGAAAGGAAGCCTTGGAACTGCTGGAAATGCTAAGATTACAGGCCTGACTACGCAGAAAACATATAGTGTGCAGACTGGAAAAATAGTAAAATATTCGTCTGCCAACGGCACACTTGTAGATGAAAACAAGAAAGCCGCTTTAAATCCAGGAACTGAAATCACGGGCCTCACTAACGGGAAAACATATCTCGTTAAGCAGCTAGACTAGGTGCTATGATGATTGACCACCAGCAATATAAAAACTGCGGTGGTACTCTTGATGAAATAGAATTCAATCAGCTGGAACCAAATGTATGCCGGCTGATTGATTCTTACATCAAATCAAAAGTACCTTACTGGAGAGTGAGACCGATAGAAGAATATGGTATAGATTTCACTGAAATAATAACATTAGAGATTGACTTCATTTCTAAGAATGGAGGGCTTCTTGCATTCAACGGAAAATCGGATTTTCATTTTAAATCAGCCAGTACAAGTGGGTTTAATTTTGAAATTAATGATGCAAATATTCAGTTTGTGCAAGGTGTTCCGTTCTCTACAATCGCAAAGCAATTTCTCGATTACGAATTACTAAATGCCGGCTTAACGGTGGCTTGTCTATGATGTCACCTAGATTCTTAAGACCCCATCAGATTGCTATTAGATATAGGCTTGGTGAAGACGATAGTGGGAAATTGAAAGAAGCGTCTGCGATTATCAAATATGTTAAAGTGGATGAAACATACGGAATCAAGTTATCGAAAAGAGGAATAACATCAGATGATAAAGTTTTGATCACGATAGATTGTAATGATTTTATCGCTGATAAGAAACTTGTCGAAAAAGTCTCTAATGCTGAAACAGAATTTTCCATTCATGTGGATGATACCATCGTATATAACGACAAGGAATATCTGATCACTTCTGTGTCTAATATAAATCCTCTACGTGATAAGCCAGAATTCATCGAGATCATATGTCAGTAAGAGTAAAAATAGACCATGACAAAGTGATGAAACGAGTTGATAAAGCAAAATGGAAAACGATACTAGCATTGAAATCACAGATTGCAAAGGATACGAACGCAAACGTTCCTAAAAGAGACAGCTTTTTGAGAAATTCTGTATTTCGCAGCACATCCAAGAAAGACAATTTCTTAAAATGGGGAGGTTTTGCAGTCTTGTATGCCCATTTCCAATGGAAAGGAAAGGTCATGGTCGGGAAAAAATCCGGTAGTCCGTGGGCGAAACGTGGAGAAACGAAGATATATACATCAAGGAATCTATCTTATGGTACAGGTAGATCGGATTGGTTCGAAGTGACGAAGAAAGTCAAGAATAGTTCATGGATACGGTTTGCGAAACGTGTTTTCAGAAAGGAGTTTTAAATGAATTCAACGGATATCGTACAAGTAGAGGATGGAATGTACGAGTATGTGAAAAATATCAATGTCGATAGTATACCTTGGTGTCTCGAGTATTTCAATGATTCTAAAAATACATCTCTGTGTTTCAAAAGAAATGCAGACCCGGTGATAAAAGAAAAATACATATCGGGTGCGTATAAAGCTGAGTTTAACTTTAGTGTTCTATTGCAATCATCAAAGCGAGATACAAAAGCAATGCTTGACTTATCTAGAGTACTATATGCCTTGGCTAACGTCTTCGAAGAAGAAGAAAAACAAGGCTTTCCATCCTTGAAATTAGAAGGAGCAATCCCAATCGGGTTAGAGATGACAGATTTGCCAGCTGACTATGAAGGAGAGGGCATCAAACTTTCCACTTTCATGGCCGGCTTTAAACTAACTTATGAGAAGAAAGGAAGGTTTGAATAATATGACAAAAGCGATACCATCTAGAGAGCTTAGAACGGAGGATAATCTTCACTACGTTAAATTTGGTTCTGAAGAATCCTTTATTTTGGCTAATAAGGGTCTTACAGATTGGACACAAGCCATGAATCCTAATGTTGATGATGGGGTACAGTATATAGGAGAAAAGAATGCAGAAAGCAATCTGATGGGGTATGCGCCAAATGTTTCGTATGGCGGAACAGCATACCCATCTGACAAATTCGCTGCTTGGTTATATTCCGTAGGAAAAGAAGAAAAAGTCGGCGAAAAATTCACTGAAGTAGAAGTTGAAACTTGGAATGAGACGGAAAAATCTGGAGAGTTCAAAGCATATCAGCGTATTTATGAAGTACAGCCTGATAATCCGGGATCAGGAGAAGGCGGCGGAAAGCTAGCATTAGAAGGAACATTTGCGCAAAAAGGAAGTGTTACGATTGGTAAGTTTAATATTTCAACGAAAACATTCACAGCTGATGGAGAGTAAGGAGTGATTACATGGAAGAAAGAATAATCACAGTCGAATCAAATGGGATTAGAAAACTAAATGTCGATGGAAAGATATTTAACTGTGATGTCCTGGACTTAGATTCAAATGCGGTACTGGAAGATTTTAGGCAGCTCCAGATGGAAGACATCAAATTTAAAGATGGGCTATTGAAAGAGTGTGAACATGCGATTGATACGGTTTTAGGTAATGGCGCTTACAAGAAGATATTTAAGAGCGAAAGGTCTTTGCGACCATATTATCTAGTTCTGAAGTTAATGGAAATCTATCAGGATGAATTCATGAAGGAGCAAAGAGAAAAACAACTTCAGCTTGCTAGAGAAGAGAGAGAACAGGTAGAAGATATCTTAAATAATTTTAGTAAGTTTACGAATGAACTCCAAAAAGCCCAGGATAAATACGGTATAAGAAATGTGGTTAACAAGAGAAGATCTTCCGGATACCATAAGAATAGAAGATAGATGTTATAGAATAGATACAGATTTTCGTAGTTGGATACGTTTTGAATTGATCCTATTGGATGATTCCATCGACCCATACTATAAAACTTCTATTTTGATAAATGCTTTAGAAATAGACCCGGCCATACAGCGTGAAAATCAGGAGGACATACTACATGCCCTTTTTTCTTTTTATCGGATGGGGAAACCTTCTAAAAAGGGGAAACCATGTAAAGATATTCCGTATCGCTTCGACTTTGACATGGATCTTATTTATGCAGCATTTATGCAACAATACCATATTGATTTGCTGACCGTGAATTTACATTGGTATGAATTCAAAAGCTTATTTGACGGGTTAACTGAAAATACACAGTTAATAAAGGTTATCGGTTATCGAACAACAGAAACTGATAAAATGCCAAAAGAGCAACGGAAAGAAGCGTTACGCTTGAAAGAGTTTTGGAAGATTCCGAATGATTTTATGTGTCAAGAGAATGATAGGACCCCACAAGAAATTGAGACTGAATTACTTGCACGTATAGAGAAAGAGGCGGGTGATAAGCATGGCTACAAATGATGGAGAGATCATCATTGAATTGCAACTCCAACAGGATGATTTTGAGAAGAGATTAAATGCAATCGAGCATAAAACGCAATCCTTTGGTTCAAGCATAAAGCGAACTATTGCAGCGCTTGGGCTTGGAAAACTTGCAAAAGATTTCGCCTCTGCAGGTATTAGTTTTAACGCTAGTATCGAGCAATATCAGACCTCATTTGAGGTCATGACTGGATCTGCTGAAAAAGCTACACAAATAACACAACAGCTTAAGCAAATTGCAGCAAATACACCGTTTGAGCTGCCACAGCTAGCGGATACGACACAGCTACTCATGAATTATGGTTTCACCGCAGATGATGCAATGGAAAAAATGCAAATGCTCGGTGATATATCACAAGGGTCTGCGGACAAGATGACGCGTATAGCCACCGCTTACGGTCAAATGTCTTCAGCCGGTAAGGTAAGTCTAGAAGATGTAAAACAGATGATAGAGGCAGGTTTTAATCCATTACAAGAAATCAGTAAGAGCACAGGTGAATCTATGGCCAGTCTTTATGACCGTATATCTGACGGTTCGCTTTCTGTTGATGAGATAACTGCTTCTATGGAACGTTCTACATCAGCAGGCGGTAAGTATTTTCAGTCAATGGACAAGCAGTCACAAACATTGAATGGTAAGATTTCTACATTAAAAGATACATTTAATGAATTTGCAGGAAAAGCGATGCAGGGGCTTAGTGATGTTTTGTCTAATACGGTTATTCCTGCACTTACTGGGGTGTTATCACATAGTGATGAAATCATGGCGGTTTTGAATGCTTTGTTACCTGTTATTGTAGCTGTAGGTTCTGCATTTGCTGCCTGGAAGATCACCAACACGGTGAGCGAAGCGAGTAAGTCAATTTCTAGCTTCTTTAGCCTAATGAGCAATGGCAACAGTTTGATAAATACAGTATTCATCAAACTAGGGTCTGGAAGTGGCGCTTTATCTAAACTTGCCACAAGTGCTATTAGTGCCGGTGGAGGTATCAAAGGTCTTGGCAGCGCATTGGTAGCCGCAGCAGGTGGACCTGTCACATTGATTGTTGCGGCCATTGCTGCAGTAGTAGCTGCCTTCGTATATTTCTGGAACACTTCAGAGGGATTCCGGCAGTTTTGGACAGATATGTGGAACGGCATTGTAGAATGGTTCTCCGGTATCATAGAAAGCATAGTTAATTTCTTTACAGTGACGATACCGGAAGCATGGGAATCTTTTAAAACGAATTTACAAGAATTATGCAGCAGTATCGTGGAGTGGTTTCAAAATGCATGGAACAGTGTCATAGCTTTCTTCACGGAAACGATTCCGGCGTGGATCCAGAGTGTGATCGACTGGTTCAATCAAATTCCTTATAACATTGGTTATATGGTCGGACAGATCATTGGTCATTTCATCCAGTGGGGCATCGATCTGAAGAACTTCGTTACTGAAGATATTCCGGCATTCATAAACTCGGTAGTAGAATGGTTCAAGTCATTACCAGGAAAGATATGGGAATGGTTGAAGAGCGCATGGGAGAAAGTCAAGACCTGGGGAAGCAATATATATACCAGTGCAAGAGGTTGGGTATCAAAAACAATTGATAGCGTTGTCGATTGGTTTAGGTCTCTGCCAGGAAAGATTTGGACATGGCTCACAAATGCAGTGTCTAAAGTAAGGGACTGGGGTTCTAATTTATGGAACACTGGTATCAACGCCGCAAAGCAGCTCGTGGATTCTGTTGTCCAGAAAGCAAAGGAATTGCCTGGCAAAATGGTAGATATCGGTATAAACCTTATTAAGGGGCTGTGGGAAGGTATTGGAAGTGTAAAGGATTGGATCTTGGATAAGATCAGTGGATTCTGCGATGGAATCGTAGATGGTATGTTGGATTTCTTCAATATAGGTTCACCGTCCAAACTGATGCGGGATATGATTGGTAAATGGTTACCACCAGGTATTGCCGTGGGATTTGAATTGGCAGCCCCAAAAGCTTCCAAAGATATGACCAAAGAAGCTGGCAAAATGGTAAAAGACATTCAAGGTCAGTATGATGCATCTATTGGAGGATTTACATTGGAAAACCAACTCAATGTCGCAAAACAGGCAACGATAACGAACGCGTTCCCAAAGACCATGCAGCTAGTACGTAATGGTGTTAATGAGTTTAGATTCGTATTGGATAACGGTGCAGAAGTTGCGCATTGGCTTGCACCTGAAATGGGTGTTGAGCTTGCAGAGCTTAGATAGGAGGGTGTGACATGCGAATAAACAACAAGCGGATGGAACGATTCCATATGAGAGTAAATTCCTTCACATATCAGCCCTATGCAGTAGAGCGTGAGGTCTTTCAGCCTGAACGCTCCCTGCGGCCTGTTCTTGGAAAAAGAGTGTTGACACCGAAGAGTATGCAACTGATAGCTGAGTTTCGCAGCAAGAAGGATATATCTGATTTTCTGGCAGAGCTATTGAACCATGAAGAGAACATGATCGACATCGAAGATGGATTCAAATATCGGTGCTATCTATCCAAACTGAGCCAACCCGTAGACGAATACTGGCAGGGCTGGTACAGGGTGACGATCCCGTTGTCCGTCATACAGGAAGGAAGCAGACGCCAGTTGTTACTTAGTAAGGCGGAAAACCATATCGTTGTCGCAGGTAATTGGCAAACAGAATGTGTGTATGAAATAACGCCAATGGCAGCTATGGATTCCTTCACTATTGACGGGCATACCATCCGGAAGCTGTATGCAAACAGAACGGTCTATTTCGATGGTGAATTGAAAAAAGTTTATACAGATACAGAGCCGAATAAATATCCGGATTGTACGCTGAAACAGAACAGCTTTCCTACATTGGATCCGGGAAGTCAAAATATCAGTATGAGCAGTACGTCTGTAAAAGTCGTATTGAAATATACACCAATTTTCGTATAGGAGGAACAAGATGCTTGAAATTTACACAAAGGAAGGTTGGTTACCGATTACCAATCGGCAGAATTACTATACATCATATGAATATGACGGTACCCAGACTTTATGCTTTGACATTTCGCCCAGTGATGAAATGTACCGGTATATCGCCAATGAAACATCTGTCAGAAATGAAGAGAACCGCTATCTGATCAAAGATATCAACAAGAGAAAGACAGCATGCACGATAACCTGCAGCCTGGATATGGATGACTGGCATCAAAACGAGCCTTATCTCAACACGAAGGATATAGCAAAGTTTCAGACAAAGAGCCTATCAGAGATTCTGGAAGCGATCAAACCGTCTGGCTGGTCTATCTTAAACGCAGGTATACGGGATTATCGAAGGACTCCGGAGATGGAAGATGCGTCTGATTATAAGGTGTTATTCAAATGTCAGGAGATATTCAGTGTTACATACGAAATCCGTACACTTGATAAGCAGATCATAGTGAAGGATCCTGAGCAGGTCGTAGATAAAGGAATCTACATCACTCCACAGCTGAATCTGGAAAGCGTCACGATGAAAGGCAATTCAAAAGATTTCGCCACTAGAATCACGGCATATGGAAAGAAAAATGAAGATGGCAGTTATGTCAATTTTGCATCCATAAATGGAGGAAAGACCTATGTTGAAGATAATGCATATGCAGGCAAGGCGCATCCAATCTGGATTGTATGGAAGGATGAGCGGTATACGATTCCGGAGAACCTACTTGCTGATGCTAATAAGAAGCTGAAGGAACAGGCATATCCGATATTATCTTTTGAGGTCACAGTCAATGACCTTACGGAAACAGATGATAGGTACAGCTTCCTGAAGATGGGGCTGTATGATATTGCACACGTCATTATTGACGAGCATACTGAGATAATTGAAAAGGTGATCAAGCTACAGAGATATCATGATTCACTGGAGAAGAACAAAATCACATTGTCTTCAGAACCGCAAACCATAACAGGAAAGGTGAATGATGCAATATCCATTCTTGGCAACGATGGTGAAAAACTGAAAGGATCAGTGCTGCAGCAGGCGCAGGAGATGGCAACGAAGCTGATAAATGCATGGGCAGAGAAAGGATATATCTACCAGACACAGAATGAGATCTATATTTTGGATGCATTACCGAAAGAGAATGCGAAGTATTGCATTAGGATGAATCTTGGAGGTATAGCATTCAGTCAGAATGGATGGCAGGGACCGTATAATTCAGCTTGGACGATCGATGGGAAGTTCAATGCTGATTTCATAACAGCCGGAACATTAAGAGGTATCCGGATTACAAATGGTAACAACTTTAATGTGGATGCGGATGGGAATGTCTCTGCAAATGGATTGAAAGCAACAAATGCAGAGATAACAGGGAAGATATCAGGATCAACGATAACAGGAACATTATTCGATGGCGGAACTATTAGGACAAACGACGGGGACATTGGAGGATGGAGTATAAATTCCAACGGTTTGTATAACGGTACAGTCAAAATTAAGAATAGTGGAATCACCAATATCTATACATGGGCTGACCTGTATATTATCCGTTTGATAATTATGGGTACTGTGGATGCTGATGATGATATGGTCTACCACTATGATTTTAATGGAGATGGAAAAATAACACCAGCTGATTACGCTACGTTGAAGAATAGATTAAAAGCTATGTAGGAGGTGATAAAATGGATATAGTAGTAACACAAATTAAACAGATTGGTAGAGA
>OASS01000413.1_pt1 | contig 12254 bp, 6 predicted proteins | sample 1475811 | NCBI WGS metagenome assembly OASS01 (sample SAMEA2579922, study PRJEB22360) | human gut metagenome | biome: human gut; feature: human-associated habitat; material: faeces | place: Denmark | collected 2008/2010 | reverse complement strand
TGTTCCCGGTCTCGCCGGCCTGGACATAGAGGCTGCCGCCGTTCACGCTCTCCACCGTCAGGTAGGCGTCCAGCGCCTCAATGGGGCTGTCGTCCAGCCGGCTGCCCAGCGGGATAATGGCGGTGGCATACTCCGTGGAATCCCAGTTGCGGGTGAAGTCGATGAGATTGGACCCAAACTGGATGACCTGGCTGCAAGTGTCGGGGTACTCCTTCAGGTAATCCAGATACCGCACCCCATCCGCCTTCCGGACCCGGAGATGGCCTCCGTAGGTTTTCACCAGAGCGTTGAGCAGCTCCATCGTCTTCTCGTAATTGGTGTAGTAGGTGGGGAAGTTCTCATCCACCACCGTCACCGCGCCGATGGCGAATTGCCGGTTGGCTCCGACTTTGGAGTTGTGAACGGCAATCAGCTGCTCCAGATACTCCCGGATCGATTTTCCGGCATACTCCGCCGGAGGCTGAACGGAATCGTTGAAAAACGCCAGTTCTCCCTCGCAGTAGAGCACCCGGTTGTTCCAGAAGTCCTTGTTCTCCGAGAGCGCCCGCCCCGCCCAAATCTCCTCTCCGTTTTTCTTCACGGAAATATCCGTGACCATGCGGACAATGGTGTCGTAGGCCTTGTTGGTATGGGGGAGGGCCATCTCCAGCGACCCGGCCGCGCTGTCCTCCAGCGTCAGCTTGGGGTTGACCACCTTCATGTCATCCAGCGAGAACACATCGTTGTAGATGCACACGCCATCCGCGTAAATGCTATACATCCCTCACAGCCTCCCCACTCTGAAATCCATCGAGACCGTGCCTGTGCCGGTGTCGCACCACAGCTCCAATGTGGCTCCCTGGCCGCCGAAGAACACAAACTCCGGGAACTGGATGGTGCCGTCGGTGAGCAGCTTCGTCTCATCCAGCCCCAGCGTTGGGTTGACAAACCGGATGTGTACGCCCCTCTGGTCTGAGCTAGTCACAAAGAACTGCGGACACACCGGGGCCCGCCCAAAGAGCGCGGCCTCCAGCCGGATGGTCCTCTTTTCAGCAGTCACGGCGATGTCCTTGAACAGAGCCGGCCGGATCACGCCATTTTGAAAGTTGAAGGGGTCCCACAGCCAGTCGTCCGTGGAGGACAGAACCGACCACTTGTAGGGCCCCACGTCATAGTCGATGGTGATGCGCGACCAGTCCTTTTCCGACTTCCAGGCGTTGACCACGAACCGCCCCTCGTAAAAATACTCCGGGTCATCCTCCAAAATCGCCCGCAGCTTCTGGCCGTGCAGATAGTCCATGATGTCGGAATAGGCCATGTGCCAGGGCTTAAAATCGTTCATCACGATAAACTCAATGGAGCCCGTCCGGTTCTGATACACCGGATACCCGGTGAGAGACTGGGATAAATCGATCACCCCGTCCCCACCGGGTATTTCCAGCGTCTTTACCTTTTGAGCCGGAGGATTGAACACGGGGCGGGAGGCGGGAACCAGCCGCCAGTCGTCCCAGGTGTTTTTATCCCCAAAGGTAACCGAATGGTACAAGCTTAGTTCCCCCTTCCTCTGCGCGTGACCCTCTGCCCGAGGGCGTTGTCCATGGGTCCTGCCATCTCGCCCACCAGCGTGCCGGTATCCAGGACCACACGCATCCGTTCCATTCGCTCCGTCATCTCCGCCATTTCGCTGCGAAGAGCGCGGAGCTCCTCCACAATGTCGCCGTTGTCCACGTTGACCACCGTTCCGCCGCTTCGGCCGGGCTCGGCAAAGGCCAGGCTGGCCTGCCCGACGAGGCCGATGGTCCGCTGGGGATAGAACAGGCTGTTCAGCTCGTCCGCCCCGCGCATTACGTCGGAGAGGTCGAGCACCGGCCGGATCGTAGGCTGAGCATCCATATCTCCGCTGAGCAGCTCGGCCGCGATGGACATGGCGTTGGAAAGGCCGTCTGCGGCGTACTCCGCCACATTCGCCCCCGCGGCGTAGGACTTCTTCGCGTAGTCTGCCAGTCCCGTCACAAAGCCAAGCCCCGTAAAGTTACCCAGCTCCCGGAAGACCCGAGAGGGGGAATTGATCTTCAGCGTGCTCTTGACCGCCTCTACGCCGGCCAGCGCCATGCTGGTCAGTTCATCGAGGAAAGCGGATTTCGACAGGGAGACGCCCTCCGCAAGACCGGCGGGGATCTGCTGTCCCGTCTCGGTCCATCCGGCTTCCTTCAGGATCTTCGTGGCCGCCTCGGTCATTTCCCGCATCTCGGCCTCGGTGTCCTTCTTGATCAAGCCCACGTTTTCCGCGAACTCCTGCCGGAGCGACGCCAGTTGATTGGCTGTATCCTCTTCCAACTGGGACAATTCCTCCTGCCAGGTAATGCGGTACTCCTCCAGCTCCGCTTCCGCGTCGGCCCGCAGCTGAGCGATCTGCTCCTGGGTTTCCACGCGGAGGCCTTCCAGCTCCGAGGTGGCCTGTTCCCGGGCCTGAGCGTGCTTGACGGACCAGAGGGAGACGTACTTCTCCAGCTCGTCGTCGCTCATGGAGTTCAGCGCCCGGATCTCTTCGATGGCGGACGGCCCCATCTCCTGGAGTTCGGAAATCAGGTCCGCGTCAACCCCCCTGGCGGAGAGCTGGCCCAGAATATCCTGCCATTCGCCGAACTCCTGCACCTGCCCCTCCAGGTTCTTCATCAGGGTATCGCTGCTGACGGCCTCCTTCTTTGTAACTTCATCGAAAAGGCCGTAGGACTGGTAGAGACTGTTGGTGCGGGATTCCACCGCGTTCTGATACTGGTCATTCAGCGACTGAATATCCCGTTCCAGCTGCTCATTGACAGAGCGAACCTTGTCGGCATACTCCTGCTCCAGCTGGATGCGCTTCTGGTTGGCGGACTCCTGAACGCTCTGGACGTCAGCGATATACTGCTTCTGGGCCTCATAGATCTCCTGTTCCAGCTGATAGACCTTCAGGTCCATCTCCTCGCGCTCTTTGCTGCCCGCCGCATACCGGCTCTGAACACGCTTATAGGCGGCCAGCTCGTCCGCCAGGCTCATTCGGCCGTAGTTCTTCTCCTTCTCGATCCAGTCCATGGAGTTCTGATAGGACTCGTCCACAAGCTGGTTGCGAAGGGTGTAGACCTCCCGGTCGATCTTCTTGCGTTCCTCGCTGCCCTCCATATACCGGGACTGCATCCGCTCATAGGCGGCCAGTTCCTCCTCGGTGCTCAGCCGGTTGTAGTATTTCTCCTCCTCGATCCAGTCGAGGGAAGCCTGATAGGTGGACGCCACCAGTTCATTTTGAAGCTGATAGACCTCCCGGTCGATCTGCTTCCGCTCCTCAGAACTGGCTTTGTACCGCTTCTGAAGGTTTTCCCATCCGGCCAGCTGGTCTTTCAAACTCAGCTCGTCGTAATAGGTCTTCTCGTCCACCCAGTCCTTCCAGGCGTCGATGCCTTTGTTGCTGACGGCGATGACCTCGCCGATCATGTCGGAAGTGGCCTGGGCGGCCGGGACGATGCTGTTGTCGACGCCGATGGCCAGACCCTCACCGATGTTCTCGCCCAGATAAATGAACTCCCGGGATGGAGAATGGCTGTCCAGGGCCTTTTTCGCCGCGTTCAGCGCGGCAAGGCCCAGACTGCGGCCCGCAGAACTGGAGGCGCTGAACTTAGAGCGGATGCCTTTGACAAAGCCCTGTCCGGCATTTTCACCGGCAGTCTCAAACTCGGGCTTCATGCTGTTGATTTGGGATACGGCCGCAGACGCCACCGTCCCCGCTGCCGCCTTTACGGCGCCGGAAGACGATAGGATTGAAGCGGTAAGGTTCCGCATCATGCCGTCAACCGCGTTTTCAATCACAACGACCTTTTTATCCACGATGCCTGCCATCGACTCCACAAGCGTCTCCATGGCGGAGCTTGCCACCGGGATATTCGACGTGATGGAACCGCGGACGGAGGTCAGCATGCTGACCACGGCGCTGTTTACGGTGCCACCGCAGTTGTAGAAGGCGTCGGTGAATCCGGAAATCCCGGCGTCGCCCATCTTCTTCATACTGTCGGCGAATTTGGTCAGGCCGCTGGTGTTGACGCCGTTTACACCTTCCGCCAGCTTGATCAGATCCCAGACCTGGGTGATGACGTCGGACAACTTGCCGAGGTCAATACCGGAAATCTCATTGTAGTAATCCTTCATGGAGGCGCCGAATTTGGAAATATCCGCGCCAAAGGACGCCAGCGTCTGATCCCCGCTGAACCACTGGTCGAACAGACTGCTGTCCGGAAGGCCGGTCGCCAGATTGGAAAGCGCGCTCGCAGCGTTGGCCGAGGCCGTTACCGCTTCCGGCTTCACATCCTTGATGGCCGCCGCATAGGCGGCCAGATCTGCGCCGAAGGCCGTGAGGTCGTCTCCAAAGGCAGTCAGATCGGTTCCTCCCGTAAAGAAGGAGAGCAGCCCGCCCGTATTGGGAAGTGTGTTGGCCAGCTCCACCAGCGCCTGACCGGCGGAGGCGGAACTTTTCACGGCAGTGGGATTGATGTCGGCCACGGCGTCTCCGTAGGACTTCATAGCCGCGCCGAAGGGGACAATGCCCGCGGCAAAGGTGCCAAGGTCGTTGCTGCCATCAAAGAAGGTCATCACACCGCCCACATTGGGCAGATCGGTCTGAAGCTGGGCCAGGGACTGGGCCGCAACCGCAGAAGCCGTGATCGCCTCGGCGTTGATGCCGGCCACGGCTTCCCCATAGGATTTCATGGCCGCGCCAAAGGGCACAATGCCCTCCGAGAATGTACCGAGATCGTTTCCTCCCGTGAAGAACTCCATGACCCCGCCAACCTGCGGCAAAGCAGCCTGAAGTTTTGCCAACGACTGGGCGGCGACTCCAGACGCCTCCACGGCGCCGGCATCGATACCGGCCACAGCCTCTCCATAGGACTTCATGGCCTCACCAAAGGGGATCACGCCCTCGGAGAATGTTTCAAGGTCGTTCCCGCCGGTGAAAAACTCCATGATGCCGCCCACGTTGGGCAGGGATGCTTGCAGCTCCGCCAGGGCCTGAGCCGCCACAGCCGAGGCGGAGACCGCGCCGGCGTCAATGCCGGAAACAGCGCCGCCATAGGCTTTCATGGCCAAGCCAAAGGAGAGAACTCCATCCGCAAAGGCCCCAAGGTCGTTTCCGCCGGTGAAGAATTCCAGCACCCCGCCCACATGGGGAAGAGACGCCTGAAGCGCGGAGAGGGCCTGGGCCGCGGTAATGGAGGCGGAAACAGCGCCCGCGTCCAACCCGGTCACGGAATCGGCATAGGCTTTCATCCCTTCTCCGAAGGGGAGCAGACCGTTTGCGAAGGTCTCCAAGTCGTTTCCTCCGGTGAAAAAGTCCACCACCCCGCCGATATTGGGAAGGGAGGCTTGCAGCTCTGCCAGCGCCTTTGCCGCAGTGGCGGAAGCGGTCACCGCTTCGCCGTCCATGCCGGCCACGCTGTCGGAATAAGCCTTCATCGCCTCTCCAAAGGGAACCAACTGATCGCCAAAGGTCTCCAAATCGTTGTCGCCCGTGAAGAATGCGACCAGACCTCCGGTATTCGGAATGGTGTTTGCCAGCTCCACCAAAGTTTTTCCGGCAATGGCCGAGTTCGCAACCGCATCGCCGTCCAAACCGCTGACCGATTTTGAATAATTCTTCATGGAGACGCCAAAGGAGGCAAGCTGCGCTCCGAAGGTTGCCATATCGTTGTCACCGGCAAAGAAAGCGACAGCGCCTCCCGTGTTCGGGAGCGTGGCCGCCAGCTCCGCCATGGCCTGCCCGGCGATGGCTGAGTTCTTAACCGAGTCCACATCCAGTCCGGTCACCGCGTCAGAGTAGGCTTTGATGGCCTCCCCAAAGGGGACTAGCTGGTCGCCGAACGCGCTCATATCGTTGTCGCCGGCAAAGAAAGCCACCGCTCCGCCTGTATTGGGCAGGGTAGCCGCCATTTCCGCCATGGCTTTGCCTGCGGTAGCCGCGTTAGCCACGGCATCGGCGTCCAACCCCTTGATGCTTGCGGCAAACCGCATCATGGACCCGCCAAAACCAACCAGCTGGTTTCCAAACTCGTCCATGTCATTTTCGCCGGTGAAGAACCCCGCGATGCCGCCGCGGTTCGGCAGGGTCGCCGCCATCTCGGCCAGTGTCTTTCCGGCAATCGCGGCCGTGCTGACCAAATTGCCGTCAAGTCCGGCGATGCTGTTGGAAAATTTCATCATTGCCTCACCGAAGGGGACAAGCTCCCCGGCAAAGGCGGACAGGGAAGAACCGCCCGTCAGCCAGGAGGTCAGCCCTTCCAGCAGATCAGCGGCAGTAATCAGCAAAATCGCCTCGGTAAGCGCCTTTACACCATCCAGCATGGCGGCGTCAATGCCACGGGCTCCGTCGATAAACGGCTGTACGTTGGTCATGAACGCCGCGAGATCGGCGCCGATCTGCGGGAACGAGGCAGATATGCCGCCCATAAACCCGCCGACAATACCGCCGATAAATCCGCCAATGGCGTTTCCGATGGTTTGCAGCAGCTTGCCGCCTTCCCCAATCAGCCAGTCGAGGCCGGGAATCTGCGCCAGGCCTCCAATGGCCGCCAGAACAACGGCAAGTTCCGCCATAACGACGCCCAGGCCAAGCACGCCCACCATTGCGGAGGGGATCAGCCCGGCCAACGCGCCGAGGGCCACCATAATGCCGCTGAGAAGCCCGATCCCGGCGACGCCTTTCAGAAGGGCGTCAGTGTCGATGCTCCCCAGGGCGGATACGATTCCGGAGAAGAAGGACATCAGCAAATTGACCACCGACTGGATCAGTGTCGGCAGATTGCGCGCCAAGCCGTCGATGACTTCGATCAGGAACTGCATGATAGAATCCACGATCTGCGGCGTATAGGTCGCCAGCGCCGCAAGGACTCCGGCGATCAGCTCCAGAGCCCCGTTGGCAATCGCGGGCACACACTCCACCAGGACGTCCACCAGGGTGAGCACCAGCGCTTTGACCGCGTTTCCAATCGCCGGGGCGCCATTGGTGATGACTCCGGCAAAGGCGATGACCGCCTCGCCCAGCTGTTGGGCAATCGCAGGGATTAGCGCGGCAATACCCGTGATAATGGACGTCAACCCGGCCACAATGATGGTCACGCCTGCCCCCAGGGAGGTAGCCAGGCCCGTGATGCCGACCGCGATGGCGGTGAGCCCAGTCCCAACCAGAAGAAGCCCCGCCCCAAGGCCGGCAATACCGACGCCAATCAAAGCAAACGCGCCGCCCAGCCCGAGAATGGTGGGGAGCAGCGGCGTGAGAAGCGCGCCGGCCGTCCCAATCACCGTAAAGGCTCCGGCAACGGTAATCAGCCCCTTGGCGATGGACTCCCAGCTCATGCTCCCCAGGGTAAAGAGTACGGGGGTCAAAACCGCCAAAGCGCTTGCGGCTACCAGCATAGCGGCGGAACCGGCCAGCGTCCCGTTCATAAAATTCAAACCGACCGCCAGCTCGGCCAGAGCGCCGCCCATGGCAACCAGGCTTTTCGCAACGGCCTCCCAGCTCATGCCCCCCATTTTTCCGAGGGCCTCCGCCAAAACATTCAGCGCCGCTCCAACTGTGACAAGCCCCGCGCCCGTGGTAATCAAGTTCTTCGGCATGGCTTTCATGGCGATCGCCACTTCCGCCAAGGCCCCGCCCATGGCCAGCAAGCCCTTCCCGATCTCCACCAAAGACATGCCGCCGAAGTCCGCCATCGCAGAAGCAAATATCTTCATGGCCGCGCCGATCTCAATCATGGCAAGACCAGTGGAGATAAGCCCCTGTGCATTTCCAGTCAGTTTTGTGAATGCGGTAATCTCCAAAAGGACAGCTCCAACAGAGCTCAGCCCTTTCACCAGCTCGCCCGCATTCATCTGCCCAAAATCCTTGCAGGCGGAGGCAAAGACCTTCATGGCGCTGGCCAGAACCAGAATCCCGGCCGCAGTAGCCATGGCGCCCTTGTTGACCTTAACCGTGTTCGTGAACAGAGAAACCTCCGCCATCAGAACACCGACTCCGGTCAAGCCCTTTGCCAACCCGGCAAAGTCCAGCTGGGCCAGGTCGATACAGGCGGAGGTAAGCATTTTGATTGCGCCGGCAAACACCACCATCTGGGCGGACCCCTTGATGACGGAGCTGGAGCCGCTCCCCAAAACTTTGGCCGCAGCCACCAGCGCGGTCATCAGCCCGGCAATCCCGGCAAGGGCCACGACCATCTGCTCCGGCTCGATATCGGAGATTTTCTTCAGGGCGGAGGCCAGCAGAAGAACCGAGGCGGAGACCGCGATCATCGCCGAAGTCCCTTTGATGACTCCTTTTATCTCCCCGCTGATTCGGCTGAACACCGCCATGGAAGCCATCAATTCCGCAAACAGTACGGTAATGGCGCCCAGAGAAGCGGTCAGCTTGCCGCTGTCAATCAGGGAAATGGTTACGATCGCGGCCGCCAGCACGGCAATAGCGGAGGCGATTTTCAGAAGGGTTCCGGCCTTCAGCTGGGTCTGATAGGCTTCAAAGCAGCCCCGCACCCCGTCCAAAATGCCCTTTACATTGTCAAGAAGGCCGCCGACATCGTCGAAAGACTTCGTCAGGCTGTTCATGAACTTGGTGATGCCTACCGCGATTCCGCCCAGAGAAATGCCGTTGAGTAAATCAATCACTCCGCTGAAATCGGTGTTGCCAATGGCGTCTATCAGCGTGGCGGACAAGCCGCCGAGCACGCCGATGATTCCGCTGGCAATGGTTTTCACGCCGTTGAACAGGCTCTGAAGCATTTGCAGGAATTTGCTGTTTCCAACGGCGGAATCCATGGTGTTTACCGCATCGTCCACCCCAAATCCCAGACCGCCGACCGCGTCGATCACCTGACCGATTCGGGTCTGGATGCGGCCGAGAAGCGCCTGGAACGCCTCAAAGCCGGGGAGGGCAAAGGCGTCGCCGAGAAACCCGATAAAGGTTTGGATTCCTGATACAACGAAACCCAGAGCATCTGCGATGCCCTGGGCCACTTTACTGAAAACTTCACCTTTCTTTGCCGCATCGTTGATGCTGGTCAGAAAATCGCCAATCGCGGCGGTCACCGTAAGAAGACCATCTGCAAGGGACCCTATGCCTCCAGCCATAGGCATGACCGCGTTGACCACCGCCATAATTGCCTGACGGCCCAAATCCAGCATGGAAAAGAGCCCTTTAAAGGTCCGCTGCAATTTATCCGCTGTTTCATCCGAAATCGTCAACCGCTCGGAAAAGCTCCGCAGCGTCTCCGTCAGCGCGTAGAGCTGGTCGGAAGTAGCGGGCGGAAAAATATCGCGGAACGCGTCCTTGATTGGGGCGATAACACTCACCAATCCCTTGGCCGCGTTCCAGACCGACTGGATCAGGTTCTCCCGGCCGGACGGGCGCAGAATCTTCTCCGTAAACTCATCCATGGAGACGGAGCCATCCCGAAGACTGTCAGCCAGCGTTTCGATCTGCTCCACCATCTCCGAGGTGTATCCGGCGGCCTTGCGCTCCTCCTGAGACATGCCGGACATTTTCCCCTGGAGATGATAGACAGCCTCGGACAAGGTTTCAGAGGAGATTACTCCATCCTTCAGCCCCTGCTTCAGCGCGTCGGTAAAGCTGTCCGAATCCGCCACCAACTGGTCAAAGGCGTCGCCGCTCTCTCTGGCCACCGTTTGGATCGACTCAATAAAGCCCGCTTCATCGGCAATTCCCTGATCCAGCAGCTGCTTCCAGCCGGAACTCAAGCCTCCGCTGAGCAGTTCGTTTCTCGCCTGGGCGGACTCGCTGATCACGCCGCCAATGGTGTTGGAAATCTCAGTCAGCAGCTCTTTGGCTTCTTCAAAGTCGCCGACCAGGATCTCCCACGTCGAGGTCCATCCGGATTGAGCGCTCTCCTTCAGGGTATCCCAAAGCTGGGTAAAGGTTTTTACCTTCGTGGCGGCGTCCTCTGCCGTCTGCGCCATTTGGGCGATTTCCTTTGCCTGGGCCTCCGTAAAGCCCTGCTGAACCAGATCCGCCTCGGTATATGCGCCGGCAAACTGCTTCAGGGTCTCCGTGAGGACTTCTGTGGTGAGCCACTGTCCTCTGGTAAGGGATTCCCGGAAGGAACCATACATGTTGATGGCATTCTGCGCTCCGGTGCCCAGCAGTTCGGATGTGCGGATCAGGGCGTCCTGGAACACCTTGCCGCCCATGCCTGCGTTGACCACCGAGTTCCAGTCCATCAGAGACACTTTGCCTGCGGCCAGCGCCTGGGAGAGCTGATACATGGCCGTGGACGCCTGCTGGGAGGTGGAGCCGGAAATGGCGGCCAGGTTCGCGATACCCTTGATGGAATCGACCGATGTCTGAAGATTTACACCAGCCGCGGTAAACGTGCCGATGTTCCGGGTCATTTCCGTGAAGTTGTAGATCGTCTTGTCCGCGTAGGTGTTCAGCTCATCCAGCGCCCGGTTCACCTGCTGAAGATTGGTCCCTTCGTGCTGGGTGTTCGCCAGGATGGTCTGTACCGCTCCGATCTGGGTCTCATACTCCTGAAAACCGGTTTTGATGGGGTCGATCGTGAGGGCGGACACAAGCCGTTTTCCCGTGTTCAGGGCCGAATTTGTAATGTTGGAAAGGGTCGTCATGGCAACGACTTCAAGCGCCGAGAACTTCGCCCGAACCGTCTCGACGGAGCTGCTAAGGGCGGACATATTGCACTTCTTAGCAGCGTCGCCCAGGTTTTCAAGCCCCTTGGCAGCACCGTCCAGATCCAAACCCTGCTTGAGTTTGTCGAGTGTCGACAGACTGGTCTGCACATTCCGCTCAAACTGTCTGTTGTCAAATCGCATCTCGACGATTCTCTCGTCGATGGTCCTGCTCATGACCGTGTGACCTCCTTCCATGCGTAATCCGCGATCTGGTCAAAAATGGGCTGGATAGCAGGGTTGATGTAATCTCTTCCCTGTACCCAGCCTCCGGTCCCAGTGCCATGCCCGTATTGCAGGACAATGGCGATGGGAACTCCATTTTGAACATTTGAATTGTGAAACGAGATGGTGACGGTGTTGTTCTTGTTGGTAATTTTGTAATACCAGGACGCGGCCGTCTCTCCGGAGTCGACAGGCGTTGCAGACGCAAGGGCGGCCACGCCTTCCCGGCCAAACTTGTCCAGATCGCCGAGATGAACCGTCTCCTTTGCTCTTTCCAGAAATCGGGTCAGCTTGGAAAAATCGCCCTTGTGTCTGAAACGAATCACTGCCGTCTCCTCCCATCATTCCGTTTTCTTCGGCCAGTTCTCGAATGCCTTAATCAATTTGTCATAGCCCATCATGGCCGCGTAGGCGGACAGAAGCCCGACCACGACAGCCGCAAATACCAGATACCAGGTAATTGCAATCCCTTTGATTTGTGCATAGGCGGCGCCGGCAGCCAGTGTCAGCGCCTCCGACACCATAAGCGCAAGGAAATTTGTGGGAATCTTGTCCCAGGTCACAGTCTTAACCACCTGGACAATGATGTTGGTCAGGATCGTAACCCCGCCAATAATCATCAGCAGCGTCGAAATGATTTCCGCGTTCATACGCTTCCTCCTTAAATTGCCGGGCTCTCCACAGAGCCAACCGGTGTCTGCGAAACATTTACATTGAAATTGGAAGCCTTCGCCGTTTCAAAAGTGATTCCGCCCTCCCGGTGGTCGGACTTGCACAGGCTCAGATAAAAGCTGCACACCGCACCGTGGGCCGCGTAGGGCAGCCCAACCATGGCCCCGATCCAGGGCAGCGCGCCGGTGTATCCCTTATGGACACAGTAAAAAGCCAATAAAAAACCGCCGATGGTCACGATCCACAACAGCGGACGGATATCGGCGATCATCCATTTTGAAAACTGCGAAAGGTCAGGTTTTCTTCCAGATTTGCCTCTGGTCTGGCTTCTCCTGCTTTTCATCACGCAAGCCCCACCATCTGCGCAAAGCGGTAGAAGAGCTGGGCCGCCTGCTCTCTTGTCAGACCGGACGGCCACATCATGTTCGGCTTGCCGTCAACCGCGGTGCCGTTCCCGGCAAAGAGCCCCACACTTTCAGCCCAAACCCGGGCCTCTTCGGACCAATCGCCGCAGTTGTTGTTCTGAAGACCTTTAAGGTAATTCGTCATGGCCGCGCCGAACATCTCATTGAATTTCGCCTGATCCATATCGTCGTCCTCCTCCGGTACGATAGAATAGTCGGGGCGGCCGTGGACGGCCGACCTTGTTTGTTTTCCAGGCAAAG
>OASS01000407.1_pt1 | contig 12692 bp, 7 predicted proteins | sample 1475811 | NCBI WGS metagenome assembly OASS01 (sample SAMEA2579922, study PRJEB22360) | human gut metagenome | biome: human gut; feature: human-associated habitat; material: faeces | place: Denmark | collected 2008/2010 | reverse complement strand
GGTCCGGAGCTTGCTGAGGCTGCGGCTACTCACAATATTTTCGGTCGTGTGTCGCCCGAGCAGAAGAAGAACATGGTGATTGCCCTGAAGGAGCGCGGCCATGTGGTGGCGATGACCGGTGACGGCATTAATGACGCTCTGGCGCTTAAGCATGCAAGCTTGGGTATTGCGATGGGTAACGCTGCTCCGGCAACGAAGGCTGTTTCTCGCCTGGTTCTTCTGGACGGTAAGTTCTCGTCCCTGCCGGCTGCGTTGGAGCAGGGCCGTCAGGTCATTACGAACATTGAGATGGTGGCAAACCTGTTCTTGACGAAGACTGGTTTCGCGATTCTTCTGGGTGTTCTGTTCAGTATTTTCGGTTTGACCTTCCCGTTCTTGCCGCGTCAGTACTCGACTGCTGACTTCTTGATTGTGGGTGCGTCGTCCTTCGCGTTGACTCTGTTGCCGAATTCGCGCCGTTACGTGCCGGGCTTCTTGCGTCGCGTGCTGAATTACACGGTTCCGAACTCAATTATTGTGGTTGCGATGCTGTTGGCGGTGACGTTCACGGCTCGCGGCATGGGTGTTGAGGATATCCGTCAGGTTCAGACGGCTTCGTTCATCACCCTGGTGATGATGGGTCTGTGGAACTTGGCTGCGGTGGCTCGCCCGTTCAACCGTGCTCGTGTTCTGCTGTTTGGTGCGTTGCTGGCGGTGTTCTTCGCGGCGTTGTTCGTGCCGATTCTGGTGGAGTACCACCAGTTCGTTACTGTGCTTCCGCATCTGCTGTGGACGGCTCTGGGTGCCGGTGTTCTGGGTGCCGCGCTGATTGAGGTGAATGCGCATCGTAACCGCCGTTGGCAGAAGCGTAATTACCCTGAGCTGGAGGTTGCTCCGCTGAATTTCTTCCCGGCTAAGTAGTTAGTCGGAAAGGTAGCTGCTTCGGTAGCGTGTGGGCCCCGTATCCTGTGGATGCGGGGCCCTTTCGTGTCTTCGCAAGCATCCCCTCCGTAGTGTTCCGGAACCAGCCGGAGTACTCCTACTAGCAGCACCAAAGGTGTGTCTCAGCTATCACTTGGGTGAAACATTTAACAGCTTCTGATAGCTTTTGCCTCTCACCTTGCTCTTAACCTGGGAAAACCCTTAGAGTTACAGGGAACTATTTGAGAAGGGAAACCTTCTTCAGGGTTGTTACTGGTTTGGCAGGCAAGACCTGAGTTACTCAACACCGTATGGGACGGCAGCATATATCTGCCGAGAATCCCCTCTATTTGCTGTACCGAAGCTCCATAGTGGGCACGAGTGTAGTGCTTCCGGTGGTCGAGAGACTCGGGTCTTTTGTGTTTTCTGGCCGTGTTTTCCGGGGCTTTTTCGGCCACCGCAACGTCAGGTAGGCACAGCCTCCGGCAACAACCGTATAGACATTGACCGCATATCTAAGGAAGTATCGTGAATAACCGCGAACTTGGCGAGAAGATTCTTGACGGCCTGGGTGGCCCCGAGAACATCGCGCACATTACTCACTGTGCAACCCGCCTTCGTGTCACTCCTGTGTCTAACGATGCAGTGCAGAACAAGAAGATTGAGAGCCTGCCCGGCGTTCTCTCTGTGATTGAGCAGTCCGGCCAGACTCAGGTTGTTCTGGGCGAGCGCGTTGAGGCTGTGTACAACGAGATCAACGCTCTGCCTTCTATGTCCGGCCACGCTGAGGGTGACACCAAGGTTGAGGCTGAGGGCAAGAAGTCTGGCTGGCTTACCAACGTCTTCGACGTTCTGTCTGACTCCTTCCGTCCTCTGCTGTGGGCACTTCTGGGTACCTCGATGATTCTGACCCTGATTGTGTTCCTGCAGCAGCTGGGCTTCTTCGGCCAGTACACTGACTTGACCGGTCAGAGCGTGAACATCGACATCATTAACGGTGCTCGTGTGGCTGACCCGGAGGCTGCTAAGGCTCTGAACAACCAGTGGATGCAGCAGTTCGCTTTCTGGTACATCCTGAAGGCTGCTTCGCTGTCGGTTCTGAACTTCATGCCCATCATGCTGGGCGCTACCGCTGCTAAGCGTCTGGGCGCGAACATGTGGGTTGGTGCGGCTATCCCCGCTGCGCTGATGACCGGTACCTTCACCGATCTGACCGCTCTGGCTGACCCCGCCACCAAGATTCTGAATGTTCCGTTCTTTGGTCTGGATCTGCCGCTGTACGCATTCAGCTACACCGGTCAGGTCTTCCCCCCGCTGCTGGCTGTTGCTCTGCTGGCTCCGTTTGAGCGCTTCCTGAAGAAGGTTATTCCTTCGATGCTGCAGATGGTGTTCGTGCCGATGATTTCGGTCATCGTTCTGGTTCCGGTGACCGCGTTCCTGGTTGGCCCCATCGGTATCGGTGTTGCTATGGGCATCTCTGACTTCCTGAAGATGGTTAACGACCGGGCTCCGGCTCTGGTTGGTGCTCTGATTGCTGGCCTGTACCTGTTCATGGTTCCGCTGGGTCTGCACTGGCCGCTGAACGCTGTCATGATTAACAACCTGCAGACCATGGGTACTGACTTCATTCAGTCCCCGATGGGTGCATACAACTTCGCTGTGTTCGGTGTTGTGACCGGTGTGGCTATTAAGGCTAAGCACGACCGCGAGCTGCGCCAGACCGCTGTTGGTGCGTCGATGTCCGGTCTGCTCGGTGGTATTTCTGAGCCGTCCCTGTACGGTGTTGTGCTCCGCTACAAGCGCGTGATCCCGATTATTCTGGTTCCCGCTGTTATTGGTGGCGCTACCATTTCCTTCCTGGGCGTTAAGTCCTACGCGTTCGCGTTCACTTCGCTGCTGTCGATTCCGGCTATGCAGCCCTCGTACCTGTACGTGATTGGTCTGGCTATTGCGTTCTTCGGCGCTATGACCGGTGTTCTGCTGTTCGGTTACGAGTCGAAGGCTGACGCTGTAAGGCACGCTGCGGAGCGTAAGGCTGAAGATGCTGAGGACGCTCCCAAGGCTGAAGCTGTTGCCGCTAAGGCTGCTCCGGCCACCAATAGCCGCCCCCTCCGCTGCCCCCGCCGCTGCTGCACCCGCTGCTTCCGCTGGTGAGGTCATTGAGCTGCACGCTCCGATTGAGGGTACTGCTGTTGCTCTGTCTGATGTTCCGGACCCGATTTTCGCTGCAGGCAAGCTGGGCGAGGGTGTGGCGATTGAGCCGACCGGTACCACTGTTGTTGCTCCCGCAGCCGGTAAGGTTGCTGCAACCTACCCCTCGGGCCACGCTGTGGGTCTGAAGCTGGAGAACGGCATTGAGCTGCTGATTCACGTTGGTCTGGATACCGTGAACCTGGACGGTAAGGGCTTCAGCGTGAAGGTTGCTAAGGGCGATGTTGTTGCTGCTGGCGACGCTCTGATTGAGTTCGATCCTGAGGTTATCAAGGAGGCGGGTTACCCGCTGATTACCCCGGTTATCGTGACCAACACCCGCAAGTTCGCTGAGGTTAAGGGTCTGCCGGGCGTTGCTCACCAGAACCTGAGCACTGTCCTGAAGGTGACCACTAAGTAGTTCCCTTTATAGGCTCTAAGGGGCCCCACCATTGTGGTGGGGCCCCTTTCCTTATGCCTCCCTTTCCTGATGCCCTGCTTCCTGATGTGCTGATTCTTTGGGCAGGTTTGCCGGGCAGAGTTTGTTGGGCAGGGTTTGCTGGGGTTTAGGCACTAGCCGGGGGGGGTATTTCTGCTAGTGTAAGAATACGCTCAACAAGGAAGTTCTCAGGTGATATGGAGTACGATGATGTCTTCTGATACTAGGACATGGGATACCGGAGTGTGGGAAGAGCAGCAAAAAGAGCTGCGCGCTCTTTCTCCTGTTCGGCGGCTGATGCGCCGGCTCAATCTTGAGGCGCTCGTCTATGAGTCTGCGCCGTTCCCGGTTCTGCTGCGTAAGCTTTCCGCGCTGATTCCAGCGTGCCTTCTGTGGTGGGTTATCTACGAGCCGCACCGGCTTCTTACACTACGCGGGGCCGCCCTGGCTTGCTTCCTCCACCAGCCTCCCCGAGGGTACTCACGCTATTACGCTGCTCCCCGGAGCCTGGGGTGACCCCGCTACGGGGGCTTATGGAGGTCTTCCTGAGCTACCGGGGGTCCTCGTGCGCTGGGTGCTGTGCATCGCGGCAATGGTGGCTGTCGTTCATGTCTGCGGCGTCAAGGCGAAGGGGCAGAGCTTCACCATTCCTCACGATGCGCGTTCACGGTTGATTGCGCTGATGCAGGCTCTGGGCATTTTCGGTGCTTTTGCACTGGTCGTCTGGATTGAGTACATGATGACTCCGCTGACCCTCATGTTTGAAACCGTGTACGCTGGCCCGACCGCCGTCTATAGCGGCGACGGCATGATTCCCCTGCACCTGTTCCTGTCCTCGTCGTTGAGCGCTATTTTCTTGGGATATTTCTGCGTGAATATTCTTGCCTCGCTGAATATCCCCGGGTACCTGGGCATCCCCGCAATTATTTACGTGGGGGCGCTCCCTTGGGCTCAGGCGGAGCGGCACCAGTTCACGTTGGCGCTGGCGTGGGTCATTGCGGTGACGCTGGTGAGTTGGCTCGTGCGCGGCATGTGGGGCACTCTGCTCGCCTGCGTGGGCTATTCTCTCTGGATTGTGCTGGTGGCAACCAGCGGTGATCCGTTTGATCTGTCCGCTAATATGAGCCGTGTGCTCGTGATTTTGGGTTTCCCGCTGGCTTTCATCGTTGCTGGAGGCGGCATTTACCGTATCTTCTATCTGCGGCAGAACCCGAAGATGTTGAGGTACCTGCAGGAGCGTGCCCTGTACCTGGGCGAGTGGTAGCAGCCAGTTAGAGTGGCGCTCCCCTAGTTTTTGTAATTACATATCCCGCTAATGTATCCAGCTAAAGGACGCAGAACAAGCGGGACAGAAAAATCCCGGGCACTCTCTCGTGAGAGTACCCGGGATTTCGAGTCCTACAGGACGGCTAGAGCGTTACCGCAAGCGGTACTACTCCTGCCAGCCAACGTTGACCCAGTAGTCAGCGCTGGTGTAGCTCTGCTTGAACAGGGACGGACCGTAGTTCGCAACCTTAGCCTTGACAGCGGCGTACATCGGGCCGTTTGCGTAGGGCAGGTACACTGCGACCTTCTCGTAGTAGAGCTTCTCCGCCTCGTTAGCGATCTTGATGCGCTCGTCTTCCTTCTCGGTGTTCTGCAGCTTCTCGATGAGCTTATCAACTTCGGGGTCACCGACTCCGAACACCTCGGTGGTGAAGAAGTAGGGTGCCGAGGAAGCCAGGTCGGGCAGAACACCCCAACCGGTGAAGATTGCTTCGTAGCTCTTCTGGCCGAGCACGGAGTTGGAGTTCGACTGCGGCTGGTTGTCAGCGCTCAGGCGGATACCTGCGGACTTCAGCTGCTGCTCCAGAATCTGGTAGACCGCCTGGTAGACAGCCTCGGAACCGAAGGAGGTCAGGGCGAAGCCAGCAACCTTGCCGTCCTTAGCGTAGTAGTCGCCGGACTTGGAGTAGCCTGCTGCCTCCAGAATCTTGCCAGCTGCCTGTGCACCGGTGTCACCAGCGTAGTTGTTCTGGTAACCCTTCTGGAACGGCATCGCAATGATGGAGCCGGGCAGCGGCTCGGTCCAGCCAAGCTGCGAGAAGTATGCCTTAGCGATCTGCTCGCGGTCCACAGAAGCGAGGATTGCGCGGCGCAGTGCCAGGTCCTCGATGCGCTTGGGGTTCAGCTGAATGATGTTGACGTTGGTGTTCTGGCTCTGGCGAATCTCGGTGCCTGCCTGGCCCTTCACAGCGTTGTAGCTGGTTGCGCCAACGAAGGTGAAGGCGTCCAGTTCGCCGTTCTTGAAGCTTGCACGGATTGCTTCGGAGTCCATCTGACGCCAGATGATGCGGTCCAGCACCGGCTTCTCGCCCCACCACTTGTCGTTCTTGACCAGGGTGAGCACCTTCTGGGAGGAGTTCCACTCGCCAACCTTGAAGGGGCCAGCCCAGTACTGATCGAGGGGCTTGTCAACGAAGCCTTCGTTGAAGAGGTTGACGTCTTCCAGTGCGGGGTGGATTGCGAAGGCGCACAGACCCTCGGAGGGGTAGTACGGAGCCTTCATGGTGACCTTGACGTGGAAGTTGTCGCCGTCCACAGCCTCGATGCTTTCAACCTGCTGCCACATGGTGTTATCGGTGATGTGGTAGGGGTTGTCGGTGACTGCGCTGTAGACCTTCCACATGGCGCGAACAGCGTTCACGTCCATGGGAGTGCCGTCGTTGAAGGCAGCCTTGGGGTTGATCTTGAAGGTCGCGGTCTGCACGCCATTGACGGTCTCGGTCTTGTGTTCGGTGCAGAACTCGGGGTTGAGGGTGCCTTCGCCTTCGGGGCTCATGGTGTAGAAGCCCATCACGGCGGGAATGTTGCAGGGTGCCAGAGCGTCCAGGTTGCTGGAGGTGTAGCCGCTCTGGGTCTGCAGGTTGAAGTTGGGGCCCAGGGCGGTAGCCGCGAGGGTCAGGGTGCCACCCTGCTTGAGGGAGGAACGGTCCTGCTTGTTGACCTGAAGGTTCTTCAGAATATCTTCAGCGTTGTTAGCGGCGCTACCGCCAACCTTTTCCTTCGAGCTGCCGCAGGCAGCCAGTAGACCAACGGTGCCGAGGGCAACGGTGCCGGTCAGGAGGGTACGGCGAGAGACAGACATGCTCTTCATGGAATTTCTCCTAGAGTATTCGCAGTGTTGTGGAGGCGGTACGCGAACGGTGCGTAACCCACACTCCAACCCGGCGGGAGGACAGTCTCTGCCGGGGTTGCGGGCAGAATGCCCACATTTGTTTTAAGTATATCCGTGCGACTCTCTTAGGAACGGGAAAGCGGCGTGCTACAGAAGGTTTTAATCCTTTTGTAACACGCCGCTGTAGCGCTTTTACCCCTTATGGAGTGTGTGAGCGGTGCTCAACGCTTAGTTTTGCTTCTCCCAACCGACGTTGATCCATACGTTCGGGTTGTAGTAGGGCAGGCCGAAGAGCATGGGGCCGTAGTTCGCCAGGCCCTTACGGCACGCCTTGAAGTTCGGGCCGTTGTGGGTGGGCACGTAGATGGCGACCTCGTCCAGGTGGCGCTTCTCCAGCTCGTTCATGATCTTGAGCTGTTCCTTCGGGTCCTCGGTGGACATCATGGTTGCTGCCAGCGAGTCCAGATCCTTACCGTGACCGTTGTTGGTCTCGGAGATGTAGAAGTAGTTCGCCGCATCCACCGGGGAGGTGGTGATGCCGTAGCCACCGGTCTTAATCGCGAAGTTCTTCGAGGAGATGATGCTCGACATTTCAGAGGCACCGTGGTTCTCGATGGTCAGTTCAACGCCGATTTCCTTCATCTGCTGGACGAGGAACTGCGCGGTGGAGCTGACAACCGGGTCGCTACCGAAGGTGATGACCGGGTAGGAGACCTTAGCGCCGTCCTTGGCGTAGTAGTCGCCGTTCTTGGTGTAGCCTGCGTCCTCAAGGATCTTGGTAGCGACGTCCTTGCCGAGCTTGGTCGGGTAGTTGTCCTGGTAGCCTTCCTGCATGGGCAGCATGCACATGGAGCCGGGCAGGGTTTCCTTCCAGCCGAGCTTCTCGTAGCGCAGCTTCTGCAGCTGCTCACGGTTGAGGGCTGCAACGAATGCGCGGCGGACGGGCAGGGGCACCTTTTCGGGGTTGATTTCGTAGTTGCCCACGCTGAGAGCGCTACCCTTGCGGATGTCGGTGTTTGCCACGCCGGAGAGCTCGTTATAGGAGCTGAGGGTGCTGGCGTCCACGTAGTCGATTTCGCCATTCTTGTAAGCTGCCTGCTCTGCCTGGGAGCTCATTTCACGCCAGGTGATGCGCTCGAGGGCGGGCTTCTGGCCCCACCACTTCTCGTTGCGGACGACGGTGAGCACCTTGGAGGAGGAGTTCCACTCGCCGACCTTGAAGGGGCCTGCCCAGTACTGGTCGAGGGGCTTGTCGTTCAGGCCGTCGTTGAAGAACTTGGGCTCGACGAATGCCGGGTGCAGGAAGGAGGTGAAGCTGCCTTCGATGGGGTACCAGGGCTTGGACATCGTGACCTTCACGTGGCGGGTATCGCCGTCCACAGCCTCGACGCTTGCGACCTGCTCCCAGATGGGCGAGGGGGTGATCTGGTAGTCCGAACCGGATGCCGCGGCGGTGTAGATGGTCTGGTAGCTCTTGACGGCGTTCACGTCGATGGGGGTACCGTCGTTGAAGGCTGCCTTGGGGTTGATCTTGAAGGTCACGGTCTGCACGCCATCAACGGTCTGCGCCTTGTATTCGGTGACGTAGTCCTGGTTCATGTGCGACTCGCCGCGGAAGTCAGCGTAGAAGCCGCCGGTGAAGGCGGAGTTGATTGCCGCCTGAATGTTCAGGTTACCGGCGGTAGCCGTTGGTGTTGAGGATGTTGAAGTTCGGGCCAATGCCGTCTGCACTCAGTCGCAGCTCGCCGCTGTCCTTGAGGGCGGAGCGGTCCTTCTCGTTGTAGGAGACTGCCTTGGAGAGGTCGTCGCCGGCGGAGAGAGCGCTGGTTTCGTTCTTGGAGGAGTTGCCGCCGCAGGCTGCGAGCAGGCCGACGGTACCCAGGGCAACGGTGAAAGTGGTCATTAGTTTTCCTCAGTTAGGTGGGATGCTGCTTTGCTGTACGCGGGGGAACACAACCCGCACACCTTTGTGACAGCACGCACATTTTGCATTGGCAATAGTATACACACATTTCCCACGCACTATGACCCAGTTCACCGTTTCAAGGAAAATATTTCAGCCAATTCCCGAAACCACCCCACCACAAAACCACCCATCAAAAACACAGAAAAGCCCCGCGGTACCCCGCCTCTAAGGCGGAATACCGCGGGACTTTACCCTTCCGGAGTCTTATGCCGGCGCCTCCAAAAATTCAGAAACCACCGAATAGGAATCCAGAAAATTAACCTGTGGTTTTAGTTCTGCCAACCCACATTGACCCAGCGCTTGGGGTCGGTGTAGCTGGTTGCGAAGAGGGAAGGACCGTAGTTAGCCAGCTTCTCCTTCACAGCTGCGTAGCTGGGGCCGTTAGCGTAGGGGAAGTAAATAGCGACCTTCTCCATGTGCTGCTTCTCAGCCTCAGCAGCCATCTTCAGCTGCTCCTCGTGGGATTCCTTCTCGTAAATAGACGCGATGAACTTATCCAGCTCGGGATCGCCCACACCTTCGTTGATTTCGCTGGTGTAGAAGTACTGAACACTGTCTGCGGGGTCAGCACCAATACCCCAGCCGGAGAAGGCGCAGTCGTACTGCTTAGAGCCCATCACGGAGTTGAACTGGGACTGCGGCTGGTTGTCCTGCTCGAGCTTAATACCTGCTGCCTTGAGCTGCTGCTCGAGGTTCTGGAACTGAGCCAGGGAGGTTGCATCCGAACCGAAGTAGGTGATGGAGAAGCCTGCAGTCTTACCGTCCTTGGCGTAGTAGTCGCCATTCTTGGAGTAGCCTGCTGCTTCCAGGATCTTTGCCGCAGCCTCGGGGCCGGGGTTGGTGGGCATAGCGTCCTGGTAGCCCTTCTGGAAGGGCATAGCAATCAGGGAGCCGGTCAGAGGCTCTTCCCAGTTGATCTGGCCGAACTTGACCTTAGCCAGCTGGGAGCGGTCAACCGCGGCGAAGACTGCACGGCGCAGGGCGGTGTCGGTCACGCGGGTCGGGTTGAACTGCAGGTTAATCACGCCAACGCTCTGGCCGGAGCGAATCTGAACACCGGGCTGACCCTTGACAGCGTTGTAGGTTGCCAGGCCAGCAAAGCCGATGCTGTCCAGCTCGCCATTCTTGAACGCTGCGCGCTCTGCTTCGTCGCCCATTTCACGCCAGATAATGCGGTCCAGCAGCGGCTTCTCACCCCACCACTTGTCATTGGGTACGAGGGTGAGGGTCTTAGCCGAAGAGTTCCACTCGCCAATCTTGAAGGGGCCGGACCAGTACTGATCCATAGGCTTGTTCACGAATCCGTTGTTGAAGAGCTCCTTGTCGGTCAGTGCGGGGTGCAGACCGAGCAGGCCGAGGGTTTCGGCAGGGTACAGGGGCTTGGACATAACGATCTTGACGCGGGTCTTGTCGCCATCCACGGGGTCGATGGACGCCACCTGCTGCCAGAAGGGAGTTGCGATGACGTTGTAGCCGTCATCGGGGTTGCGGTAGACGGTCCACGCGGCGCGGATTGCCTCAACGTCAACGGGGGTGCCGTCGTTGAAGACAGCCTTAGAGTTGAGCTTGAAGGTGATGGTCTGCACGCCGCCAACGGTCTCTGCCTTGTAGTCGCTGACATAGTCGTCGTTGAGGCTGTATTCGCCAGCAGGGCTGAGGGAGGTGAAGCCGATAGCGGAGGGGATGTTGCAGGGGCCACCGAATGCGGTGAGGTTCGCGGTGGTGTAGCCACTCTGGGTCAGAATGTTGAAGTTCGGGCCGACTGCGGAGACGCTACCGCGGAACTCGCCACCCTGTTTGAGGGAGGAGCGGTCCTGCTTGTTGATTTCGAGGTTCTTGACGATTTCCTCGGTGCTTGATGCAGCCTTACCGCTGATCTTCTTGTCAGAGCCGCCACCGCATGCAGCGAGCAGGCCGACGGTACCCAGGGCAACGGTGCCGGTCAGCAGGGTACGGCGATTAATACGTAGATGAGTCATGTATTCTCCTCATGCCGGAGGGCTCAGGTGCTATTCGATAAGCGCACCGTGTTGTGCGCCGATTTTGCGGGAGCGCCGAAGCTCCCGCCCATCACCTTTGTGAGAGCCCCCACATTGTTTGTGGTTGAAACACAGTATACCTCCAAAAGAAGCGACGCAGACCACAGTCCAGACTCTGGAAGAACTATACACTGTCTAAAAATCACGGGTTCAGCGCCTAAACCCGCATCATTGCGCGGAAGCCGCGTGTGAAAACTAAAAAATGAAATATTATGTCGCATTGGCGCGCGAGCGCGTCACATCCGGTGCTTTGAGAATCGTTACACGTTAAAAGCACATCGATGGGCAGCTATAGCGCACTGAACCCTCCACAAGAAAAAGCTCCCCACCCCTATACGACACTGCGAAAACGTATAGGGGCAGGGAGCTTAAAACTGCGGCTTACGCCATCCAGCCAACCGAGGACCAGTCGGTGCTCTTGAAGAGGAACGCACCGTAGTTAGCGAGCTTCGGGCGGCATGCCTTGAAGTCCGGACCATTGAGGAACGGGATGAAGAGGCAAACCTCGCTCATGTGCTTCTTCTCAATTTCGTTGCACTTCTCGGCGCGCTTAGCGTCGTCGAGGATGGTGACCATCTCGTCGACCATAGCGTCGATTTCGGGGGTGCCGACGCCGTTCCAGTTCTTGGAGTGGTAGAAGTACTCGGTAGAGCTGGTCGGCTCGGAGCTCACACCGAAGCCCGAAATGCTCACGTCGTACTCGCGGTTACCAACGACCTTCGAGAATTCAGACTGTGCACGCGAATCGAGCTCGAAGTTAATGCCGATTTCCTTCATGCTCTGGATGAAGGTCTGTGCCTGGCCCTTGGTGGTGGCGTCATCACCGAAGGTGGTCAGCTTCAGGGTGATGGTCTTGCCGTCCTTCACGTAGAAGTCGCCGGACTTGGTGTAGCCTGCCTTCTCCAGGACCTTGCGTGCTTCCTCCGGGTTACATGCCGGGTAGTTGTCGCGGTAGTACTGGGAGGAACCCAACAGAAGCATCGAGCCGGGAACTTCTTCTTCGTAGGGCAGACCCTGGAAGCGAATCTTTGCCAGAGCACCACGGTCAATACCCAGGAAGATTGCCTTACGGACAGCAACATCGGTGATGTGCTGTGCGTTCAGGTTCATGCCGCCGGCGAAGAGGCGGCGACCGCGGCGGATTTCAGAGTTCGCAACGTCCTTCATCTCGTTGTAGGCGCTGAGGGTACGTGAGTCGACGACGTCCAGCTCGCCGTTCTTGTAGGCGGCGCGAGCTGCGGCGTCTGCCATTTCACGCACGACGATGCGGTCCAGCTTGGGCTTCTCACCCCACCACTTGTCGTTGGGGACGGCGGTGAAGGTCTTCTCGGAGGAGTTCCAGCCGTTGGGTGCCAGGGTGAAGGGGCCGCAACCGAGCTCGGGGTGGGGGTTGTCGACGAAGCCTTCGTTGAAGAGGTTTACGTCGAGCATCGCCGGGTGCAGAATGCCCGTGAAGAGCAGGCCCTTGACGGGGTTGTGCGCGGTCTTGAGGACAACGCGTGCGTGGTAGCGGGCGACGTCGATAGCTTCAACGCTTTCGATGAATTCGTAGATACCTGCTGCGGCAATCTTGTATTCACCGTCGGGGTCACGCTGAATCTGCCAGGTTGCCTTGAGTGCATCGATGTCGATGGGGGTGCCGTCGTTGAAGACTGCCTTGGGGTTCAGACGAACCTCTGCGGTGATCTTGCCGTCTACTTCCTTAGCTTCGAAGCCGAGGCAGTAGTTGGGGTCGAGCTCATCTTCGCCCTTGAAGGTGCTGCGCCAGATGCCGGCACCGGCGATAACGCCCATGGTTTCGGAGACGGAGGTGCTCGAGCCGTTCTGGGAGAAGCGGTTGAAGTCCGGACCAAGGGAGTAAGTGCTCAGGTTCAGGGTACCGCCCTGCTTGAGCTTCGAGGCATCCTGTTCGTTGATTTCATAGAACGGGGTTTCGCTTGCCTTGTGCTCGGTCTTGGAGGACGAGGAGCCACAAGCGCTCAGTACGCCGGCAGCAGCGAC
>OASS01000396.1_pt1 | contig 13421 bp, 6 predicted proteins | sample 1475811 | NCBI WGS metagenome assembly OASS01 (sample SAMEA2579922, study PRJEB22360) | human gut metagenome | biome: human gut; feature: human-associated habitat; material: faeces | place: Denmark | collected 2008/2010 | reverse complement strand
CTGGTAGCGGCTTGTCGCTGGTGTATGTGGTGCCGGTGATCGCCTCGTACCTGCTGGCGAAGAGGTACCTGACCGTGGGTGTTGCTATCCCCGAGAAGGAAGACGAGGAGGACCCGGAGGCTGAACCGGCAGCAAGCTAAACTGTGGAGCGCCGCGGGCTGAGAGATGACCTCAGCCGCGGGGTTTTTCTATGTCAAACAGAGTTCGGTAAGTGCACTAGGTTGAAACGAAATGAAAAATACCTTTAACTATCACCTCAAGGTTGAATTGAATATCCTGATGAGGCACCGACTAGGAGGAAAAAATATCAACCTTCCCATATTGGACTGATAAAGTGGTACGGGGCTTTTTCTCTTTCCGGCTTTGCCCCTGACCCTATCCACTCAGGTGGGCACTATACAGTGGCGTTTCAGACTTGTCGCTGTTGTGTGTCTGCACGGTATATAACTCAACGAAAAGATCATCATGACCAACCACACCACAGCGCGTCAGCGTCTACTCCGCTTCCCTTTGATTTTGGGTGTCACGACGGCACTTATTTTCTCTTCCTGCTCCACGGGCACGAACAATAACAGCACCCCTTCCGATAAGGGTACTGTTACTTCTCAGAGTCCCCGCCAGGTAGAGAACGCTACTAATGTTCTGCAGAACGTGAATATTCAGATGGGTCGTGACGGCGAGGTTTCGTCGATTGAGTCGACCAACATTTACGTCAATGACAAGGATCGTACGAGCTCCTCGAGCAATGTGCAGTTCAAGCCGAAGGACGTCGTTAATGACCTTCCTGTGCGTGTGAGCCTGCAGTATTCTACTGAGCGCGGTAGCGGCACTAACCTGAATGATTTGAACGGCTACAGCGGCGAAATCACGATTAAGGTTACGGTCGAGAACCTGACGGTGAAGACCGAGGACGTCACCTATGATGCATCCGGTACTAGCCGTACTAGCCCCGCACCGGTTGGTACTCCGTTCTCTATTGCTGCTTCTACTGTTCTCTCGGGTTCTCCTACTCAGGTTATTACGACCCCTGATGCTGCTGATTCGTCGACGAATGGTGTGGTAAGCACCAATGATGAAGGTAAGGCTGTTGTTCAGTGGGGTGCTATTTCCGCGCCTCCGGTGACTGGTAGTTCCTCTTCTTTTGTGTTGAAGGTCAAGGCGAAGGATTTTAGTGCGCCTACCTTCAACATTTCGGTGCAGCCTGGTTTTGCTTCTGATTTGTCTGGTGCAGGAATCATTACTAACGGTTTCACCTCTCAGGATGCGTCTCAGGTGGCGCTTCTGCAGCGCACTATTGATACGGTCAACGAGGTTAATACGACGCTGACTAGCGCTAGTTCGCAGGTTGCTCAGGTGCGTCAGAGCCTGGATGATACGTCTGCGACCTTGGGTAAGGACACTGCCGAGCATCTGAAGACTCAGAATGAATCGTTGACGAAGACTATGCAGGGTCTGCAGGCGAATATTGAGAGCCTGCAGAAGGATCTTTCTGAGGCTTCGCGTACTAATAATTCTCAGCTGATTTCTCAGTTGGAGCGTACTGTTGCTGCTCTTCACTCGATGCTGGGTGATACGACGGCTCGCCCCAATGTGTCTGTTTCGCATAGCGGCGGTCGTTGTGTTGTGCATCGTGAGGAGGGTGCGAGTAGCCGTAGCGTGTACGGTAATTTGGTTCAGCTGTCTGCTGTTCTGAATGCGTATGCGGAGGCAAGTTCGGACTGCCAGCAGGATCTTACGGCTTCGATTCGTGAGATTGTCGGCCCGGAACACCCGACCGCTGAGACTTGTTCTTCTAACGGTTCGGTGACCTGCGCCCTGTTCGGTGCGTCGGTGACGGTGCAGAGCTCTCTGATTGCACTGGTTGCTACTGGTGAGAAGATTGTGGATCACCTGCAGCCGGAGTATTTGAAGGGTGCGAACAACAACTATTCGGCATTGAAGCGTCAGATGGATGAGCTTGTTGAGCAGGTGGAGAAGGACCCGTCTTCTCTTGATGCTGATGCTGTGCGTTCTTTGAGTGAGAAGGTTAGTGCGGCTCGTCAGAGCGTGAATCAGATGAAGGAAACGTCGAGCCGTCTGATTGAGAGCATCAAGAACGTTCATTCTCGTGCGGCTTCTGCTCGTGCGGAGCTGGTGGACGGTTCTGGTTCTATGAGCGCTCAGAATAAGGAACTGGCGGAGCAGCTTTGTGCTCTGTCTACTGAGCGTGGCGGTTCTCTGTCTGCTGAGCAGGTGGAGCATCTGCGTGGATACCTGACGGCTTCTTCTTGTGGTGGCGCGGCTTCGCCGTCTGCTTCCCCGTCTTCTGAGGCGCCGTCTGAGGCTCCTAGCCCTGCACCGTCTGAGTCTGCTTCTGTGGCTCCTTCTGAGGAGCCGTCGAAGAAGGTTGAGGCTCCTTCCGCCGCTCCCTCTTCTGAGGCGCCTTCCGCCGAGCCTACTGCCACGGAAGGTAATACTCGCGTCATTACGGTGGAGAACGCGAACGAGCGTACCTACACGTCGAATACCCCTGCCGCACGTACTCCGATGGAGCAGCGTATTGCTGCCTCGGTAGCTGCGTGGGATGAGGTTCTTGCCGCTACTTCGATGGATGACCCCAAGGAGGGTCTGGCTCGCGACGCCAAGGACCTTAACGATGCTGTGAACGCGGTAGATGGTGCCCTGGGCGAGATTGAGAAGACCCTGAACGATGCCGCAAACGCGCAGAACCAGGACGCGGAGAAGAAGGAAGAGCCTACTGAGGAGGCTAAGGTTTCTCTGCGTGATCGTATCCATTCAGCTTCGGATGCTGTCAATGCTTTGGGTAAGAACCTGGAGGATATGACGAACATGCAGGCTGACCTCTCCACCGCTATTAAGGAAGCGTTCAAGGAGTCTGCCAATGAGACTCGCGAGAGCCTGACGAGCATGATTAGCGAGGAGATTCGTAAGGTTTCGAGCGATGGTTCTTCTAGCGCTTCGGCTGCTAAGGAGGCGTTCTCCGCTTCGGTTGCTGGCATTACTGATACCGCGAATACTGTGGTTCAGGTGGCTGGTGAGTCTATCGAGGTTCAGCACAAGGATATGAATGATCGTATTGAGGGTCTGCGTCAGTCTCTGGATTCGGTGACTGAGCGTTCTCTGGTTGCTCTGAGTACCCGCGCTGAGAACGCTACCCGAGATTTGGCTGGTGCATCCGTTCAGCTGAATAACGACCTGTCGAAGCTCATGCTCGATTTGGGCGATAGCAACGCTGAGGGCGCTGGCCTCTTGGGCGCGCTCAAGAGCAATAGCGCGAAGGCTGGTGCGGCTGATTACCAGCTTGCTTTGGCGATGCAGAATGCTCAGGGTTACACGAACCTCCGTTCTGAGGATATTGCCGCTCTGCAGAAGCGTCAGGCTCAGTTCAAGGCGTCCCTGCAGCGTCTGCGTTCGCTGCCGACCTTCCACCTGTCGAATGCTGGCAGTGCAGAGGTGAAGACGGTGTACACCTTCCAGATTGGTGATTAGCCGTGGGGTTTTCCCCTCATTTGGGCTCTGATTCAGGTCCTCACCGCCGCGAGGGCAAGCGGCTCACTCAGCGCACCGTGGTGTGGTGTGTCAGTCTGTGTGTGCTGTTTAGCCTTGCGGTGGTGGGGATCTGGTATGGCGTGCGCGCTGTGACTCCTCAGCCTTTGCCGCTTGGTACGGGTATGAACCCTGCGTCTGCGGTGACGGTTCAGCAGGCTATTTCTCTTCCTGCGTCTGGTCGTGAGCCTGTTATTGGTGTTGTCGCTACTTTTGGTGATGATGCTGAGGGGTCTGCGTGGCGTCTGAATGCTCAGGGCGCTCGTGTTGCGCAGTACCGTCTGGCTTTGGGTAATTCTTCTGTGAAGGTTCTTTACGCGAACGATAAGGGAACGGAGCAGGGTGCCCGTGAGGCGGTTGAGAAGCTCTCTTCTGAGGGTGCGCTGGGTATTGTGCTTGCTTCTCGGGGTGAGCATCTTCGGGGTGCTACGGCTGCTGCTAAGGAACGCAATGTTGCGGTGATTGAGGCGTATGACCGGGTAGATGCTGGCGATGGGGTGTGGAGTTTTGCTCTGGACCCTGAGCAGGAGAAGCAGGTCTATACGACTGCTATTCGTTCGCTTGCCGGTGTCTCTAGCACGGGTTCTTCGCAGCAGCTTGATGGTGTGCGCACCATCCTGTTGGATGCGGGCGAGGGTTCTGCGCCGGACCTTCCTTATACCCATCGCGTTCAGGTTTCTGCTGATGAAGACAGCATGAAAGACACTCTCAAGGAGCTGACGCGCCTTCTGGGGGACAAGTCTTCGGGCTCTTCTCCTGTTCTGGTTTTGACGGGTTCAGCGTCGACTCAGGCGAAGGTGCTTCGTTCTCTTCAGAGGGCGGGTATTACTTCTCCGGTGATTGCGGGTGAGGAAGCTTTGACGGAGCCTTTTATGCGCCTTCTTCTGGAGAACGGCGGTTCCTTGACTGACAATATTCGCGTTGTGGGGCGTGTGCAGGCACGTGCTGCGGCGTTGAGTGCTGATGATGCCGGTCGTGCTTCTTCGGCGTTTGTCTCAACTGTGGAACGTATGAAGAACGATTCTTCGCTCAAGGATTTGTCAGGCGAACAGTCGTTCTCGAAATCGGCAGCGTGGGCGGATGCTCCCTCCCATAACGCGCTCTTGGCTTTTGCGTATGCCACGAGCCAGGTTCGTGAATACACTCCCGAGGCGGTTCGACGGGTTCTAGGAACCCTTCGTTTGGACGCTAAAGATTCCACGATCGCGTATCCGTTGGATTTTTCGTCTTCCTACGCCGCTGGCGGGCAGGTGGGGCTTCTTTACCCCACCGCGGAAGCTTCAATGATTCAGGGTGGGTCTTCCTCAACGGATACGGTGAATCCGCCCGTATGGATGCTTCGCACGTTCACCTCAGAATCTCGCGACTAGCCTTTCCGCACGGAGCCTACTGTACAGAGCCAGCCCATCACACCCCGGCTTTCGGGTATTACTTCTAGTCCATTCACCAGCGGGGCTCACGATTTATCTATTTTGGAGAACACCTTATGCGCTTTTTCCTTAATCTTGAAGAGCATAACGGGAGCTATGAACTAGACTCCTGGCAACCTGAGACGACCATCGCTGATCTCGTCCAGGCGACCGGTGGTCCCTCCCTGCCCGCCGACGAGCCGCTGTACTGCGATAACCACCCGGTGACCGCCTCCTCCACCCTGGCGGAGGTCAAGCCGATGGAGGGTATGCGCATCTCTAGAGCACCGCTCTCCTACCCTTCCCTGGTGCAGGGCTGGAGCGTCTGTCTGAGCGGCGGTTCGACGGTTACCCTGCCGCGCCCTATCCCCTCTTCACGTCCTCTGGTGGCGGGTCGTTCCCCGTACGCCGATATTGTGCTGCCCACGGCGAGCGCATCGTGGGAGCACCTGCACCTGCAGGTGGTTCATGATGAGTCGACAAATACTCAGAAGGTGCGCATCACTGACCCGGGTTCTACGAACGGTAGTTTTGTGGACGGTCAGAAAATCCCTGAGGAGGGTCTGACTGTTTCTGAGAGCACTACGATCCACGTTGGTGATTGTGTGCTGACTCTGCAGTCTGCTCCTCAGGAGAAGGCTGCGCCTCGCCCCGGTAGCGCCCCGAATGTGAGCGCGTCGGGTACTGCGCCGTTTAACCGTCCGCCGCGTCAGGGTGCGTTGAGCGCCCCGGAGAAGGTGGAAGCACCTACCCGCAAGAACGTTTCTGACCCGCCGAAGTTCAATATTGCGATGGCGGTGGGCCCGATTATTATGGCGGCGGCAATGGTCGCCATTATGCAGGAGATTCGTTACGCCCTTTTCGCGATGCTCAGCCCCATTCTGAGTATTGGTATGTGGGTGGAGCAGAAGCGTCGTCACGCTAAGGATAAGGTGAAGGAGCGTGTGCGTTTTGAGCAGGAAATGGAGAAGTTTAAGGAACGTATCGCTCTGAGTAACCGTGAGGAAATTGAGCGTCTTCACGATCTTGCCCCGGCACCGGATGCCGTTCAGTTGCGGGCGCTTCTTCCTGCGATGACGCTGTGGCGTCGCCGGAGTACCAGCCCTGATCTGTTGACTTTCCATGTGGGTACTGGGCATATTCATTGGGCTCCTGAGCTGACGAAGCCGAGCAATCCTGAGCCTGAGGTTCAGCATATTCTTGAGCACAATACCCTGTGGGATGCCCCGCTGGTTGCTGACCTGCGTGAGGGCGGCGCTATCGGTATTGTGGGTCCGCGTGAGCAGTCTCTTGCTCTGGCGCGTAGCCTGGTGCTGCAGGCGGCGACCCATACGGGTCCTGCTGATATGACGATTGCGGTTTGTGCTGATTCGGCGCGTTCGCAGGACTGGGTGTGGATGTCGTGGCTTCCGCATATGCATATGGCGCAGAACCAGCAGATGCGTTGGTTTGCTTCTGGCAAGGAGCAGTCGGATCAGATGCTGCGCTCTCTTTACAACGACATTGAGTCTCTTCCGACCCGCGGTCTGTGCGTGGTCGTTGATTCGGATACCCTCACTGAGGGCCGTGAGTCGCCGGCACGCGACCTTTTGGCGTATGGCGATGAAGTGCGTCTGATGGCGAATAAGACGGCTGCTGCGGGTGCTCGCCATGTTGCCGGTATTGTGTTGGCTTCTTCTGTTGACCGTCTTCCTGCGTCGTGTACTTCTATGACCTATTCGGAGCCTCGCCGCCGTTACACGGTTACCGATGGCGTGCTCGCCGGTGTGAGCGCTGAGAATGCTCTTCATGTGGCACGTACTTTGGCGCACCATGAGGACCCTGAGCGTCTGCTGCTGGGTGGCGGTTTGCCTCAGCTGGTGAAGCTGCCTGAGCTGGTTGGTTTGCCGACCCCTCCGGGTGCTGAGGATATTGAGGCGTTTTGGTCGCAGGCTAATGGTTTCAGCACTGAGATTGGTGTGGGCGATTCTGGTGCGTTCACGCTGGACTTGGTGAAGGACGGCCCTCACGGTCTGGTGGGTGGTACCACCGGTTCGGGTAAGAGTGAGTTTTTGCGTTCGTTGGTGGCGGGTTTGGCTGCGCACCACGATCCGAGCCGTTTGAACTTCATTCTGGTTGACTTTAAGGGTGGCGCGGCGTTTAAGACGTGTGAGCGCCTGCCGCATACGATTGGTACTTTGAGCAACCTGGATGCTCAGTTGGCGCACCGCGCTATTGAGTCGTTGGAGGCGGAGATGGACCGCCGTCAGCGCCTGTTTGCGGCTGCTGGCGAGGGTGTGGACAACATTAAGGATTATTTGGCGACGAACCCGCCGGAGCCGATGCCTCGCTTGCTGCTGGTAATTGACGAGTTTGCGATGCTGGCGAAGGACTTCCCGGATGTCCTGTCGTCGCTGGTGAGTATTGGTGCGGTGGGTCGTACCCTGGGTGTGCACATGATTTTGGCGACTCAGCGTCCTGCCGGTGTGGTGAATGACGATATTCTGGCGAATACGAACTTGCGTGTGGCGTTGCGTGTGCAGAGTCGTGAGGATTCTTCGAACGTGATTGGTGTTCCGGATGCTTCGGAGATTTCGCGTTCGCAGATGGGTCGCGCCTATGTGAAGCTGGGTCAGAACGATATTTCGCCGGTGCAGACTGCCCTGGTGACGGGTCAGAGTGGCACTGAGGTGGTAACTTCTCTGGAGGTTCGTGCGACCGATAGTATCGGTATTCCTCGTTCGGAGCGTGCGCGCCCGAAGGTGTCGTCTAGTGATGCGAATGACCTGGATTTGCTGATTGACGCTGTTGTGGCGGCTCATGCGGCTCGTGGTGCGGTTGCTCCTCGTAAGGTGTGGCCTGAGCCGTTGGGTTCGTATGTTGATTTGGTTGATTTTGGTGTGCGTGGCTTCCCTGACCCGGATCTTCCCACTGTGGGTGGTGTCCGGGACGGTGTTCTGATGTGCACTTTGGGTGATAAGCCTGAGCTACAGCGTCAGGTGCCTATGGGCTGGAATATTGAGATGAGCAACCTGCTGTTGGTGGGTGTTGCAGGTAGTGGTACGACTACGACGATTCAGTCGGTGGTGCTAGGTTTGGCTCAGCATTATTCGCCGGAGGACATCGATATTGTTCTGGTGGATATGGGCGCTGATGGCTTGTTGCCATTAGGTTCTTTGCCGCATGTTGTTTCTGCTGTGGGTACCGGTCAGGGCGCTAGGGAACGTCAGGCTCGCTTCTTGCGTTTTGTGAAGTCGGAGCTTGATGCTCGCCGTGCTGACGCATCACGCCGTAAGCCTCTTTTCATTGTTTTGGATGGTTTTGCGACGCTGCGTGATGAGTTCTCTGACGCTGTGAGCATGGATCTGTTGGCGAATTTCTACCGCGTGTATGCGGACGGCCCTGCTGTTGGTATTCACTGCGTGGTGTCGACGAGCCGCGCGAAGAATATTCCCTCGCAGATTCTTGATGCTTCGTTGCAGACGTGGTTCTTCCAGCTGAGCGATATTCACGATTACTCCTCGCATGGTATTCGCGGTACGAATGTTCCGGCTGCGGTTCCCGGCCGTTGCGTTGATCCGAAGCGTCTGCGTCAGATGCAGGTGGCTACTCCCGCTGTTGGCGTGGAGGAGGCTGTCTCTATGGTTCGTGAGCGCTTCCCGCAGGCTCCTGCTAAGCGTGATGTGATTGGTCAGCTGCCGACGTGGGTTTCGTGGGAGAGCATGCCTGCTGCCGAGTTTTCTCCGAGCCTGTGGCGTATCCCTGTGGGTATTGCAGAGGCTACGTTGGAGGCTTGTGCTTTCGAGCTGTATGAGGGTGAGCACGCCATGGTTGCGGGTAATCCGCGTTCGGGTAAGTCTTCTCTGCTGGTTGCGTTTGCTCGTCTGGTTTCTCGGGCGAGGGTTGCGGCGGAGCAGTCGGTATCTGCTGCGTTGGCATCTGGTGACGCTATCGCGGCAGAGAACGCACGCATGGATGCCGCTGAGGTTCCGGAGGCTTGGGCTGTCTTCGATCAGCGTTCCGGTCTGGTGAATGCGCCGGAGGGCGTTTTTGACCGGGTGTTTGAGAGCAAGAATGCTTCTGCTCAGGTGCAGGCGGCTTTGCAGGATGCCGCGGGCCCGGTGCTGTTGCTGATTGATGACGGTGACCGTGTGGATGACCCGATGAACGTTTTTGATGCGATTGTGAAGGGTGACTTCCCGGACGTTCACATTATTGCTACGGGTAAGCCGACTGATTTGCGTCCCTTGTATAGCCATTGGACGAAGGCTATTCGTAAGTTCCGTACTGGTGCTGTGGTTCAGCCGAATGTTGATACGGATATGGACATGTTCGGTTCTATTCCGAGGCGCGCCCCGGTTCAGCTGAGCGTTGGTCGTGGCTACGCGTTCCTTGCCGGGTCGCCGGTTCTGGTGCAGCTGATGAGCCCTGAGGATTCTCAGCACCGTGGCGGGCTGTAGGGCTTGTCTGGCGTGTGGTGAGGTATGGTGTAACTTTACCGGCTATTTTGCTGTAGGGGTCGCCCCGTCTGGGGAGTCTTCCTACTTGTTGTGAAGTTGATGTTAAGGAGTTAGCCCGTGACTGTACCTGCTGGTTCGCCGCAGTACTCCGGCTCGGAGCGTCGTGATGCTCATCCTACCCCGCAGGTTGCTGGTCAGCCTGCGGGGGGTCTGGTTGCGGGCGCTCCCCTTGGCTCTTCGTATCGTTTGGTGCGCCGGGTGGGTTCTGGTGCGGTCGGCGAGGTGTGGGCTGCTACGATGAGCGGCTCGTGGGCTCTGTACGCGGCGAAGATTCTGCGCCCGGAGCTTGCGGAGAACCCTGTGGTTCTTGAATCTTTTGTGCGTGAGCGTTCGGTGTTGTTGGCGCTGTCGCATCCTCATATTGTGCCGTTGACGGACATGGTTGTTGAGGGTGGCGTGCTAGCTCTGGTGATGGAGTTTCAGCATGGCGGTTCGTTGCGTCAGAAGCTGGATTCTGAGGGTCCGCTGCCGGTTCGTTTGGCGTTGAGTCTGATGGTGCAGGTTCTGAATGCGGTGGAGTTTGCTCACCGTCAGGGCGTGATGCACCTGGATATTAAGCCGGAGAATGTTCTGCTGAGCGGTGTTTTGGGGGAGTCTCTGGATCAGCAGGTTCGTGTGGCTGATTTCGGTATTGCTTCTTTTACTGGCTCTGCGGGTTCGGGGGCTTCTCGTTCGTTTTCTGGTACTCCGGGGTATATGGCTCCGGAGCGTTCTGCGCATGGTGTGGCTACTCCGGCGGTTGATGTTTATGCGTGCGCGGTGACTCTTCATGAGTTGTTGGTGGCGGCGCGTCCTCTTCCGGCGCGTGGTGGTGCGGTGCAGGTGTCGCCGCAGATTCCGGCTGAGGTTGCTGAGGTTCTTCACAGGATGTTGGCGGAGAACCCGGTTCAGCGTCCTGGGGCGGCTGAGGCTGCCGCTAAGTTGCGTCTTTTGGCTGAGGGTTTCGCGGCTGATGCGGTGCTTCCTCGGTGGGTTGAGGTATCTTCGGGTGCTGTGGGCTATACGCCTACGGTGGTTCATGGTGCTGAGCCTGCGGTTTCTGCGGTGCCTGGACAGAATGTTACGGAGCTGTATGGTGCGGGCATGCCGTCGCTGGGTCAGGCGCAGAATGAGACGGTTATTCGGGCTCCTTTTGTGGTGGAGCAGCCGGTATATGTTCCTGATGAGGTTGTTGAGGAAGAGGAGCCTGCCCGTTCGCCGTTGCGCCGCCCGCTGGTGTGGGGCGCTATTTTGGGTTCTTTGATTCTTGTGGGTGTGCTCGCTTTTGTGGGTTTGTGCGGCGGTAAGGGTTCGTCTAAGACGGCTGAGTCGTGGTCTGCTTCGAGCCGTAGTTCGGCGTCTTTGCCGAGTGGTTTGGGTACCCGTATTGAGGGTACGTATAACCCGCGGGATAAGAGTGCCCGCCTAACTTTTGAGTTTTCCTCGCAGAAGTCGGCTCTTCGGGGCGATATTTTGCAGGTGCTTCCCGGTGTTGAGGGTGGTTCGTGTGCTTCGGTGACGTGGGATGCCGGCCAGGCGTCTTCTGGTGTGTCGAAGAATCAGTCGAGTGTGACTGCGGTGGATGTTCCGTGTTCGTGGAATCTGTCTGGGGTGAGTATCCCGGCTAATGGTGTGGTGCAGGTTCGGGCGAATGTGTCTGCTGAGTTTAAGGATTCGCGTGCTTTTGAGGAGTGGGTGAACCGTATTGATTCTGAGACGTCTAAGGCTATTTCTGATCGGGAGGTTCGTTCAACGGCGTATCCGATTCAGCGTTTGCGTTCGATTGAGTTGCGGGTTCCTTCTCGTGTGGTGAATCAGAGTGTTTTGCCGGTGACGGTGGTTCCGGTGTGGCCGAGTGGTGCGGATGAGTTGAATCCGTTGATGGTTTTGCCGCGTACGGGTGAGTTTTCGACGCTGGTTCAGGCGATTTCTCCGGATGCTCAGTTGATTAGTTTTTCGGATGGTTGTTCGGGGCATGTGTTGGTGTCTGAGGATCAGCGGGTGGTGACGGCGCTGTCGGTGACGTCTAAGTGCCGCCTGAACGCGCAGATTGGTAATTTCACGAACCTGTCCAGCAGCGACTTCGCGATTATCACCCGCTAACGGTGACGCTCAGATGAGCTACTGCTGACATGCAGAAAGCCCCTGGGCTGAGAGGTAATCTCTTGAACTGCGCCCCGAAACTTGGACGCTATAAATACTAGCCGCTATACAACTTCCCGCAGGGCCTGAACCCGGTACTCTACCGGAGTCAGGCCCTTAAGCTTCACCTGGGGTCTTGTTGTATTCCAATGCGTAATGTACGCATCGAGGTCAGCTTTGAAACTCTCAAAGGTTAGCCAGTCCTGGCCACGAAAAAACTCGTCCTTAAGATGTCCAAAAACCTGCTCAGTGGCGCCATTGTCGATGCAGTTGCCTTTGCGTGACATACTCTGGATAAAACCGTTCTCAGCGAGCATACTGATGTAGGTCTCGTGCTGATACTGCCACCCCATATCCGAGTGCAAAATCGGTTCAGCTCCCTCGGGTTTGGCATCCATGAGTACCTGAAGCATCTCTTGCTGCTGGGCAAGATTAGGGCACATCGAGATGGAATGGGCAACAATCTCCTTGCTGGCAAAGTCATAAACCGGAGCGAGATAGGCCTTACCGAAGGAAAGCTTGAACTCGGTGACGTCGGTACCCAACTTCTGCCAGGGACCAGTCGCCGTGAAGTTGCGACCGATGATGTTGGCGAAACTTTGCCCCACATCCCCCTTGTAAGAGTTGTACCTGCGGTAAGCCCTCTCACGGCGTATACCGCAGCGCAGCCCCATCTGACGCATCATCTTCAAGACCGTCTTATCGGCAATGTGCACCCCTTCCTCAGCGCGCAGGCACATGGCTATCTGCCTGTGACCGCACCCGTTAGGGGTCCGCGAAAAGATCTGGGCGACCTTGGCACGTAGCTGTACTCTGGTTGGCTGCCGGGGATGAGCCAACGCGTAGTAGTAGCTCGACCTGGCAAGGCCAGCAGCCTCAAGGAGATCGTACAGCTTGTGCCCGCGCCCTGAAAGCTCAGCGACCACTAGGGCTTTGTCCCGGTTTGGGAGCGCTTCTGCGCCTTCAGGGCAATCGATTTTTTTAGGTACGCCACCTGCGCCTCAAGCTTACGCACACGCTCGGCAAGTTCCTCCTCACGCGTTGGCGGCACCGCCCGCACCGACCCCTTCGGCCTGCCCTTGGGCTTAGGCTTAAGCGCTTGCGCGCCGCCCTGCCGGTACAGCCTGCACCACTGCTTCAACGGTGTCGCGCTTGCAATACCGAAGCGCATCATCGCCTCAGGCTTACTCATTCCACCATCAACCACGGCCGCCGCTGCGGCGACTTTGGTCTCGTAGTCGTATTTGGTGTGCTTTATTCCCATGGTAAGAAGCCCGTCCTTCCCGATGACGTGGTACGTTTTCTGCCACTCTCTCACAGTCGCGGCGGACATACCAAGCCTTTTGGCGGTCAGACCATAGCCATGTCCTTTCTCAAACATTTGCGCTGCTTGCTTCCGAAGCGAACGGTCATGTCTTAATCCCAGATGCACGTACATGAAAAGCCTCCTGTTTCTTGGACTTTAATTTTGTTGTCCAAGAAACGGGAGGCAGTTCATTTCTCAGCGGGGGCTTTTCGTGAACAGAACGCTGCCGCATCTGATGCGGCAGCTTGCTTCTCCCACCCACCCTCACGACTGACGGGTGGGAGAAATCTTGGGGTACGCCCCTAGCGAGCTGGACGCTAGGTAGAAAGCGCTAGGGACGTACCTGGGAGGCGCGCACACCGGTACGGATACCGGCTGCCTCCATGCGAGCGGACTCGTAGCTGCTCACCGCACGCAGACCCGAAGGCGCGTTGGTTGCCACCGCCTTTTCTCGCGGCTTTTCCTGACTCTGGGCGGGTAGAAAAACCCAGCGGCGCTGGACCGCGAAGCTGATCGGGATCAGAATCAGTTCGGTCAGGA
>OASS01000389.1_pt1 | contig 13843 bp, 19 predicted proteins | sample 1475811 | NCBI WGS metagenome assembly OASS01 (sample SAMEA2579922, study PRJEB22360) | human gut metagenome | biome: human gut; feature: human-associated habitat; material: faeces | place: Denmark | collected 2008/2010 | reverse complement strand
TCAAGTCTTTCTCACCGCACCTTTAGGTGTAGCAGGGAAAGGAGCCTTATAGGCTCAGAGAAAACTACCAGTTATACTGGTAGTTTTATTGTGAAATGGTTTTCAGCCACAGTGCAGCGGATTCAGGCAATGCGGTAATAATGTGGCCCACTGCTTATAGAAATTAAGGACAAGCTGTTGCGAAGAGTGCTTCAGGGCCGCCGCTTATATTCTTTTCCTGTCGCATACCAAAGAAAGGTAATCCCTTTATCTGTTTCCCAGTCCATGAGCGATCTGCAGAATTCTGCGATTTGATACCGGCTATTGTCTGTTCGAGCTTGATCAGTCCATCAGGGCCTTTTCATATGATAAGGATTTCTAGCATTTCTCTAATGAATTTCTATCATACTTTGCGAAACTATATCGTATATAAAGTTTATCTAAATAAACCTGTGTATGAATTGACTATTTCCGCTGGAAGCATAAAATAATGTCAGCAGATATTTTCTGCATGCTTCATAGAAATCGAGGGAGTAGCTATGTTAAAAAAAATAAAGCATCTTGTGCTGGGACAATCCCTGCGCAGTGATGCACTGGATCATGAGAAGTTCAGTGTGATATGGGGACTTCCTGTCCTTTCGAGTGATGCGATTTCATCCGTTTCCTATGCCTGTGAGGAAATTCTGATGGTATTGATTCCTGTACTGGGAATGGCATCCTACGGACTGTTGATGAAGGTCGGCTTTGCAATTGTATTTCTTCTTTTTATTTTGGTATTTTCCTATCGGCAGACCATCAATTGTTATCCGCAGGGAGGAGGCTCCTATATCGTTGCCAGTGATAATCTGGGAAAGGTATTCGGATTGATTGCGGCGGCTTCTCTGGCAATTGACTATGTGCTGACAGTGGCGGTCAGTGTCTGTGCAGGAACAGCAGCAATCACCTCCGCATTCCCACAGCTGCTTTCTATGCGTACTGGCATCGCGCTGATAATTATCAGCCTGCTTACGATTGGCAATCTGCGGGGAATGAAGGACAGCAGTGTTCTGTTTGGGATTCCGACCTATCTGTTTATTATCACGATTTTACTGTTAATTGTCACAGGCTTTGTAAAGGTGCTGATATTCCATGAAACTCCGGCTGTTTCCGCAGCTATGCCGCAGTATGTGGAGAATGCAGGTCTGCTGCTGTTTCTAAAGGCTTTTTCCAGCGGCTGTACGGCACTGACCGGCGTAGAGGCAGTAAGCGACGGCATTCCTAATTTCCGTGAACCGGCGCAGAAAAATGCCAAGCGTGTGCTGTACCTTCTGGCAGGGCTGGTCTTTGTGATTTTCCTTGGAATCTCTGCACTTGCTTCCCTATATCATATTATACCGAATGCGAATGTGACGGTGATCGCTATGATCGCGGAGGCTGTTTTCGGAAACGGGACTCTGCTGTTTTATCTGGTACAGGTAACGACCGCAGTTATTCTTACAATGGCTGCAAACACAGCCTTTGCGGATTTACCATTACTGTTGTCCATTCTGGCAAGGGATGGTTTCGTGCCAAGACAATTTATGTCAAGGGGGAGCCGTTTAAGCTTCTCCAATGGAATTCTGTTGCTGTTTTTCCTCTCTGCCGCACTCGTGATCTATTTTCATGCGTCCTCCCATCTTTTGATGCCGCTGTATGCAGTCGGTGTATTTCTGTCTTTTACATTATCACAGGCGGGAATGTTTGTACGATGGGTGAAAAGAAAGGAAGATAAGTGGAAGCATAAGGCATTCATCAACGGAGCCGGTATGGTGATCACCGGAATTACCTGTGTGATCATCGCAGCAAGTAAATTTCTGCACGGTGCATGGATCGTGTTGATCTGCATTCCGGTTCTTGTATATATCATGGAGCGGATACACCGGCATTACCACTATGTCAAGGAAAGTCTGAAAATCCGTTCTGCCGAGGAATTGCAGCCGTATGATCTGCAGATCCATGGAAGAGTCATACTGCCTGTTGATTCCATCAACCGCAGCTTTCTGAAGGCTTATCATTATGCATGCTCCCTGCAGGTGAGGGAAATGGAATTCTATCACGTAAATACGAATGCGGAGGCGACTGAAAAGCTGCAGGAGCTGTATCAGCAAATGCGGCTCGATATTCCGCTGGTCGTCGAGGATGCTCCATACCGGAATGTGAATGAAATGATATTGCATCATGTCGAGGAAGCGCAGAACGATTTGAAAAAGAAGGAAAGCGTAACGGTGATTCTACCGCAATTCGTTATGAAGAAAAAACGTTTTCATGCTCTGCACAATCAAACCTCCATGCAGCTGAAGCTGCAGCTGAGCAAATTGCGCAATGTTTCCGTTGTCAGTGTTCCCTATATCATATAGTGAGAGCGTTAAGCAGCTGTTTTTCATCCTGTCTGTGGGGCAGAAGCTGGAGCGTGTTCAGATCGAGGGGGGAGCATCTGACAGTATAAGTCTTATGTACAGCATACAAGATACATCAATTATGCCTTGATTACAGGAGAATCTCGTCCTTTTACAAAAAATAAATTGTTTTTTATCCGTGTGTTTGTTATAATGGTTAGGAACGTATTGAGAAAGGAGGATTATTATGGGCATTTTAGACACCTTATTGATGATTGCAGCGGTCGTTTTAATAATACTCTCCTTATTGCAAAGCGGAAAATCTGACGGGTTGGGAAGCGCCTTCGGTGGAAGTGAAGGACTGAACCTGTTCGCAAACGTTAAGGAACGTGGCTCTGAAAAAGTCATGTCCAATGTCACTCTGGTGACAGGAATTGTGTTTTTCGCTCTTGTTATAATCATTCGTATTGTTAAGTAAGTAAGAAAGACCGTCTAAGGTCTTTTTTTAATGGTATAATATTGTTATAGGAAAAAAGGAGGGCTGATGAGCTATGAATAAAAAAGAAGAACTGCTGGCGCTGATTCATGGAAACGGTTATCGAGGTATGCATGCGGCACAGCTTTCAAGAGCCCTGGATATGGAAGACAGTGCATCCTTCACACAGCTGATGAAGCTGTTAAATGATCTGGAAGCAGAGCATATACTCGCAAGAGACGCCAAGGAGCGTTATTTCACAAGTGAAGAGCTTGGTTATGTTACAGGTACACTACGCATCAATCCGAAAGGCTTCGGCTTTGTGGAAACAGCGGATACCAGCTATTATATAGGTCGGGATCACCTGGGTCTCGGTATGGATCGGGATATTGTTTTTGCGAAGACATGGACAAACAATGATAAAAGTGTTGAGGGAGAAGTGATTGAGGTTCTGGAGCACAGTGTCAGACAGCTGGTGGGAACCGTGAAAATCAAAGAGGGCAGAAAATATTTTCTGTCGGATGCATTTTTGAATTACCGCAAGGTTAGAATAACAAACTTCGATGATTTCCGTCTTGTGAATGATTCCAAGGTTCTGCTAGGAATTGACAGCTATGGGACTGTACTGAAGTGCCATATTGAGAAGGAAATCGGTTATAAATATGATCCGGGTATTGATATTTTATCCGTTTTACTGGAAAAGGATATCAATCCGCAGTTTCCTGAGGATGTCATGCAGGAGGTACAGCAGATACCGGAAACCATCCAAGAGGATGATATTGCACAGCGCAAGGATTTGAGAAAGCTGCTGACCATTACGATAGATGGAGAGGATGCCAAGGATTTGGATGATGCCATATCTGTGGAAAAGCTGGAAAACAATAAAGGATACCGGCTGTATGTTCATATAGCGGATGTTTCCCATTATGTGAGGGCGGGAAGTGCCATTGATCAGGAGGCCTATGCCAGAGGTACCTCAGTCTATGTCGTTGACCGTGTGGTACCGATGCTTCCCCACGCCCTATGCAATGGAATTTGTTCCCTGAATCCAAGAGTGGACCGGCTTACGCTGACATGCTGTATGGATATCGATAAGAAGGGTGAAATCGACAATTATAAGATATATCCTTCCATTATATGCAGTGATGAGCGAATGACATATAAAAAGGTGAATGCGATTCTTGCGGGTGATGCGCAGTCACAGAAGGAATATCCGCACCTGTTGAACTTGTGTCTCAACATGAAGGTGCTTTCCGGAATCATCCGACGGCGAAGAGAGCGTCTGGGAGCGATAGATTTTGATACGAGAGAAGCAAAGATTCTCGTTGATGAAAAGGGAAATCCGACAGATATCGTGTTGCGGGAGCGCGGAGAGAGTGAGCGGATCATTGAAGATTTTATGATTGCCGCAAATGAATGTGTCGCCATGCACATGAAATGGATGGAGGTTCCTTCCATGTATCGGATCCATGAAGCTCCGGAGCCTAAGAAAATGCGTGATTTTGCTACTACTGCAAAGTCACTCGGCTATAATTTTCAGGGCGGTATACAAAATGTTTACCCCGCACAGCTGCAGAGTCTGCTGAATGAGGCCAGAGGACAGGAGAATTATTTTGTGTTATCGAGCTTTATGCTGCGGGCTATGCAGAAGGCACGCTATGATAACCGCTGTATCGGGCATTTCGGTCTGGCATTGAAAAATTATCTGCATTTTACTTCGCCGATTCGGCGTTATCCGGATCTGGTAGTTCACCGAATGCTTCGGCGTTATATCTTTACATCCAGTGATGATGTCGAGCGCATGAAGCAGGATGAGCTGTGGTGTGAGGCTGCCGCTAATCAGGCAAGTGAGCGGGAACGCAATGCAGTGGATGCGGAGCGGGAAGTAGACGATATGAAAAAGGCGCAGTATATGGAGCGCTTTGTCGGGCATATGTTTGACGGTGTTGTCAGCGGTATCACCAAATTCGGTATGTTTGTCGAGCTGGAAAACACGGTTGAGGGTCTTGTGCATGTGACATCCCTAACGGATGATTATTATCATTATGATGAAATGACGAAATCTCTGATTGGTGAGCATACGGCTAAGGTGTATAAAATGGGACAAAAGGTACGTGTGAAATGCAGTGGAGCGGATCGTTTCAAACGGGAGGTTGACTTCGAGGTCGTAGAGAAGAAAAAGCGACAGCGTAGGAAGGCATCTAGATAGAATATAGAGGGAATAGTATGAAGAAATTCTGGATTGTATTGGGGTGTATGCTGCTAGCGGCAGGCTGCTCGGGGGAACGCGGCAAGAAGGAAACGGAGCAGGAAAAGGACGCGGCACCCGTTGTAAAAACAGAGGAAAAAGATGATATCCGCGATGTATCCTTTGTTGCGGTAGGGGATAATCTGATCCATGGTGCAATTTTCTATTACAATGCCAAGGGGGATGGCACCTATGATTTTAAGGATATTTATGAGCATACAAACCGCTATACACGCAAGGCGGATATCGCCTATATCAATCAGGAGACGATTTGCGGCGGTACGGAGCTGGGATTGAGCCATTATCCATCCTTTAACGGGCCTTACGAGGTACTGGATGCGGTTGCGGATGCAGGCTTTGACTGGATGGCGGCTTCCAGTAATCATACACTGGATGCCGGTGTACAGGGTATCTTGAATCAGCTTGCTTACATGAAGGAACATCATCCGGATATCAGGGTGACGGGAAGTCATGCGACAAAAGAGGAAAGTGAGCAGCTGCAGGTTATCACCCGTGAGGGTGTGAAGTTTGGAATACTTGGATATACCTATGGGTTGAATGGCTATGTTCTTCCAAAAGGTAAAGAGTACATGGTTGATTTGATTGATAAGGATAAAATAAAAAATGATGTGGAAAAGCTGAAGAAGATCAGCGATGTCCAAATCGTTAGTATGCATTGGGGAACGGAGTATTCCTTTGAGCCGAATGAGGAACAGAAAGAGCTTGCACAGTTCCTGAGTGATCTGGGTGTGGATGTCATTATCGGTGAGCATCCGCATGTCATACAGCCGATGGATTATGTGACAGGAAAAGACGGGAATCAGACTCTTGTCATCTATTCACTTGGCAATTTCCTGTCTGCACAGGATGATCATGAGAATATGCTGGGAGGCATGGCAAGCTGGACCCTGTCCTATAATAGAACGAATGGTGAAGTGAGCTTTAAAAATGTGGAGTTTCTTCCAACCGTTACTCATATAGAAGGGAATTTCTCATTCTTTCGTACATATACTCTGAAGGATTATACAAATGAACTTGCTGCTCGTCATACACTGACGACGCAGTATCACCAGGATAATACAAGGGAGTATTACATAAATCTTGTGAACAGGGTTATGAATGATAAAGTGAAGATCGTATATTAGAAAGGAACACAGGCATGGCAGGAAGAAAAATTGTTGTATTTAATCGCAAGGCCTCTCATGAATATTTTCTGGAGGAACGCTTTGAAGCCGGACTGGTTTTGCAGGGAACGGAGATCAAATCCATTCGCCAGGGTCATGTCCAGATTCGGGATGCGTATATCAGCTTTACCAATGATGAAGCGTATGTAAAGGAAATGCATATTCTGGGGTATGAGTTTGGCAACCGGTTCAATCATGATGAAACCAGAATACGAAAGCTGCTCCTGCATAAGGAAGAGATCCGTAAGCTGCAGCAGAAGGTAAAGCTGAAGGGCTACACAGTGATTCCGATTTCTGTATATCTGGAAAAAGGAATGGCAAAAATGGAGATTGCTCTGGCAAAAGGGAAGGATCTGCATGATAAGCGTAATGTTCAAAAGGAAAAAGATGCCAAGCGCGAGATAGAAAAGGCGATGAAGAATCAGTATTAGACTGGAAAATTCGCCAAAAAAGCAAACGGCATTGTAGTTTGCGGTATTTTGTGGTAAACTATCAATGCCTGAAAACCGGGGGTGTACTGGTTTCGACAGGGATATGTCTGGTACAGACTGCAGTCGAGTGGTTACGTAATAACCAATTAAATTTAAACGGAAAAACTAAATTAGCTAACCTCTTTGGTGGAAACCAGAGAATGGCTTTCGCTGCTTAATAACCGATATAGGTTCGCAGCCGCCTCTGCATGCTTCTTCCTTGACCATGTGGATGTGCGCGTAAGACGCAAGGGATAAGGAATCTGGTTTGCCTGAGATCAGATTCACGAAAATTGTTCAGGCACATTCATCAGCGGATGTTCATGAACTGCTGATGTCTTAATCTTCATGGACTAAACTGTAGAGGTCTGTACGTGGGGCTGTTTCTGGACAGGAGTTCGACTCTCCTCACCTCCACCAATATAAAAATAAAGCCTTTATTTAAAGGCTTTTTTACTGCTTTTTTGTAATAAAGATATCCTGTACCACACGCTATACCGCAATAATTGTTGATTTTTTAGCATTATTGGGATATATTGGGTACAGAGGTGATAGTGTGGCAACGATTAAACGTGATGGAAAATGGTACATTAAGGGCAGGATACAAAAAGAGGATGGTACGTATTATCAATATACAAAACTTGCCCGTGGATGCAAGTATGTAGATGAGGCACGAGAATATGAAACAGAATTTGTAAAGCGGTGGCAGGCTATCCAGGTTGCAAAATACAATAAAACATTCGCTGAACTGGCAGAAGAATATCTTGCACAAGCTGTCAACGTTAAAGCTGTGACCATCCGGACAGACCAGGATATCATAGATAAATGCAATAAAATTTTTGGAAAAAAGAAAATAAATCTATTCAATAAAGAGTACCTACAAAAATTTATAAAAGGACTGGAAGAAAAGTACAGTAAGTCGTATGTATCGAAGTATTACTACACCATAAACAAAATATTTAAGTATGCCGTTGATGAGGATTATATCGTTATAAATCCTATGACAAAAGTACGCAGATCGGCATTCAAAGACGAAGTAAAAAAAGAAATGTTGTTTTGGGAACCATCCGAATTTGAGATATTTATACGCTATGTAAAAAATCCAGAAATGCAACGCTTTTATGTCTTTTTGTATTATATGGGAACACGAAAAGAAGAAGCTCAGGCATTACAATGGAAGGATATAGATTTTGATAAAAACACAATTAGAATTTATAAAACAGTGACAAACAAAATAAAGGGGAAAGCGTGGGAAATTACAAGTCCTAAGACACAAAACAGCATGCGTACTATAATTATGCCAGATATCGTAAAAACTGCTATGATAGAGCAGAAAACGTATTGTGAGAGGCTTTTTGGATATAACGCCGAATGCTTTGTATTTGGTTTTGATAGACCGCTTCCAGCCGAGACGATTCGCAAAAATCTTATTCGTGGAGTGGAGTCTGCAAATGCAGCCGGAAATACACTGCGCCTTATACGTGTGCATGATTTTCGCCATTCTCATGTATCGTACTTGATCAACAATAAAGCTGACCAATACTCTGATTATGAGATAGCACAGAGATTGGGGGACACCGTTGAAACCATCAGAAAAACATATGCACACCTATTTAAAGACGCTGACAGAAAGATTATTGAATTTATGAACAAAGACACCAGCAAGGCCGAAACAGTGCCAGAACAGCCTAAAACGAGTAAATACAATGAACTTAAGGAGCTTAAAGAGTTGCTTGATATAGGAATCATAACGAATGAGGAGTTTGCCACAAAAAAGAAACAGCTTCTAGGCATATAAAAAAAGCCGCTATGGTCAGCGGCTTTTTAACTATCTTTTCATTTTTACTAAGGATACAGCTGCAAGCGCTGCACAGATCAGACACCAGAATGCCCATATATACAAATCTGTAAATTTTCCCGCCATTGTGAATCCGCATAATGCCGCAATGCCATAAAGTATGATGATTGCGATGTTACCGCCCTTTGTGCCTTTTCTTGTAACGATTGACACGATACCACCCGCAAGCATCATAATAGATACGATCAATCCTGCGCTACCGCTTACCTCCCCAGAGGCTTCCAGAGCGTTTACGGTGCCCGCTGCACAAGACTGTAGCAACACAAACAAGCAAAGCACGATAGATAAGATTCCAGATACTAATTTCCAAGTTTTCATATAGTTTCTCTCCCTTCTGACTAATCGTATTATATCACACTTTTATTTATAATAGGTAAAAATTCCAATTTTATTTAAAATGGATAAAAAGAATTATTGGGTATATAAAAACCGCTATTGAAGCGTTTTTTATTTTTTTTGCCTACAGTATACCAGATAATTACTTAAAATGTAGATAGTGCTTCTTTTTTAAAGATTCAAATTCTTCGTTATATAAAAGATCACGCTTTATTAAATGGTCAAATTTCTCCATCATTTCTTGGTTAAGATCAAAATTTTTAAATGTAGCTTTATGGTTTCTAAAATAGTTCATTCTATAGCGACTTGCTTTGTGATTAACATTACATACAAAACTTAGTAAAGGTTCACATAAGTTATAGTAGTATTCCAAGATAAGTAGTAATTCAAGCGGCATTAGAAGTTGGGATGCAAAATAATTCGCTTCCGCTTCCAACTTATCATACTCATTAGTATTTTCAAATGGATGATTCAAAAAATAATGTCCAAGCTCATGTGCTAACGTCCATCTAACTCTTTGAATGACACAGCTATCATCATAAAGAATACAATAATGATCTTTCAAATGTGAAAGCGCACCTACGGTTTTGAATATAGGTGAATTAAATGGTATAATCTCTCTTGCTTCGGAAAATGGAAATAACCTTATATCATATTCATAAATTATTTTATTAATCGGTGTACATAAATCTGGGTTCTCTATTTCACGTAATAAATCAGAGGCTGTTAAAAAAGCTTTATAGGAATCAGCAATATTATTTCTCTTTATCCCCATATTTAACTTTAAGAAAAGCTAGTATGTCTTCAACTGCTTGATTCCTATCGTCTTCTGATAAATTTTCTAGTTTCCGCGCTATTGTTCCACCCATATTTTCTTGATTAACTTTGTAATTGTCAATGTGATCATCTAATATTTGATCAAATGTCACATTAAATAAAGAGCAAATTTGCTTTAATAAAGAAACTGAATCAGGCTCACTATGTCCTTTTTCCCATTCTGATACAGTTGTTTGCCTGACTCCAAGTTGTCGAGCCAGTTCTGATTGAGTCATACGATTCTTTTTACGAAGAAGTTTGATATTATAGGATAAAATTTCTTTTTCGTTATTTGGCATCACAATCACCTCTCATTGATATAATACCATTTTTATTGTTGAAAATATATGCTATGAGCAAAAAAAAGATACAGAAATCATTAAAAATATCAATTAAAATGGTTAAATGTATTGAAATATCAATTAAAATGGTATATTATAGAGCAGGAGGTGATATTATGACTGTCGAAAAGATTCCAGAAAACTTAAAAACACTTAAGGAATTAAGAGCAAGACACGGTTTAACTCAATCAGATGTAGCTCACGCAATAAAAATGAGTTTAAACAATTATGCAAAAATCGAAACTGATGTAGAGGCTTTTAAAAAAACAAGTATTTCTACCTTAATTAGAATAGCAAATTTATATGGCGTGTCTAAAGATGATATTTTTTTAGGATAAAATACCAAATAAATTGGTAAATAGAGGAGGCAATACATGGATGATTTACAAATTTTCATTTTCAAAGGGAATAAAGTAAGAACAATGCTCATTGATGATGAACCATATTTTGTGGGGAAGGATGTAGCAGAAATTCTTGGTTACTCAAATGCAAGTAAGGCTGTACTTACACATGTCGATGATGAAGATAAGACTTTCCTGATGCTAGAGATAGCACATTCCCATTTTGGGAATGTGCCTATCGGACAAAGCAAAACAGCGGTTATTAACGAATCTGGTCTTTATTCGCTTGTGTTATCGAGTAAATTACAAGCTGCTAAAGAATTTAAGCGGTGGGTTACATCAGAAGTCTTACCATCTATTAGAAAAACTGGTGGATATCATATGCCTAAAACATTTTCAGAAGCGTTAAGGGCTTATGCAAACCAGATCGAAGAAACAGAAAAATTAAAACTTGAAAATGAAGAAATGAAGCCTAAGGCATTATTTGCTGATGCAGTATCAACAAGTCATGACAGCATTCTCATAGGACAGTTGGCAAAGCTCATTAAACAAAATGGATGCGATATCGGGCAAAACAGGTTATTTACATGGATGCGAGAAAACGAGTATCTCTGTACCAAAGGAGATAACTACAATATGCCGACACAAAAAGCAATGGAACGAGGACTGTTTGAAATCAAAGAGCGGACAGTCAACAATCCAGACGGAAGTGTTAGAACAACACGAACCACAAAAGTAACGGGAAAAGGGCAAATTTATTTTGTGAATAAATTCTGCATACATAAGGGGTGATATTATGCCTATTGCAAGATTTGTAACAGCCAAGGACATTCAGCGTATTCACAATGAGCGAAATCCAGAGAACCCGATTGGGTATGGTATGGCTTGCACGATAAAACAAACATGCCGTGAGAAATATGAAAAAGAGTTCGGAAAAGTTAAGCTATACGATGAACGCAAAATTCCTTTGTCATGGTATGAAACGTATTTCGGTGAGGATGTATTTGATCCTAGGAAGAAACGTAAGCAGGAAAGGAAGTGAGAGTTGGAAATATGGTTTATATATCTGAACGAATCACTAACTTACATGAGTATGAAAGATCGATAGCTATGTGTAGAACATTTTACAACATGGCAGTGAGTGCAACTAATCTCGAGGATAAGCAGAATGCATTGCAATCATTGAATGATGAATTATTGAAACTGGAGAATTATGACTTCTGTATTGAAAGACGAAAAGTTGTTTACTGTGAATAACCGTATTTACAGGAGGTAAAAGGTATTTTTAAAACCGGAGATTCAGATTAGGAAAGGTCAATTCAAAAGAATACGCATACCTTATAAAGGAGGGATGTAATGGATGTGACAGGAAATGTAATTGCAGATTATATGCGAGGGAATACCCGTATAGTTATATTGGATGATGCGATAGAACCAGAAGAGGAGCAGGAGCTCATCTATGAACGTGTCAGAGGTATCATCACAAGATCATGTCTGCGTAGACAAAAAGAAAAGGATGCTCACCCCATCGAAAGTGCAGCATCCAAACTCAAACCCTTATAAAAAGATTCATCTTTATTATAAGGGATACATATGCGAAAAGCAAGGGAGTAACGATATGGAAATCGTGATAGTTGCATGGCTAGGAAGTGTTATTGTTAGCGTATTGGTAGGAAATATCATAGGTATTTATTATTTAAAAGTCAATGATAACAAATGGGCTAATACGTTTGATGAATTTTGTAGCCACATAAGTGAAATCATTTTTTCACACAAGCAGTGTTGAATTGTATTTTAGCATGCTGTGTTATGGGATTAACAGCATATTGCGCAGGTAGAGTTAAAAGTGAATATCAAGGATATTTGCTGGCTTTGGTAATTTTAGAGTATGGCGTATATCTGAGCATTTTATAAACGATTGGTTCTTTGAAAACTGAATGAGGTTGTACGAAACATATAAAAACATCTTTACTTTTGGTTTAACCTAAAGTATAATATCTTTAGGCAAATCAGAGAGAAAGGAGGAAAGATGCCCAAGCCTAAAAAAAAGATGGGTAGACCTATGAAAGATAATCCCATTAAAATTCTTAAAGGTATAAAATTTGATGAAGTGCTTTTGCATGATGTCGAACAGTATGCCGAAAAGAATAACATGACTTTTAGTGAAGTAGTAAGGGCAGCATTAAAAGAATACATAAAATAAAAGTGGGCGTTGCGATTTAGTCGGCAAACCAGAGAGCAACACCCAGCACACACAACCTACAAGAGATTGTAATAGCATTGTATCATGTATACAATGTATTTTCAAGATATGCACAACCTCTTGTAGCGTTTCGCAGTATAGAAATGAAAACAGGAGGTTTTTTATATGTATAACAGCTACCTCATTCAGAAGGAGACAACAGAAGAATCTTGCATATTTTGCAAGTATTACAAACAGCACTATGTAAAATGTAGGACACAATACATTCCATGCTTTGCTGGACATTGTATGAAAAGACGTATGAAAGGTATTAAACCAGATTTTACATGTGATGATTTTATGAAGGAGGAACAAGATGGAATTACAAACATTTAATAACGACCAATTCGGAGTTTTAAGAACTGCCGAAATCGAAGGGAAAATTTATTATTGTGGAACCGATGTGGCAAAAGCACTTGGATATAACAAACCACAAGATGCAGTATCAAGACATTGTCGGTACTCCGTGAAACATGGAGTACCTCATCCACAGAATCCAACAAAAGAAATAGAAATGTCTTTCATTCCGGAAGGTGATGTATACCGATTGACAGCACGAAGTAAGCTGCCACAGGCAGAGAAGTTTGAATCATGGGTATTTGATGAGGTATTACCGCAAATCAATCATACAGGTGGCTACAGAGTACCTCAGAATCCAATGGAAGCATTACAGCTTATGTTTGATGCTCAGAGGAATACAGATATGCGTGTAACAAATCTGAAAGAAGATGTGGACAATCGATTTCAGGATTTACCTTTAGTGGGCGATGAACCAGAAGAAATTGTATCAGAGGTAAACGCAATCGCCTTGAAGCTATTGGGCGGTAAAAAATCGAATGCCTATAGTGACAAATCACTACGAGCAAGAGTGTATCAGGATATTTGGCATGAGGTGAAACACAAATTCGGTGTGCGAAAGTACAAAGCTATCAAACGTAAATACATGCCGAACGTAAAAGCGGTATTGGAAGCTTATACATGTCCCCAAAATCTGCTGGAAGAAATATTTGCAGTAAATCAACAGGATGGAGCATCATGTGGGAATACATAGTAATCAGTCATGCAGCATTAACTATATACCTGGTTATCAGCATGTACAACACGCTGTGCATGGGAGTTATATGCGACCCGGTAGTATTGTTGGAGGCACATCATGAAAACCATCTATAACCGCATGGACCCAGACCACTACGACGAAG
>OASS01000378.1_pt1 | contig 14657 bp, 17 predicted proteins | sample 1475811 | NCBI WGS metagenome assembly OASS01 (sample SAMEA2579922, study PRJEB22360) | human gut metagenome | biome: human gut; feature: human-associated habitat; material: faeces | place: Denmark | collected 2008/2010 | reverse complement strand
AACCACGCCTTATATCCCTGCCCTGAAGGACGGGGTTTTACGGCGCACCGGATAAGCCTGGAGATTATCTACACCAGCATGGACATCATTGTACTATGCCCCGTACATGCCCCATCACATCCTCAACATCAAAGTATTAGAGCCTTGCAAACCATTATGCGTCTCAGTTTGTCTCATCTATCTTACGCAAAAAAAATAGAACTAATATCAAGCGGCGCTATATTGCGTATTAAATAAAACCACCTCAATTACATTAATAAATCTAAACAAACATCATGCAAATAATTTCCATGGTTATTTCTAGGCTATTTAAATTAAATAAATAAATTATGAGTCAATCATAAATAACAACCTTTAATATAATTTAACTACCAAATTTATATTCGTTCACAAAATAGTCATACATTGTGTGCAATAGAAACAGTTCAGATAAAGATAGGGATCTACTTCACAATTTAAATGAGAAACTAAAACTTACATCTTGAAATAATCTCATTGATTGGATGAATATTTGTAGTGCAGTGACATCATTTTTAAATAATAGTTCAAATAAAAGGCTCACGATGAAAAAATTAACAGTGGCAATTTCTGCTGTAGCTGCATCTTAACGTATAAACTAGATTTAATAACAACGAACTAGATTTAATAACAACGATATCCGTACCTATCCGGATATCTAATGTCATAAGCATCCCTTTAATTATCCCCTCAACCTCTTGTAACTTTCCCACTCTTGAACTCCACATAGTCCAAACGCCGGATGCAAAAAAATCACACGTGCATTTCTGAAATTGTGATGGAGGAAGATAGTATCAATTATATGTGCTTATAAACGTCCCCGATTAGCGCAGAAGTCACCGGATTGTTCAGGCTCCAATAGGTTGAGTATGCCGTATTTATTTTCCAAAATAAAAATCTATGCTGTTGCTCCTTCATAAAATACTTTTACTCTCTGGACGCTTTTCTTAGCTCTCTTGGTGTTATCTTAAAACGATTATGGAACCTTTCAGTAAAACGAGAAGGACACTTGTAACCATTTTCCCTGGCAATCTCGCTGATGGGTTTTACTGTCGTTTGTATAGCAGACAACGCATTATTTAACCTCACGTCGTCCAATATACTTTGAAAACTTACTCCCTCGCTTGCCAGACGGCGATGCAATGTGGAAACAGAAATGTAGAGATATCTCGCTACCTTGTTTGCTGTCCATTTTGTTCCAGGTTCGGATAGCATTAGGTTATAACAACGACTTATTAATGATTGTTTACTATCTGATAAAAGTAAACAATTAACATGATGTGCTCCTAATGAAAGTAGAACGCCCATTGCTAAGTGTTCCTGAATTTGCGTTGAGAAGCCTCGGGAAATAGATGTTTTTAGTTGCTCCCAACAATATATTAACTCGGGATTCTGAGGTAAGCAGAAACCTGTCGTGTTACGAATTTGATCGGTTATCGCATAAAGATTTTGGAACTTTTCAATTAGATCAATGGGATAATAAAGCATTTCTGCAAGATAAAGACCTGCTTCTGGGTAATTCGCAATATAAAATTCATATCCACAGGGAAATAATATTATCTGATTATTATCAACAGTTAGACTATGCGTCTCCCAATTGATAATTTTTTTTCCCTGACGGATACGACATAAAGCTGGCATAAGAGGCTTAACCCTATGAATCTCATGATGTTTATGCATCCGTATTTCTTCAATCTTTAGGTTAGTCCTATCTTTTGCCAGCATACTCTTATCCTACTTTACCTCATAAACGGGTATTATCTCAGCGGTTGCAATTTTATTGGCATTAAGCATATAACCAACTAACGCTCCGCTGGAATTAGAATCCACAGGAATCTTATCAGTTTTTAGAGCCCATATTTTAAACTGGTAATGATGGGGTTTATCTCCTTTGGGAGGACATGCTCCACCAAATCCCGCATAGCCAAAATCATTTCGGCCTTGGACAGCACCAGTCGGAAGTTTTGTACCATCACGTCTTCCTGCATCAGCGGGCAAATATGTTACCGTTGCTGGAATATTAGCAACAGTCCAGTGCCACCATCCGCTGCCTGTAGGCGCATCTGGATCATACACAGTTACGGCAAAGCTTTTGGTGCCTTCTGGAGCACCAGACCAGGTTAATGAGGGCGATGTATTACCCCCCTCACACCCAAATCCAGAAAATACATGAGACGTTGTAAGTTGCTCTCCTGTTTTTATTTCATTACTAGTGACCTGAAATGCTGCGGCCTGCGCAGAAAATGTTATGAATGCCAATACACTTGAAACGATAAGTTTTTTCATAAAAACCTCTTTGTTGTGACCTATCGTTATTTTATTTGATGTGCATTGATCTCATTATGCAAAAAGGCGCAATGATCGCGCAAATGCAATCATAATTATAAAGTTGCCCCGAACATTAGCCATAATATGCACAAATCAGATTCCTGTTATCTCAAGGATGATTATTTTTTAATGCGGTGCGCTTCGTGACAACAAGTTAATGACTAACACACCGGCACAAATCAACATCATGCCTATGATGGCTGGCAGGTCCAGTCGTTGGCCAAAAAATCCCCAGGAAAGCAAACTAATCAGAACGATACCGACTCCTGACCAGATAGCATAAGCAATCCCTGTAGGTATATAAGCCAGTGTCTGAGCTAATAACCAAAATGATGCACAATAGCAAATAATTGTGCCAACAGAGGGCCATAACCGTGTAAACCCCTCTGAAAACTTCATTAAGGTTGTACCAATGACCTCTGCAAGTATTGCGCCACCAAGATAAATATAAGGGTTCATAGCATATTCTTTCCTGTTCATACTGGAGAGAATTGTACTACAGTTTGAACACAACTCACCGTTTTCATCCTGGTGTATGTGTATCCAGGGGGCTCTGGCGTGGCAAGAGATAAAGGCAGGAACAATAATGATCAGAAGGAACCCCAGGCTAACAAAAGAGTTCACTCTTCCTATGAGCAAAGCGAAGACAAAACATGTTATCGCGTTTACGGATCGTGGATGGCAGAAAACTTTCAGGATCAGGTATCCATTTTAAACCAGAAATTGAGTGAGTTTGCCCCATCCATGCCCCAAGCGGTGAGATTGGAAGTAATTAACAACAGGTTACAAAACCTACACCTGCATGCTCATCACTTCCTGATACGCCGCCACCAGCTTATTACGCACCTGAATCCCCATTTGCATAGAAACTGAGGCTTTTTGCATATCGGTCATCACATCGTTTAACGCCACGCCGGGTTCACCGAGGGTGAATTTTTCTGCCTGCGTGCGGGCAGCTGTTTGTGTATCGCTAATGCGATCGAGCGCGGCGTGCAGCTGCCCGGCAAAACTAATGGTCGGTTGCGGCAGTGAATCCTGTGCACGCGCACTCATCGCCGTAGCCTGTAACTGGCTGATAACCCCTTCAATCCCCTGTATCGCTGACATTTTCATCTCCCGGATAATTTCTGGTAGCAAAGCCTACCAGTAAGTCAATAAGACAAAGGCGCTAAATAGCAACAAAAAAACGGGTTTATTGGCGGATAGAAAAAAACGAAAGCACAAATAATGGCAGCGTCAATTTTTCGAGTTTGCTGACCCGGGAGTGAGTCTTGTTCCACTTTGCCAATAACGCCGTCCATAATCAGCCACGAGGTGCGCGATGAATGCGACTGCAGCCCAGACAAAATCTCTTGAGTGGCTTAATCGCCTGCGTGCGAATCCGAAAATTCCATTGATTGTTGCCGGTTCCGCGGCAGTGGCGGTCATGGTCGCACTGATCCTGTGGGCGAAAGCCCCCGACTACCGCACATTATTCAGCAATCTTTCCGATCAGGATGGTGGCGCAATTGTCAGCCAACTGACGCAAATGAATATTCCTTACCGCTTCAGCGAAGCCAGCGGCGCTATTGAAGTTCCGGCAGATAAAGTTCACGAACTGCGTCTGCGCCTGGCACAACAAGGTTTGCCCAAAGGCGGCGCGGTCGGTTTCGAACTACTCGATCAGGAAAAGTTTGGTATCAGCCAGTTCAGCGAACAGGTGAATTATCAGCGGGCGCTGGAAGGCGAGCTTTCTCGTACCATCGAAACTATCGGCCCGGTAAAAGGGGCGCGCGTACATCTGGCAATGCCGAAACCGTCTTTATTCGTCCGTGAACAAAAATCCCCTTCTGCATCGGTGACGGTAAATCTGTTACCCGGCCGCGCACTCGATGAAGGGCAAATTAGCGCCATTGTGCATCTGGTTTCCAGCGCCGTTGCTGGTCTGCCGCCGGGAAACGTCACGCTGGTGGATCAGGGCGGACATCTGTTAACCCAGTCCAATACCAGCGGGCGCGATCTTAATGATGCTCAGTTGAAATATGCCAGCGATGTCGAAGGCCGTATTCAGCGGCGTATTGAAGCAATCCTGTCGCCTATTGTTGGTAACGGTAATATTCACGCCCAGGTCACGGCGCAGCTGGACTTCGCCAGTAAAGAACAAACGGAAGAACAGTATCGCCCTAACGGTGATGAATCTCAGGCGGCGCTTCGTTCACGCCAGCTTAATGAGAGCGAGCAAAGCGGTTCCGGTTATCCGGGCGGCGTACCGGGGGCGTTGTCGAATCAACCGGCACCTGCGAATAACGCGCCAATCAGCACGCCTCCGGCAAATCAAAATAACCGCCAGCAGCAGGCGAGCACCACCAGCAATAGTGGGCCGCGTAGCACACAGCGGAATGAAACCAGTAACTACGAAGTCGATCGCACCATTCGTCATACCAAAATGAACGTGGGCGATGTGCAACGTCTGTCAGTCGCGGTAGTGGTGAATTACAAAACCTTGCCAGACGGTAAACCATTGCCTCTCAGCAACGAACAGATGAAGCAAATTGAAGATCTGACCCGCGAGGCGATGGGCTTTTCTGAAAAACGCGGTGACTCGCTCAATGTCGTTAACTCGCCGTTCAATAGCAGTGACGAAAGCGGCGGAGAACTGCCGTTCTGGCAACAGCAAGCGTTTATCGATCAGTTGCTGGCTGCCGGTCGCTGGTTGCTGGTACTGCTGGTGGCGTGGCTGCTGTGGCGGAAAGCGGTACGCCCGCAGTTAACACGTCGCGCTGAGGCGATGAAAGCTGTACAGCAACAGGCGCAGGCCCGTGAGGAAGTGGAAGATGCGGTGGAAGTCCGCCTGAGCAAAGACGAACAACTCCAACAACGACGCGCTAACCAACGTCTGGGGGCAGAAGTCATGAGCCAGCGTATCCGTGAAATGTCTGATAACGATCCGCGCGTGGTGGCGCTGGTCATTCGCCAGTGGATAAATAACGATCATGAGTAACCTGACAGGCACCGATAAAAGCGTCATCCTGCTGATGACCATTGGCGAAGACCGGGCGGCAGAGGTGTTCAAGCACCTCTCCCAGCGCGAAGTGCAAACCCTGAGCGCTGCAATGGCGAACGTCACGCAGATCTCCAACAAGCAGCTAACCGATGTGCTGGCGGAGTTTGAGCAAGAAGCTGAACAGTTTGCCGCACTGAATATCAACGCCAACGATTATCTGCGTTCGGTATTGGTCAAAGCTCTGGGTGAGGAACGTGCCGCCAGCCTGCTGGAAGATATTCTCGAAACTCGCGATACCGCCAGCGGTATTGAAACGCTCAACTTTATGGAGCCGCAGAGTGCCGCCGATCTGATTCGCGATGAGCATCCGCAAATTATCGCCACCATTCTGGTGCATCTGAAGCGCGCCCAGGCCGCCGATATTCTGGCGTTGTTCGATGAACGTCTGCGCCACGACGTGATGTTGCGTATCGCCACCTTTGGCGGCGTGCAGCCAGCCGCGCTGGCGGAACTGACCGAAGTACTGAATGGCTTGCTCGACGGTCAGAATCTCAAGCGCAGCAAAATGGGCGGCGTGAGAACGGCAGCCGAAATTATCAACCTGATGAAAACTCAGCAGGAAGAAGCCGTTATTACCGCCGTGCGCGAATTCGACGGCGAGCTGGCGCAAAAAATTATCGACGAGATGTTCCTGTTCGAAAATCTGGTGGATGTCGACGATCGCAGCATTCAGCGTCTGTTGCAGGAAGTGGATTCCGAATCGCTGTTGATCGCGCTGAAAGGGGCCGAGCAGCCACTGCGCGAGAAATTCCTGCGCAATATGTCGCAGCGTGCCGCCGATATTCTGCGCGACGATCTCGCCAACCGTGGTCCGGTGCGTCTGTCGCAGGTGGAAAACGAACAGAAAGCGATTCTGCTGATTGTGCGCCGCCTTGCCGAAACTGGCGAGATGGTAATTGGCAGCGGCGAGGATACCTATGTCTGATAATCTGCCGTGGAAAACCTGGACGCCGGACGATCTCGCGCCACCACAGGCAGAGTTTGTGCCCATGGTCGAGCCGGAAGAAACCATCATTGAAGAGGCCGAACCCAGCCTTGAGCAGCAACTGGCGCAACTGCAAATGCAGGCCCATGAGCAAGGTTATCAGGCGGGAATTGCCGAAGGTCGCCAGCAAGGTCATGAGCAGGGCTATCAGGAAGGACTGGCCCGGGGGCTGGAGCAAGGTCTGGCAGAGGCGAAGTCTCAACAAGCGCCAATTCATGCCCGGATGCAGCAACTGGTCAGCGAATTTCAAACTACCCTTGATGCGCTTGATAGTGTGATTGCTTCGCGCCTGATGCAGATGGCGCTGGAGGCGGCACGTCAGGTGATCGGTCAGACGCCAACAGTGGATAACTCGGCACTGATCAAACAGATCCAACAGTTGTTGCAGCAAGAACCGTTATTCAGCGGTAAACCACAGCTGCGCGTGCACCCGGATGATCTGCAACGTGTGGATGATATGCTCGGCGCAACCTTAAGTTTGCATGGCTGGCGCTTGCGTGGCGATCCCACACTCCATCCTGGCGGCTGTAAAGTCTCCGCCGATGAAGGCGATCTCGACGCCAGTGTCGCCACTCGCTGGCAAGAACTCTGCCGTCTGGCAGCACCAGGAGTGGTGTAATGACCACGCGCCTGACTCGCTGGCTAACCACGCTGGATAACTTTGAAGCCAAAATGGCGCAGTTGCCTGCGGTACGTCGCTATGGGCGATTAACCCGCGCTACCGGGCTGGTGCTGGAAGCCACCGGATTACAATTGCCGCTCGGCGCAACCTGTGTCATTGAACGCCAGAACGGCACTGAAACGCACGAAGTAGAAAGTGAAGTCGTTGGCTTTAACGGTCAACGGCTGTTTTTAATGCCGCTGGAGGAAGTCGAAGGTGTCCTGCCCGGCGCGCGTGTTTATGCCAAAAACATTTCGGCAGAAGGGCTGCAAAGCGGCAAGCAGTTACCGCTCGGTCCGGCGTTATTAGGTCGTGTTCTGGACGGCAGCGGTAAACCGCTCGATGGCCTCCCCTCCCCCGATACGACGGAAACCGGTGCGCTGATTACCCCGCCATTTAACCCGTTGCAACGTACACCGATTGAACATGTGCTGGACACCGGCGTGCACCCAATCAATGCCCTGCTTACCGTTGGGCGTGGGCAGCGTATGGGACTGTTTGCCGGGTCTGGCGTTGGTAAAAGTGTGCTGCTGGGGATGATGGCCCGTTACACCCGCGCCGATGTCATTGTCGTGGGTTTGATTGGTGAACGTGGGCGCGAAGTAAAAGATTTTATTGAGAATATCCTCGGTGCCGAGGGACGTGCACGCTCCGTGGTGATTGCCGCTCCGGCGGATGTCTCTCCGCTTCTGCGAATGCAAGGTGCCGCCTATGCCACGCGAATTGCCGAAGATTTTCGCGATCGTGGTCAGCATGTGTTGCTGATTATGGACTCCCTCACCCGCTACGCGATGGCCCAGCGTGAAATTGCGCTGGCGATTGGCGAACCACCTGCCACTAAAGGTTATCCACCGTCGGTGTTTGCCAAATTACCGGCACTGGTCGAGCGTGCCGGAAATGGAATTAGCGGCGGCGGCTCGATTACCGCGTTTTATACCGTGCTCACCGAAGGCGATGACCAGCAGGACCCCATTGCAGACTCCGCGCGGGCGATCCTCGACGGTCACATTGTGCTGTCTCGCCGACTGGCGGAAGCCGGGCACTATCCGGCTATCGATATTGAAGCGTCGATCAGCCGCGCAATGACGGCGTTGATCAGTGAGCAACATTACGCGCGAGTGCGCACCTTCAAACAGCTGTTGTCGAGTTTTCAGCGTAACCGCGATCTGGTTAGCGTCGGCGCGTATGCCAAAGGCAGCGATCCGATGCTCGACAAAGCCATCGCCCTGTGGCCGCAGCTGGAGGGCTATTTGCAACAAGGCATTTTTGAACGTGCGGACTGGGAAGCGTCTCTCCAGGGGCTGGAGCGTATTTTCCCGACAGTGTCATAACCCAGGAGATAACGGCAGATGGCAGAACATGGCGCGCTGGCGACCCTGAAAGATCTGGCAGAAAAAGAGGTAGAGGATGCCGCGCGCCTGCTGGGTGAAATGCGTCGCGGGTGTCAGCAGGCGGAAGAACAGCTCAAAATGCTGATCGATTATCAGAATGAATATCGCAATAACCTCAACAGCGATATGAGTGCCGGGATGACCAGCAACCGCTGGATCAACTATCAGCAGTTTATCCAGACGCTGGAAAAAGCCATTACTCAGCATCGCCAGCAACTTAATCAGTGGACGCAGAAAGTTGACATTGCCCTGAACAGCTGGCGAGAAAAGAAACAACGTTTGCAGGCCTGGCAGACACTGCAGGAACGGCAATCCACGGCGGCACTGCTTGCAGAAAACCGCCTCGATCAGAAAAAGATGGATGAGTTCGCCCAGCGCGCCGCCATGAGGAAACCTGAATGATTCGCTTAGCGCCCTTAATTACCGCCGACGTTGACACCACCACATTGCCTGGCGGCAAAGCCAGCGATGCTGCACAAGATTTTCTCGCGTTGTTGAGCGAAGCATTAGCAGGCGAGACAACTACCGACAAAGCGGCCCCCCAGTTGCTGGTGGCAACAGATAAGCCCACGACAAAAGGCGAGCCGCTGGTCAGCGAGATTCTTGCCGATGCGCAACAAGCGGATTTACTGATCCCTGTGGATGAAACCCCGCCTGTCATCAACGACGAACAATCCACATCAACACCATTAACCACCGCTCAAACGATGACGTTGGCTGCGGTGGCTGGCAACAATACGGCAAAAGACGAAAAAGCGGATGATCTGAATGAAGACGTCACCGCAAGCCTGAGCGCCCTTTTTGCGATGTTGCCGGGTTTTGACAATACGCCCAAAGTGACTGATGTGCCGTCAACCGTGTTACCGGCAGAGAAACCAACGCTCTTCACAAAACTGACTTCTGCGCAACTCACAACAGCACAGCCTGATGATGCCCCCGGCACGCCAGCTCAGCCATTAACACCGCTGGTAGCAGAAGCCCAGAGTAAAGCGGAAGTCATCAGCACACCTTCACCGGTGACCGCTGCCGCCAGCCCGCTAATCACTCCACACCAGACACAGCCACTGCCCACCGTCGCCGCGCCTGTGTTGAGTGCACCGCTGGGTTCTCACGAATGGCAACAATCATTAAGCCAGCATATTTCGCTGTTCACCCGCCAGGGGCAACAAAGTGCAGAGTTGCGTCTGCACCCGCAGGATTTAGGTGAAGTGCAAATCTCCCTCAAAGTGGATGATAACCAGGCGCAAATCCAGATGGTTTCACCGCATCAACACGTACGCGCCGCCCTGGAAGCAGCGCTTCCGGTACTGCGAACGCAGCTGGCCGAAAGTGGCATTCAGTTAGGGCAAAGCAACATCAGTGGCGAAAGCTTTAGTGGTCAGCAGCAGGCCGCTTCCCAGCAACAGCAAAGCCAACGCACAGCAAACCATGAACCTCTGGCGGGGGAAGACGACGATACGCTTCCGGTTCCCGTCTCTTTACAAGTACGTGTAACAGGCAACAGCGGCGTTGATATTTTTGCCTAACGTCAGAGGTAGCACCGTAATCCGCGTCTTTTCCCCGCTTTGTTGCGCTCAAGACGCAGGATAATTAGCCGATAAGCAGTAGCGACACAGGAAGACCGCAACACATGACTGATTACGCGATAAGCAAGAAAAGCAAGCGATCGCTTTGGATCCCGATTCTGGTATTCATTACCCTCGCGGCCTGTGCCAGCGCAGGTTACAGCTACTGGCATTCGCATCAGGTTGCCGCTGACGACAAAGCGCAGCAACGCGTCGTGCCCTCCCCGGTCTTCTATGCGCTGGATACCTTTACGGTCAATCTGGGCGATGCAGATCGCGTACTTTATATCGGCATAACCCTGCGCCTGAAAGATGAAGCTACCCGCTCGCGGCTGAGTGAGTATTTGCCGGAAGTCCGTAGCCGTTTGCTGTTACTGTTTTCGCGTCAGGATGCTGCCGTACTGGCGACAGAAGAAGGCAAGAAAAACCTGATTGCCGAGATTAAAACCACGCTTTCCACCCCGCTTGTTGCCGGGCAACCGAAACAGGATGTCACCGACGTGCTGTATACCGCTTTTATTCTGCGATAACGACATGGGCGATAGTATTCTTTCTCAAGCTGAAATTGATGCGCTGTTGAATGGTGACAGCGAAGTCAAAGACGAACCGACAGCCAGTGTTAGCGGCGAAAGTGACATTCGTCCGTACGATCCGAATACCCAACGACGGGTTGTGCGCGAACGTTTGCAGGCGCTGGAAATCATTAATGAGCGCTTTGCCCGCCATTTTCGTATGGGGCTGTTCAACCTGCTGCGTCGTAGCCCGGATATAACCGTCGGGGCCATCCGCATTCAGCCGTACCATGAATTTGCCCGCAACCTGCCGGTGCCGACCAACCTGAACCTTATCCATCTGAAACCGCTGCGCGGCACAGGGCTGGTGGTGTTTTCACCGAGTCTGGTGTTTATCGCCGTGGATAACCTGTTTGGCGGCGATGGACGCTTCCCGACCAAAGTGGAAGGTCGCGAGTTTACCCATACCGAACAGCGCGTCATCAACCGCATGTTAAAGCTGGCGCTTGAAGGCTATAGCGACGCCTGGAAGGCGATTAATCCGCTGGAAGTTGAGTACGTGCGTTCGGAAATGCAGGTGAAATTTACCAATATCACCACCTCGCCGAACGACATTGTGGTTAACACGCCGTTCCATGTGGAGATTGGCAACCTGACCGGCGAATTTAATATCTGTCTGCCATTCAGCATGATCGAGCCGCTACGGGAATTGTTGGTTAACCCGCCGCTGGAAAACTCGCGTAATGAAGATCAGAACTGGCGCGATAACCTGGTGCGCCAGGTGCAGCATTCACAGCTGGAGCTGGTCGCCAACTTTGCCGATATCTCGCTACGCCTGTCGCAGATTTTAAAACTGAAACCCGGCGACGTCCTGCCGATAGAAAAACCCGATCGCATCATCGCCCATGTTGACGGCGTCCCGGTGCTGACCAGTCAGTACGGCACTCTCAACGGTCAGTATGCGTTACGGATAGAACATTTGATTAACCCGATTTTAAATTCTCTGAACGAGGAACAGCCCAAATGAGTGACATGAATAATCCGGCCGATGACAACAACGGCGCAATGGACGATCTGTGGGCTGAAGCGTTGAGCGAACAAAAATCAACCAGCAGCAAAAGCGCTGCCGACGCGGTGTTCCAGCAATTTGGCGGTGGTGATGTCAGCGGAACGTTGCAGGATATCGACCTGATAATGGATATTCCGGTCAAGCTGACCGTCGAGCTGGGCCGTACGCGGATGACCATCAAAGAGCTGTTGCGTCTGACGCAAGGGTCCGTCGTGGCGCTGGACGGTCTGGCGGGCGAACCACTGGATATTCTGATCAACGGTTATTTAATCGCCCAGGGCGAAGTGGTGGTCGTTGCCGATAAATATGGCGTGCGGATCACCGATATCATTACTCCGTCTGAGCGAATGCGTCGCCTGAGCCGTTAGTGATGAATAACCACGCTACTGTGCAATCTTCCACGCCGGTTTCTGCTGCGCCACTGCTGCAGGTCAGCGGCGCACTCATCGCCATTATTGCCCTGATCCTCGCTGCTGCCTGGCTGGTAAAACGGTTGGGATTTGCCCCGAAACGCACTGGCGTTAACGGTCTGAAAATTAGCGCCAGTGCTTCGCTGGGCGCGCGTGAACGGGTTGTGCTCGGCGTTACCGCAGGGCAAATCAATCTGCTGCATAAACTTCCCCCTTCAGCACCAACAGAAGAGATACCGCAGACCGATTTTCAGTCGGTCATGAAAAATTTGCTTAAGCGTAGTGGGAGATCCTGATGCGTCGTTTGTTGTCTGTCGCACCTGTCCTTCTCTGGCTGGTTACGCCCCTCGCCTTCGCGCAACTGCCGGGTATCACCAGCCAGCCGCTGCCTGGCGGTGGACAAAGCTGGTCGCTCCCGGTGCAGACGCTGGTGTTCATCACCTCGTTGACGTTTATTCCGGCAATTTTACTGATGATGACCAGTTTCACCCGCATCATCATTGTTTTTGGTTTATTGCGTAACGCGCTGGGAACGCCCTCCGCGCCACCTAACCAGGTATTGCTGGGGCTGGCACTATTTTTGACCTTTTTTATTATGTCACCGGTGATCGACAAAATTTATGTCGATGCGTACCAGCCATTCAGCGAAGAGAAAATATCAATGCAGGAGGCGCTGGAAAAAGGGGCGCAGCCGCTACGTGAGTTTATGCTGCGTCAGACCCGTGAGGCAGATTTAGGGTTGTTTGCCAGACTAGCGAATACCGGCCCGTTGCAGGGACCTGAAGCCGTGCCGATGCGCATTTTGCTCCCGGCCTACGTGACCAGCGAGTTGAAAACCGCATTTCAGATAGGCTTCACGATTTTCATCCCTTTTTTGATTATCGACCTGGTGATTGCCAGCGTGTTGATGGCATTGGGGATGATGATGGTCCCCCCCGCCACCATTGCTCTGCCCTTTAAACTGATGCTGTTTGTACTGGTGGATGGCTGGCAATTGCTGGTCGGTTCGCTGGCGCAGAGCTTTTACAGCTAGAGAGGCAAAATGACACCTGAATCGGTCATGATGATGGGGACTGAAGCGATGAAAGTCGCGCTGGCACTGGCTGCCCCGCTGTTGCTGGTGGCGCTGGTCACGGGCCTTATCATCAGTATTTTGCAGGCCGCCACGCAGATCAACGAAATGACGCTGTCGTTTATTCCAAAAATCATCGCCGTATTTATTGCCATTATTATTGCCGGACCGTGGATGCTCAATCTGTTGCTGGATTACGTCCGCACCTTGTTCACTAACCTGCCGTATATCATCGGGTAGCCCGTACAATGATGCAGGTGACAAGCGATCAATGGCTTTCCTGGCTAAGTCTGTACTTCTGGCCGTTACTGCGCGTGCTGGCGCTCATTTCTACCGCGCCAATTCTGAGCGAACGCAGCGTGCCGAAACGGGTAAAACTGGGTCTGGCAATGATGATCACGTTCGCTATTGCCCCATCATTACCTGCCAACGATGTTCCTGTTTTTTCGTTCTTTGCTCTGTGGCTGGCCGTGCAGCAGATCCTGATCGGCATTGCGCTTGGTTTTACCATGCAATTTGCCTTTGCCGCTGTGCGAACCGCTGGCGAAATTATCGGTCTGCAAATGGGGCTGTCATTTGCGACGTTTGTCGATCCGGCCAGCCATCTCAATATGCCTGTTTTAGCGCGTATCATGGATATGCTGGCGTTACTACTGTTCCTGACATTTAACGGTCATTTATGGTTGATTTCACTGCTGGTCGATACCTTTCACACCCTGCCAATTGGTGGCGAACCGTTGAACAGCAATGCGTTTCTGGCACTCACCAAAGCGGGGAGTTTGATTTTCCTTAACGGGCTGATGCTGGCGTTACCGCTCATTACTCTGCTGCTGACCCTGAATCTGGCATTAGGTTTACTGAATCGTATGGCCCCGCAATTATCCATTTTTGTTATTGGATTTCCATTAACTCTGACTGTCGGTATCTCTTTAATGGCGGCATTAATGCCGTTAATTGCGCCTTTTTGCGAACATTTATTCAGTGAAATTTTTAATTTGCTGGCTGATATTATTAGTGAATTGCCATTAATATAATTCCGTAACGTTTATCATGTTATCCTAAGGATTATCCGAAAAATAATACCTGCGAACATCTTCCAGGATACTCCTGTGGCGAAATATTTGTTTTAAGCTCACTCACATATCGCAACATTTACTTTACTTTAAGACAATTCCAGGCAAATTATACAACACTTTACGGGATAGTAAGTCCGCCTGAAAAATCGCGAGAGTGGCGCATTAGGTGACCCATGTTGTTCCGTTTAGTCATGATGAAATATTCAGGTAAGGGGAATTATCGTTACGCATTGAGTGAGGGTATGCCATGTCAACGATTATTATGGATTTATGTAGTTACACCCGACTAGGTTTAACCGGGTATCTGTTGAGTAGAGGGGTTAAAAAAAGAGAAATCAACGACATTGAAACCGTTGATGACCTTGCCATAGCTTGTGATTCACAGCGCCCTTCAGTGGTGTTTATTAATGAGGACTGTTTCATCCATGATGCTTCTAACAGTCAGCACATCAAGCACATCATTAATCAACATCCCAATACGTTATTTATCGTTTTTATGGCAATTGCCAATGTTCATTTTGATGAAT
>OASS01000376.1_pt1 | contig 14861 bp, 3 predicted proteins | sample 1475811 | NCBI WGS metagenome assembly OASS01 (sample SAMEA2579922, study PRJEB22360) | human gut metagenome | biome: human gut; feature: human-associated habitat; material: faeces | place: Denmark | collected 2008/2010 | reverse complement strand
AACCTCAAATCGGTTTGTCACGGGCCCGCCTGTCATCGACGGCGAGACGCATGGACTCCCACACGTCTCGCGATGTCGCTACGGCCATGCTCACCGGGAATGCCTTCCAATGGTCGGCGTCCCGGCGTGACGGCCTTTGCTGCCGGCTCCCATGCGCAGTCGGATCATCGGGGAGAAGGCTCCTGCCGCGATGATCAGGAACGCGAGGCCGGCCCACAGCCAGATGGTCGGAATCTGAGCGTTGCCGCCGGTGAACGGGAGCGTGGTCATGGATGGCTCCCATTGCGCGTATACGGCGACCTCGCCTTCGGCCGGCATGCTGACCGTATCCTTGCCGGGGGTCAGCAGGGTCTCATCCTTGTCCGGGGTTTTCTTCAGGCTCCAGCCGGTGAAGCGGAAGCCGGGGCGTGTGACCTTCGGCTCCTTGGCATCCTTGGGGATGGTGACCGAACCGAATGCGTCCGTGTTGATGGATGGGTATCCACCCACGCCGCCGTTCGGGTCGAACTTCAACGTGACCTTGTTGATCGTCCATTGCGCGTAGAGCACCGAGGTGTTCTTCGGCGTGGATTTGTCGTTCGCGGTCAGCGTGTAGTCCGCGCCCGGATCGTATGCCTTGCCCTTGCCGTCGGCCTGCGTGTTCCATCCGGAGAACGTGTAGCCGGGACGGTCGAACGGATTGTCGATCGTCTTCACGGTCTGGTCAACGACACCGTCCACCGTCTTGGTTTCCGAGCCAATGCTGCCGATGTTGCTGTTGTACACCAAGTGTGCGGGGTTGGCCTTCCACTGGGCCCACACGGTGGTGGTGCCGGGTTCCAGCGTGTGCTTGTCGCCGGGGTTAAGGCTCGGATCGCCGCGCTTGCTGGTGCTCCATCCGGTGAACGTGTAGCCGGGACGGTCGAAACCGTTCTGGCTGACGGTGACCGTGTCTCCCGTGCTGCCGGTGGTGTCGGGCGTGCTGCCTGTGGTGTTCGGGTAGCCGTTGCGGTAGACGATGCTGGCCGGGTTCGCCTTCCAGATGGCGTACAGGTCGTTGCCTGTAGGCTTCATCGTGTACTGGCTGACACCGTTCTTGCCTTCGCCGTATGCGGTGCCGGAACCGTCCTTGGCGGTGTCCCAACGAACGAACGTGTATCCGTCGCGGGTGAAACCATTGGCGTTTGTGGTCAGTTCGTCACCGGTCTTGCCGGATTGTGCCGCCGTGTTGCCTCCGGTTGCGCCGTTGCCGTGATAGGTGAGGGTTTGTGCGTTACCGGCCCAGCAGGCGTACAGGGTGCTGGAACCTTGCAGCGTCCACTCGCTGTTAGGTTTCACTGCATTGCCCTTGCAGTCGGCCTGAGTGTTCCACGTGACGAACGTGTAGCCGTCGCGGGTGAATCCGTTGTCGCGCACGTTGATCTTCTCGTCGGTCTTGCCAGTCTGCGGGTCGGTCTTGCCGCCGGTCGCGCCGTTGCCGTCGTAGGTGAGGCTGGCCTGGCCGGGCGTCCACTGCGCGTACAGGGTGAGCGTGCCGTTCGCCGTCCACCTGGCTCCCGGCGCGTACCTGGCGCCGCTCCCGTCCGGGCTGGTGGCCCAGCCGGCGAACGTGTACCCGTCGATCGTCCAGCCGTTCTGGCCGATGGTCGGCGTGTCTCCGGTGTGGCCATCCCAGTTGGGGGTGCCCTGGCCTCCCGTGGTCTTGCCCGCGGGCGGGTTCGGATTGTAGCGGATGTGGGCCTCGTTGGCCGACCATTGGGCGACCATGGTGACGATCCCGTTCGGCTGCGTGGTCAGGTTGTTGACCCACTGGCCGTCGCCGTACGCCTGCTGGTTGTCGGCGCGCTTCCACCCGGTGAACGTGTATCCGTCACGCGTGAACCCGTTCCGGTGCAGGTTCTGGCCGATGTTGTATTGGAACGCCTGGTCCGGGGTGCCGCCGCCGGTCGCCCCGTTGCCGGCGAATCTGACGGTGTACCCGTTGCCGATCCAGTGCGCGTACACGGTCACGTTGTTGGTGAGCGGCGTGTTGAAATCGTATTTGTTTCCGCCGTTCGGGGCGGTGTACCAGCCGTCGAACCGGTAGCCGGGAATCTTGCCCGTGTCGCCGGCCGCCCAACCGGATTTGTCAGCGGCGGCCGTGTTGTAGGGCACGGTCTGCGATGCGGGCGTGCCGGGCGCGTTGCTGCCGGCGGGCGTGTTCACGTTGTACGACAGGGTGGGGTTGATGGCCCACAATGCGTATACGGTCTTCGCCCTGGCGGGCATGACGATCTCCGTCCTGGCGTTCGCGTTCAGCGTGTTCCGGTCCATGGTGTCGGCGACGGGCACGTCCCTGTCGTTGGCGTCCGTGTTCGCGCTCCAACCGTAGAACGTGCGGTTGGTCTTGCTGATCTGGCTGGAATCCCAGCAGTCGGAGTCGGCCTTCGCGGTCGCCAGTGTGATCTTGGCGCCGGCCGGATAGTACACCTGGCAGCCGGATACGGCGCCCGTGTCGGCGATGGTCTGCACCTGCACGCTGCCGTCGGATCGGGCGATCGTCCGCTGACTGGTCCCATCATCCTGTCTGGCGATCGTGTCGGTCAGCACCTTGCGATCGTCCGCGATGGTTCCGGATTCCGGTCCGGCGCTCTTGTCGGCCGCAAGCCTGACCGTGCCATCCGTCCCGGATGCGGCGGTTTCGGTCCTGCCCGTCTCGGTGCGCGAGGGCACTTGGCCGGTTCCGCCGTTCGCCTTGTAGGTGAGGACCTGGGTGCGGGTCACCGGAACACCAAAGGTCATTCGGCTGCCGCGATCGCGTCCCTCGGGGTTCTGCAGATCGTAGCCGAAGGTGAAGCTAGAGCCGGTCCACGTGGCGGCCAGACGATGCTTGACCTGCTGCTTGCCATCGAGGTTCGACTCAGGGCCCGAGTCATGCTTGGCGCCTGCGAAACCGTTGACCCCATAGGTGGCGAGCTCGGCATCGCGGGTCTTGTAAGCACCGTCGAAGCCGGAGACCAGTTGAACACCCTCGAACTTCAGATCGGGTTGAGCGTCCCAGCCGTCCAGATCGTTGAAACCGGTGACTCCACGGAACGTGTCGGGCACGGGGGTGCCGTCCTCGTACGTGAAGTTCACGGTCCACTGGCATCCGACGCGCTTCGACGTGTCGATGCCGCCGAGTGCCTTGATCACCTGCGTCGGCAGGTCGAAGTTCCTGCCGACGGTGTTGATCCAGAACAAATCCTTGCGCGTGGAGAGTTCACCCTCCACGTGGGTCCACAGTTGGCTGATGCTTCCGCCGTTCCACGAATGCAGCGAGATGACCGCGTTGATCGAATGGGTGTGCCCGCTGCCATCGGTCCACTCGCCGACATTCGGCAGGGTGGCGCTGGCACCAATCTTCAACGGGAACATGGCGGTTGCGCCGTCGCCGGAGTCCGGCATAGGCGCGTTCAACCATGCACCATTCTCAAACTTCACATCGGAGAACTTGACCTTGGTGGTGTCGAGGATGAAATCACGGTACTGGCCGGGCACGTCCGTGTCCTCCAGATCATGGACCGGAACCTTGGAGGTCTTGTCGGCGATGGATTTCACCTTGCCATCGGTGGAGGCCTTGATCTGCGACGTGCTCTTCTTGGCCCCGCCGTTCGCGTCGTAGCTGAGCTTGTAGGCGAGGCGGAAGCTCAGGTCGTCGATGATGCTGTCATTGGCGGAGGCAGTAAGAGTACCGTCCTTGGCGACGCCCCTGTAGGCGATCATCGTGCGGGATTGTCCGGCGGGGATGATGACCGTGCCCTCGTAGGATTCCCAGTCGTCGGAATGGTCCCACGGTTCGTGGCTGCCTTCCGTGGCGTCCATGGAATCGGAGTGCGTGTAGGCTACGGTCCCCACGTCGCCGGTCCTGTCCCCGTACTTCTGGCCGGTCTTGGAGACCGTGGTGCGGGTCAGTTTGACCGGGGTGAGATGATCCTTGTCGGGGCCGGTGAGCAGGGTCACGCCGCCCGCGTTGCCCTTGCTGCGGCCGGAGTGGCGGATGCTGAACGTGTAGCTGGCGCCGGGCGTCGTGGCGACGGTCTGGGCGACGGTACGGCCCGCATGCACGTCGGCGGCCGTGTTCCCGTCCTTCTCCCGGTGCAGTTCGAAGTTCTGGTTGCCGCCGATGGCGTCCACGTCCTGCCAGGCGAACGTGGCGGCGGTCAGGCCGCCGGCCTTCACGCCCGTCTGTCCGGCCATGGCCTGCGCGTAGGAGCGGATCGTGCCCTTATTGGGCTTCACATACACCCAGGGCAGGCCCTGCCCCTCCTTGGCGATCGTCCACTTCGGGGTGTCGAACCCGCCGTTCACGGCCAGCTCGTCGCCCGCGGCCCTGGAGGCGATGGTCTCCACCTTGGCGTCCGGAGCCTTGAACGCGGCCGGCTGCGTGGAATCCGCCTTCGAATTGGAGGGCACCTTGCCCTTGTCGTTCTTCTTCAGATCATGCACCGTCAGGCCGGAAGCGGTTTTGTCAGCCGCGAGTCCGACACTGCCCGTGGTCTTGGACTTGGCGGGCTGTACGGTGTTCTCCTTGCCGTATTGATTGGATGGCACGCTGCCGGTCGCGTCCGAAGAATTCTTGTCGTAAGAGAGCTTGTACGCCTTGTCGAAGCTTAGGTCGTCGACGCAGTTGCCTTCGGCGGTGAAGTCGAGGCCCTGGCCGTTGGAGTCCCTGACGCTCCTGAACGTGAAGCGGGTCGTGGTCGAGGTGGCGAGGTAGTCGCCGGTATAGGTCTCCCATCTGCCGTCCTGCGCGGTGCCGTGCGTGGTGATCGTGGTGCCGGCGCTGCCGGTCTTGTCCGACCCGTTGGATGTGGTGCGGGTCGCCTGCTGTGCGACGGTCTTGCCGGGTTCGCCGATCATGACCTGCATGCTGTCGTCCTGGTCCGCGTTGCGGGACGCGTGCTTGAGGCTCCACTTGTACACGACGCCGGGCGTGGTGGCGATGTCCTGGTAGATGTACTTGCCTCGCTTGGCTGCGGCGATCTCGCCCCACACGTTGCCCGCGTTGGTCGGATACGGGGTGTGGTTGCGGCGCTGCACCTCGACGGTGTCGACGCCGGCGGTGGCGTCGTTGGATCTCCAGCCGAACTTGCCGGAATCCCAGTTGTCGAGCTTGCTGTGCAGCGGGTTGCCGATGACGCCGGTCTTCGCGCTGATTATGGCGAGGTCGGTTGTGTCGCCGTAGACCCTCTGGTTCTCGTTGATGATCTCGTTGCCGCGATAATCGAACGTGCCGTTCACCAGATGGTCCGGCAGATTCGACGTATTATCCGCCACCGTCTTCACGTTTCCGGTAGTCTTCGATTCGGCGGGCTCGACGGCGTTCTCCTTGCCGCGCTGATTCGACGGGACCTTGCCGGTCGCGTCGGATGCGTTCTTGTCGTAGGTCAACTTGTAGGAACGGGAGAATTCGATGTCGTCCACGAGATTGCCGACGTTGTTGCCGGGCCGGGTCTCATCATCTTTGAACCCTTCGAGGCTCTTGAACATGAATACCGTGTTCTTCTGTCCTTCGGGCACCTGGTAATAGCCTTCGTACGTCTCCCACTGGCTGCCATGGTCTCGGGGATCGGTGTTGGATACCTTTGTGGTGATGGTCGTGGACTTCCCGCCCACCTTGTCGCCATGGCCGTTAGAGGTGACGCGGGTCATCTCCACAGGCGTCGCGTGGTCCGTGTCGGATCCCACGAGGACCTGCATCTTGTCGGCATGGGAGGATTGGCGGCTGGCGTGCTTGAGCCGGATCTTGTACAGTACTCCGCCGTTGCCGGTGGACACGTTCTGGTAGATGCTGGTGTTGTCCTGTTGGGCGACGATCTCCGCATACGTGTTCTTGGTGTTGCGATCCTGCTGCAATTCGACCCTTGAACCGTTCTCGGTACTGGACCATGCGAACCTGGAAGAGTCGAAACCGGGGATCTGCCCGATCTTTCCGTACTTGGAAAGATCGGTGACGGACATGTTGTCCCAAAGCGTGCCGTCATCCGATTTGAGGAACGTGCGCAGATCGGCAGAGGTTCCCTGCTCGTTCTCCTGAATGTCGGAGAACGAGGGGTAGGAGAAATCGCCATTAGCGAGGGAACCGTACCGGACGTTCTCGTCCGCCACCGTCCTCACCTTGCCGTCGGTCATGGAACTGATCTGGCTGGCCTTCGCCTTCGTGCCGCCGTTCGCGTCGTAGCTGAGCCTGTATGCGATCTTGAACGTCAGATTGTCGATCAGGTTGCCCTTGGTCGGGTCCACGGCGTTCAGGGCTTTGAAAGTGAACGTGCTGACAGGCGTGTTCGCCGGGATCGTAACCTTGCCCTCGTAGGTCGCCCACTGGCCGTCATGCTGGAAACGGTTGGTGTTGGTCGCGTGCGTGGTGATGCTCGTACCGGTCCAACCCTGTTCGTCACCCGCCTTGTTGCTGGTGACGCGGGTCATGGTCACGGGCTTGCCGTTGACCAAAACCTGCATCGAGTCCGCGTGCTCCTTGGACAGGCTCGCATGGTCGAAACGCACCGTGTATACGGTGTCCGAATCATGCTGCGTGTCGATCTTCTGTAGGATCGCCTTGCCCCTCTCCGAGCCGACGATCTCCGCATACGTGTTGCCTGTCACGGAATCCTGCTGCAATTCGACCGCATTGGGCCGGTCGGTCAACCCGACTCCGCCTTGCGGCTGTCCGCCCTTTTGGTCCGAAGCCCAGCCGAACTTCGCAGCATCGAAACCGGGCCACTTCACCCACTTGCCGGTGGAATCGAATGTTGCCGGATTCTGTCCGGCGTTCTGGATGTATTCGCCGCTAGCGGGGTCCACACTTGTGAACCTGCCCCAACCACGGTCATCAGCGTATCCGCCACGACCTACCGGGCTGATAGTATCCCAACCGCCATCCAGCAGATAATCGAACGAACCGTTCACCAGTTCGGTGGGAAGGGTCTTGGATGCGACGGTCTCCACCGCGCCTTGGGTCGCGTCGGTCCTGTAGCCGATCTGGCTGGCCTGCGCTTTGGTTCCCCCGTTCGCGTCATAGTCGAGCCTGCGGGCTTTCGTGAACGCGATGTCGTCGATGAGGTTGCCGTTCCATGCGCTCTTCGACGACACGTTGCGGAACGTGAACCGGGTGACCGGCCGCCCAGCGGGCACGGTCACGGTTCCCGTGTACGTCTCCCATTGGCCCGTATGGTCGGAGTCCTCCCTGTCCGCGGGTTTCGGGTTGGACACCCTGGTGGCGATCGTGTCGGAGGATTCGCCAACCTTGTCGCCGTACCCGTTGGCGGTCACGCGGGTCATGGTTACCGGGGTCTCGTGGCCGGGAGCGCCGATGAGCACCTGCATGCTGTCCAGGTGGCTGGCGTTCAGGCTCGCGTGCCTGAGGCTGACGATGTACTGCACGTCGCTGTCGGATTCGGTGTCGATGTCCTGGTAGATGGCCGATCCGGCCTGGGCGGCCGTGAGTTCGGCGTAATGGTTGGAGCCGTCGTACCTGTTCCACACCTGCACGTCGCCGGCCTGTTCGTAGGGCGGGTTGCCTAGATCCTTGCCGGTCTGGTCGCTTTTCCATGCGAACCGTTTCGCGTCGAATCCGGCGGGCAGGGCGACACGGTGGTTGACGTTCCTGGAATCCTTGTAATAGTAGGATTTCCGGCTCAGGCTCACGTAGTTAAACGGGGAGTCGGACAGACCCGCCCCGGTCCCCGAGTATTCGAAGTCGCCGTTGACGATCTTCTCTTGGCCTGCGGGCGGTGCGGGCGAATCCCGCACGGTCTTCACCTTGCCCCGGGTTCCACCGCCTGTCGTGTAGTCGATCTGGCTGGTCCGGGTTTTCACGCCTCCGTTCGCGTCGTACGTGAGCTGGTAGGCCTTGGTGAACACGACATCGTCGATCAGGTTGCCTTCCGCGCTGTCGGGACGGCCGGCACTGTTCGAATCGGCCACGCTTTTGAACGTGAACCGTGTGACATCCTGTCCCCTGGGGACGAGGACCGTGCCCTCGTACGTGTCCCACTGGTCGTCCTGGCCGGTTCCCGTGGACGTGATCGTGGTGGATTCCTCGCCGGCCTTGTCGCCCGCATCGGCGATGGTGCGGCGCATCGTGACCGGCTTCTCCCGGCCAGGCGCGCCGACGAGCACCTGCATGCTGTCCCTGGCGTCCTTGTTGAGGCTGGCGTGCTTCAGACGGACCGTGTACATGGCGTCGGATGTGTTCGCCGTGTCGATGTCCTGGTAGAGGTATTTGCCCTGCGTGGCGGCCGCGATCTCGCCCCACACGTTGCCCGTGCTGCCTTTGACGGCCGTCCTAAAGCGTTGGACTTCCACGATCCCGCTGTGCCCGCTGACGGAATCATTGGATTTCCAGCCGAATTTCACGGCATCCCAGCCGTCCACCTTCGCCCATGGTCGCTCGCTCGAGCCTTCCATGGCCATGCCGTTGCCGTCGACGAACGAGAGGTACTGCCAGCCGCCGGAACGTTTGTCGACGATCCGGTTGCCGAACGTCTGGAAACCGCCGTTGACCAGCTCCTTCGGATACGATGTGCTCGCGGCCGGATGGATGGTCATGACCGGCAGGCCGATCCCGTCCGCCTGCGCGGTGCCCGCCATGAGCATGCCTCCGCCGAGAAGCGTGGCCGCGGATGCGATCAGTGCGGCGGAACGTTTCAATATGCTGTGCATTGTGTTTTCTCTTCCCCTGAATCTCATGTTCGGCATGGTTTTGGAAAAAAGGTATTGAGCGGGACGTTCGACGGGTTTTCGTTTTCCGACGCACGTCCCGCGTCATGGTCTCTCTTGGATCAGGCGAGACCGTTGCCGGCCAGATTGACTGCCTTGCGACGGTTCTTCAGGCTGCGTTCGGCGAGGACGATTCCACTGCCCCACAATGGGCAGGAGACCGCCAGCCAGAAGGCGAAGGCCAAGGCTCCACCGGTCTGCGGCAATTGGGTCAGGTTGGTGATGTTCTTGACTTGGACCGTGTTGTTGTCGATACCGGTGGTCAGGCCCGGCTGATCCTTGCCGGCGAACCTGATGGCGGTGCCTGCATCGTCGATGGTGACGGTGAAGCTCGGCTTCGCATAGGAGGCATAGCCTGCGGGCTCCTTGGTTTCGGTCACCGTATAGGTGCCGTAGCCGAGACCCTTGAATGCGATAAGACCCTTTTGCGCGGCATTGTCCTTATGGTCGACCTTGCCGTCGTTGTTGGAGTCACCGGTGGTGAATGTGGTCGCGGAAGCCTGGTCGGCGGCTTCGGACCATTCGCCGGTCGTCGTATCCAGCTTCAGGTATTTGTCTCCGCGTTGGATCTGGAATTCAGCTCCATCCACGAGCGTGTTCACGTCGGCTGCGCTCACCTTCTTGAGGGTGAAATCGTAGGATTTCAGGTCAACCTTGTCGCCATTGGTGACGACGGTGTAGTGGGCTCCGTCCTTGAAGATGGCGGTGCCGGAAACCGAGTTTTCGGATGGTTTCTCGGCCGTGGCCTTGGTGACGACGCTCTGGTAGGTGATGGTGATCTTCTTGCCGCCCTGCGTGGTGATGAGCTTGGTGGCGTCCAGAGCCCAGCCTCCGGCCGGAACGGTGATATCCGGGTCGGCCGGGGTTCCGTTTTCCTTCTTGAGAGTGGTGTCGCCCGGCAGGGTTTTCGCGCCGTGCTGGGTTTCGCCGTCGTAGATGACGGTATCGGCGGTCACGTCAGTGGCAGTCCTGCTCAAAGCCACCTTCAGGCTGCCTTTCACGTATTCCTGTCCGGCAGGGGCGTCGGCGAGCTTGAATTTGACGGCCGTGTTCGGAACAGTCACGTCGATGGTGTGGGTGACGGTATCGCCCACGGTCACGGCCACCGGGTCGGCGGCGTCACCCTGCTTGGAGACCTGTCGGCCGTCACGGTCCACGACGACCTTCTTGTCGGTTGTCACGCTCTTCGACTTGATGACCGCGACGCCGAGGGTTCGGCCGGGGGCGCCGCTCATGGCGGTGCCTGCACCGGATTTTGTGCCGATGATGATCGGGCTGCCTGCGGAGTCGGTGATGTAGTAGAGGCCTTCTTTCGGCACGGTGATGTTCAGGGTGGCATCCTGCGTGGTCAGGTCGGCTCCGCCCGTGACGGTGGCCGGCTTCCTGCTGGAGGCGTTGAGGGCGGCTTGGATGTTGCTCAGCTGCTTGGCCTGCTTGGCCATGTCGATGGCGGCGATGCTGCCTGCGGCATCGTATCCGCCGACCTTGGTGATGTCGTCGGACGTGTCCTTGTCGTAGCCGTTGGCGATGGTGATGGCGTCATCCGCCCATGCGTTGGATTCGGTGGTGCCTTGGATTCCGAGGCTGGAGATCTGGTTGCCTTTCAGCACCACTCCGGTGTATGTGCCTATCTGGTAGACGTTGAACGTGTGTCCGGCCAGGCTTGCTCCGTCTGCGCCTTGCAGTGTGATGGTCGTGTCGGCTGCCATTGCGGATGGGGCCAGTGCTAGGCCGGCCAGCATGCTCGCGGTCGCGCAGGCCATTGCCGTCACGATCATTGGCATGCGCCGTGTCGTTTGGTTGTCTTTCATTCCAGTGTTTTCCTTTCCTTGTTTGCACGTCCTGTCGAGGACGGGAAACGACCCCACCCCGGTAGATGCGGCATGGTTGGCATCCAACGGGTCAAATCCGGCGACTTTCACTGCGGACGGCCTGTATCTGCCCGGCTTCAGACCGAACCCGCTTATCGGTTTCGGCGTACGGCTGATGGGAATGGTCGTCTTCGTTTCCTTCAACGTACATGCAAAATCGGTTGATTCCAACATTTTCTCGGTATTTACCAAAGTTTTTGAATAAAAAAAATAGGGATGCCTTTCGGCATCCCTTGTTGATGTCATGCTATAGGAGCCGGTTTGCAGGAGGGTCCCGCATGGCATCAAGATTCAACGTGGGGTTTGGCAGGGGAGGGTATTTGCTTCTCCTGCCAAACCTTCGATGGAGGTCAGGAGTTTAGCGGCTGATCGGATGACGCTTCGCTGTCATCGGCTTCCGGGGCCGGGGTCTCGTCCGTGGCCTTGCCCTTCGGCTTGCGGACAGCGACCGTGATTCCCAATGCTCCGCCGATGATGGCGAGGATGCCGATGAGCCAGCCAACCCAGCCGATTCCCACGCCGGTGGAGGCGAGCGGGTTCGCGCCGTTCACCGTCGGCTTGGAAGTCGTGCCGTCATTGTTGTTCTGGCTTTTGTTTCCGGCATTGTCACCAGGGTTGGTGGTGGCTCCGCCATCATCCTTGCCTTGGTATTCGAACGTCCAAGTGACGGTCGTGCCGTCCTTGGAAGCGGCGAACACCAGCTTCGAATCGGATGCGGTCTTGTCAAGCTTCCAATCGGACGGGACGTTCGAGATCTTCACCTCGGCGCCCGTGGCGACCCTGTAGGTGCCGGATTTCGTCGGGTCGAAGCTCGGGAGCGGTTTCCCGTCGACGGTCGCGGTCACGCCCTTCAATGCGTCCACGCCCGTGGCGGGCTTGTCCGGATCGGTCGTGGAATCGTATGTGAACGTCCACGTGACGACGGTGACGTCGCCCTTCTTGATGTCGTAGGACAGGGTGCCGGGTTTCGCGTCAAGATTCTTATAGCTCGCCCAACCGTCGGGCAGGCCGGAGAGTTTCACCTCCGCGCCGTCGGGAACGGTCCATGTGCCGGTCTTCGTCGGGGCGAACCCGTCGACCGGTTTCCCGTCGGCCGTGGCGGTCACCCCCGCCAGTTCGCTTGGATCGGCCTTGTCCCCGGTGCTCGGCGTGGTGGTTCCGTCATCGTACTTGAACGTCCAGGTGACGGTCACATCATCCTTCGTGCAGGTGAAGGTGAGCGTGCCGGTCTTCGAATCCGCCTTATGGTCGAGCTTCCATCCGTCGGGCACGTCGCCGATCTTCACCTCCGCGTCGTCGGGCACGGTGTATGTGCCGTCCTTCACCGGATTGAAGTCCGTGACGGCGGTGCCATTGGCGGTGGCGGTCACGCCCTTCAGCTCGCCCGGATCGGCTTTGCTGCTCGCATCCTGTGAGGCGGTGTGCAGCGTGTATGCGACGGTGCCGCCGCTCTTGCCCTTGATCGTGACCCGGTATGCCATGTCGCCGGAGGACGGCTTGTCCTTCGCGATCTTTCCGTCGACGAGCCAGCCGGTGGCGTTCGTGTCGATCTCGAGCGGCGCGCCCATCGGCTTCAGCAGTCCCGTGTTCGAGGTGGGGATCTTGCCTGCGACCGTGTCGAGTGCCGATTCCTTGACGCCGTAATAGTCGGTGGTGGATGGGTCGAACCCGTCGATGCCCAGGGCGGATGCGATCTTGTCCTTGTGATTGTTGAGGAACGCCTTCTCTTCGGTGCTGAACTTGTCGAGCGGATTCGGAGCCGTCGAACGGGCCGAAATCGACGAGGACGGGTTCCCCGATACCTGATCCGCGAAAGCGGTGGGCAACACGATCATGGGGCTTACGGACAGGGCCAGGCCAAGCGCTACGGCGACAATCCGTTTTTGTTTCATCATGTTCTTTCCTTTTCTTGTTTTTTGCCCGACATTTCACGCCGAGTCAGAAAAAATAATGGAAGGCTTGCGACCGCATCAGGTCGCAAGCCGTTGCTATTAGAAGCTGCGTCCGCGCTGGCGCCGACGTGCAACGAGTCCGAGAACCGCTCCCATAGCCATCAACGCCATCGACAGGAACGCTACGGTTCCGCCGCCGACGCCCGTGGAGGCGAGTCCGAGCGCATTGTTCCCGTTGCCGCCGAATGGTTTGCGGGTGACATGCACCTTGTAGGTGGTCTTGACCAATCCGTCACCGGATGTGACAGTAATGGTGGCGTCCGCACCCTTCTTCTCGGTGCTGACGGTCATGCCGCTTGCCTTGTCGTACTGCGGGGAGACCATCCATTCGTCCGGATCGTTCACGGATGCGTTGTACTCGTGTCTGGCCGGGTCGAAGCCCTTGACGGCCGTACCGTCCACGAGGATGCCTGTGAGCTGCGCCTTGTGCGTGGCCGCCGTGATGTAGGTGACGGTGTACGTGTGTTGCGCGAAGGTCGAACCGTCCGGCGCGAGCACGTTGACCGTGTACGTGTAGGTCATGCCCTCATGTGCGACGGTGACGGTCGCGGATTGCCCGTTCTTCGGCTCATAGGCGAATGTTCCACCCTCGGGAATCTCGTAGGAACCCTTGTCTGATACGACGTATTTGCCGTCCTTGCCGGTGTAGCCGTGCGATGCAAGATTGGTGTCCTGCTGGCTTTCCGGGTCCACCGTGGAATCCTGCTTCGCTGGGTCTGCCGGCTTGAATTCGGTGACGGCGGTTTTCACCGGCCTGGTCACTGTCAGGCTGTAGGTGCGGCTTACGCCGGTTGCGGTGTCGGTGACGATCCATTCCTGGCGGGTGGATTGCGCGTTCTGCGTGATGTTGCCGCCCTTGATGGTGACTCCGTCAGGCGCTTCGGGCAGCACATACGGGCTTGGATCCTTCTCCCCCAGTGCGAGCACGTAGTCGAGCCGGTTCGGATCCCAGTTGTCGATGAGCTGGCCCTTCGTGTTCTCGCCGGTCTTGTTCACGTACAGTCCGGTGAGTTTCGCAGGGGAATCTGCTTTCAGGTCGGCCGGCTGGAATTTCACGTTAACCGTGTAGTCGGCTCCGTTCACGTTCACCTTGAGCACGCGGGAGGCTCCCTCTCCGAGCGCGAGCGTCGGCTTGGATGCCTGGGCGTCGACACCGTGGGTGAGGCCCAGCGTGTAGCTGTCGCCGACCGCATCGGCCGGTAGGGTCAGCGTGTATTCATGGGTGCTGGGGTTGAATTTCGCATTGAAGTCTTTGGCCCCGTCGTATACGGTGGTTTCGCCTTTGGCGTTGGTGCGGGTCACGGTCAGGCCGGTAAAGCTCTTGTCCTGGGCTCGATCCGCGGTGACATCCACTTCCACCGGCACGGTGACGCTTTTCTTGCTGGCGTCATCCTGGATGGTGACTTCGCCGGAAGCTGTTCCGGTGAGGCGTACGAACTTGCTGGCGGTGTCGCCGGTTCCCTTATCGACAACCTGCACGTCTTTGCCCCATTGGATGGGCAGTGTGGTCTTGATGCCGGTGAGGGTCACCGTGTCCGTGCTGGGCTTGTTGGATTCGTCCAATGTCGGACCGGCGTAATCCGCATGGTATTTTCCGTCATCAGACTTGGTGAGTTCCGTTTCGGTGCCGTCCACGGTCACCGGGTTGCCCGAGGTGTAGGCGAACGGCAGTGTCACGTTGAATGCCGGAGTGTTCTTCGTCGCGTCGGCGGCCTGCTTGTAGACGGCGGTGCCGGATACGTTCAGCTGGCCCAGCTTGTCGCCGGATTCCACGGTGACGTTCTGGTAGACGGGTGTCAGCGTGATGGTGGTTGCTCCGTTGGTGACGGTGATGTCGCCCGGGTAGGAGGCGCTTTGGTCCAGGACCGCGGATGCGGTGTCGCCTTTCACGCCGAGGGGGTATGTCTTCTTGCCGTCAACGGTGGCGTTCCATGGTTGGGTCGGCTGGTCGTCGACGATTTTGTCGACGATTTCATAATCCGTGACGGTCAACGTGAACTTGGGCGCGGAATCGGCGGCGCTGGTGTAGACGACGGGGCCGCTGATTTTCCCGTCCGTAGGTTTCTGGCTGGTGGTCAGAGTGATCTGGGACTTGTCTGTGCCGGACACGATCACCTGGTTTTGGAACTTGCCTTTGACCTTGGGGACGGTTGCCGTGTAATCGCCTTTGCCGTCCTTCGTGAAGTCGACTGGCGTGCCTGCCACGGTGGTCGTGTATTTGACTTCCTGCGTGGCTTGGGCGGCGCTGGTGTCGGTGTTGCCGTTCGCGGTGTTTTCGTCGGCGGTGGCCGTCATGACGCCGGGCCCCGCGGTTGGCTGA
>OASS01000355.1_pt1 | contig 15957 bp, 23 predicted proteins | sample 1475811 | NCBI WGS metagenome assembly OASS01 (sample SAMEA2579922, study PRJEB22360) | human gut metagenome | biome: human gut; feature: human-associated habitat; material: faeces | place: Denmark | collected 2008/2010 | reverse complement strand
TCTTTTTTCCTAAACACCTGCCAGCGAAGCACAGAGTATTTGTCAAGGGCGAAGGGTAAAAAATACCGCACGAGCGAAGCGAGCACAGGAGATTTTTTACCCGGAGAGTGAAACGTCCCTTTACAAATACTCTGTGCGGAGTTACCTTTGTGCCGGAAAATAGAAAAATCACATGCCCATTCCGAAACCTCTGCTCCTTTTTGGCTTCTTCAGGAGTTCCAGATCTTCCTCCTGCTGCTTCTTTTTGGGAATAGGCTGCTCGATGTCCGGCGTTTTCTCCACCTGTTGAATTTTTGACTTCTCCGGTTCCTGCCGGGATTGAAGCTCCGCTTTGAGATTGTCCCATTTCTCCTTTCTGATGCGTTCCGCACGTTCCACCTGCCGGGCTATTTCCGCCGGGCTTCCGTTCTTGACAGCGTTAAGATAGTCGAAGCTTTCCTCCGGCTCCCGGTCAAACCCCATGCACCGATCAAAAGAGCTTTCACACTTCCGGAAAAAATCCGTCCGGTCAAAACCTCCCTTCACGTTGCCGCAGTTCTTCTTTCCGGTGTGGTTCGTTTTAGGGCTTAACTTTTTGGTGTTGCTCCGGTCTTTCCGACTGACGATGATATGTGCGTGCATATCGCTGTCACTGTCACCGTCCCGGTTGAAATGGATCTTTGCGTAATATTCCACATCATCGCTTCTCAAGCCTTTTCCGAAACCCTCTGCATAGTTTCTCATCACGTCCTGCCGGATGTACCGCTGCAAGGCTTCCGCACGCTCCTGCGGAGTCCTGCCCATGCAGCGCAGCTCCTTCTCTGAAGGGCTGACGGTGATAACATAGAACTTTGCGTCAGTCCGGCTTAACTTCGCCTTGTTGTTGTCTATCTTGAATGTGACCTCCCTTGCGCTCACGTAGTCCCGGAACTGGTTGAAGAACGGCTGCACCTCCTCCCCTTTCTTCATCCTCTCCAGATCCTCATGCTGGAGATAGTTCGTCACCGCAACACAACTGCCTGTATTGGCGTATGTGCCGTTACCGCCTCCCTGTATCTTCACGTTCATATCTTTTCCCTTTTGTTCTTCTCGTCCTTGTACAAGGCTTTTATATCATCGAAAAGCCCGGCTTTTCCTTTCGCGTCGATGTAGCTTGCGATATAGGAGAAGATCTTCTCCTGCCTTTGCGTCACAGCCTCCAGCCTTGCATAAATGGCTTGTTGGTTCTTCAGAAGCATATCCCTCGACTGACCGACTACCTTTTCCGCCCGGTCCAAAGCCTGCTCCCTTATCCCGGCAAGGCTTGCAAGATCACGCATGAATAGGTCATTGTCCTTTTGGTATTGGCTAAACTTTTTTTCCGTAAGTATCGAGTCCATGCTCATGGTCACTCTCATGCTTGTACTGCCCATGGCTTCACAAGCCGGACGCAAGAAATCCTGCTCCTGCTTCCTGATGAACGCTATCACCTGATCACAGCGTTTGATAAGTTTCTGCATTTCCTTTGCCGGACTTTCATGTTCAACCGGGTTGATGCCGTACTTCTCGAAGTATTCCAGCGCACAGGAAAGGAAGTCTTTCTTTGATACATTATTGGACTTTGCCAGCCTGTCAAGCCGGGCAAACGTTTTTCGATCAATGGTGACAGAAGTGGTTGTTTCTTTATCCATACAATTGCGATTTTAATTGCTAATTATATTATTAAATCTCTGATTTACAAAGGTATAATTTTAACCACAATTTCAAACTAATTGTGGTTAAAAAACTTAAACGGCTGATATTCAGCCGTAATCCCGTAGGGCAAGAGGAAAAACAGGGCAAAGCCCGGTTTCCTCTTGCTGTTCTATCGAACACCCTCCCCAGCGCGAAATTAGCAAAGGGGACGGGGAGAGATAGAACCTATCCCACACACGTGAACACACACGAAAACCGCACAAAAAAACGTGTCTGGAACACCACAAAAAAACTCATCGGTCGGGGAGCGCCGCACAGCAAGGGGCGGGACCACCCGTCCCTTGCTGTGCGGCCGTTTACTTGGATATATGATATAAGTTATTTTGATTCTGTCACAAATTCAAAAGGATTGCAGTAAGTTCCGAAACGGCACATACTGCAATCCTTCATTTGTCGTCATAATGCCCCCAGGCTGAAATGATGAACACAATTACGGTAGTCTCGTTGACCATATACCTGATACGGTTCTTCTTGTCCAGCTGCCTTGACCAGACACCCTCCAGGTATCTCAACTGTTCCGGATGCCCTGTACCCGTATATGGGTGTTCCCGGAGTTCATCAAGCAGCTTCTCCAGCTTCTTGAAAAGCTGCGGAGAGGATTTTCTCATTAACAGGACATGTTTTACCGCTTCTTTGGAGAACTCTATCTCATACATTGCCTTCGCCCTCTATACGGTTAAGAAAATCGTCCAAAGACTCATTCTTGGCCATTCTGAAGGTATTTCCGTTCCGGATATCTTCAATACCTCTCTGGATGGCCGCAAGTTCTTCCTTTGAAGGGAAATCACCTTCTCTGACTGCACACACCATAATAGGGGCTGCATTGCGTCTGGAGACCAGGATCGTTTCCGTCTCTGCCATTTCGAAGTATTTCTTCTGATTGGCACGAAATTCGCGTGTTGTAACAATCTGCATAGTTCTAATATATTGGTTTACACCGCAAAAATAGGGATAAAAATCAATAAAGCAAAAGTTTTGTGTACTTATTTGTGTACACGCGCGGAAAATTCGTTCCTAAAAAAACGCTGCGCTGGCTTTTGCTTTGCTTTCACAAACATTCAAAAACTCGTTTTTCACGGATTTGGAGGTCTGGAAGCCACATTCAGGCTAAAATTTTATGACTTGTTTTTAAGCATTGCTTATTATATGCTTATCAACTTTTGAAAAATCATTTATAAAATACTGAATAACAAATCGTTATAAAGAGTAAAAACGTTCGAAAAACGACTTTTTGAATGTTATAAACGACTTTTTGAATGTTTTTTTCGCCTTTAAAAACGACTTTTTGAATGTTTACGACGACATACATTTTTAAATGTCGTTTTTAATTTCTATATTTGCGAACATTCATTTTGTCGTTTTTTAAAAACAAAGGAGTATGGCTATAAAAATAACAAACAAAGATGTGATACAGAGCTATTTAATGACTGTATCTAAGTATGATTTTTCAGTGTACGAAAAACGCATTCTGTACAGGCTTGTGGAAGCAATGCAGTGTGAGATAGAAGGTAAAAAGCTTTATCCTGGACTACGTATAGAAAAGACGTTATACGATGATAGAGTTGTTTTAATGCCCATTTCTGCGTTTTTAGCCAACGATGATGACGAGAACTACACCCGTGTCAAAAAAGCGCTGTTAGACCTTAGAAATAAGTCTTTTGAGTTCGATGATGGGCAAATATGGAAGGTGATAGGTATTATCGAGAAGCCACAATTCAATTACAAAAGAGGCTGGGTAAGATTTGAAATACAACCTGAAGTATATAATGCCGTACTTAATTTTTCAAAGGGCTTCAGGAAGTATGAACTTAAAACGGCCATGGAGTTTACAAGTCAGTACTCGATGCGTTTCTATGAACTCATGAGTGGTCAAGAAAGGCCTTTGATTTACAGTATAGAGGATCTGAAAATCATGTTTGGTGTACAGGACAAATACAAACGTAACCCGGATTTCATAAAAAGAATCATAGTCCCAGCTAAAGAAGAACTGGACGCAAAAAGTCCATATTCGTTTGAATACAAAATTCTGAAAGAAGGTCGTTCTTTTCATTCACTGAAACTGTATCCCAAATACCAACCGGAACACAGGGATGAAGAACTTGAAAAGCACGAACTACAAAAACAGGTCAGTCTGGGCTGGGATCTGGACAGGCTTATCAGAAACTATCTAAAGCAAGAGCTTCTTTTCACAGACCAGGAAATAAGAAACAACATAGACCTCTTCAGGGATGCACAGAAGAAACTTGATTTAATGCTGGAGCTTTCAACCCTGAAGGGAAAATCAAGGGATAAAAAGAACCCTAAAGGGTATATAATAAACGCACTGAAGGGAAAAGTAAAAGACAAGGAAGAACTTTGATTATGTTACACAATCAAAAAAAACAACGATATGAAAGAAGGAGATTTGATATTGGTATCAGCTGAAGCTACAGGCTTAGGAAAGCCAATGGAAGCCATTATAGACAAGATTGAGACATTCATGGGACAAACCCTTGTAACGGTCACTTACACGCAACCAAACGCCTTATCCGGCTTTGGAGGGTGCTTTGTGGATTCTCATATCACTTTAAGCGAAGAAAAGGCCAAGTAACCTGAATATATTTCAGGAATATTCAGTATATTTACAGCATATTTAATTAAAAAGAAGCATAAAACCAGCATATAAAGCATATTATAAGCATATTTATATCAATCGGTTAAGGTATGACAGATAAAGTAACCATACAACCCAAAAGCAAGCCGGAAAAGACTACAATCTCAATAAGCGGAGAAACATCTGAACGGTTGGAGATATACTGCCGGGCAAACGGCATATTACGGAAAGAGTTCGTTTCTCTCGCCCTGGAATACTTTGAACGCACAGGATTCGACCTGAAGAGTAACGCACTTGATTACTCCCCCTTGGAAAAGATCATCGGAGAATTGAATGAAGTCAAAGCGACCATGCAGACAAGCAATGAGGGAACAGAAGCGATTCGCCAACTACTACAGACGGTCCGGGAACAGACAGCAAAACAACTTCCGGCTCCAGAGCTTATTGCCCAAGCAACAGAAGCAAAGGTCAAAGCGGAAAGCCTGGCAGCAGAACGCGCCAAAGACCTTCAGTTCCTTCAGGAAGAAAACAACCGATTGCGTAACGAAATCAAAGCTCTTCAGGAGTATAAGGAAAAAGCACACCGGGAACTGTGCCGGGTGCGGGATGAACAGAAAACAATAGGGAAAATAAAAGTAAATACAGAACTATAAATCAAAATAATATGAGAACAAATATTATCTTATTCAGCCTTATATCGCTTTTCTTATTTTTTTCGCCAAGAATAAAAGCACAGTCAAATACAACTAAACAAAATTTTACGCATAGAGAAAACGGCTGGTATCATGTATTGAGTACAGATTGCTTATCTGTTAAACCAATCATAACGGTAAAAGATCTGGTTGGTTTAAAACTTGAAAAGGATTATTACGGCAAATATGCCATTAGCGGACAAATAAGCAAGCATAAACTTAATAAATGGGCAGATGAAACAGAAAAATCTATAGGAAAACAGATTGCATTCGTGTATAACGATTCCATTATTTCGGCTCCACAGGTAAATGCCAGGATAGAAAGTGGTACATTCTTGATAACATCCTTATCAGACAAGAAATTACCTAAAATCTATAAAGGCATAATGAAAGAGAAATCAGATTCTATTGAAGTCATTTTCAAAGACTGGGAAAAAGATTCTTTATACTATGAATTATCTCCAGAGCAAAGGGATTCTGTAAGAATGAGCATTGACTATTGGGAAGCCAAAGCATGGATAGACTTAACAGGCAAGCCCAAAGATGTATCCAAATAACATATCGTAACGGATTTATATCGAAAAAATAGAAATAAATATGGGTGCAATAGCAGTTTCAGTTTTCGTTTCAGTTGTAGCCGTTGTTGGTTATATCTACTTTAGCTATCAAGACAGAAAGGAGAAATAAATATGGGTGCACTAATCATGTTTGGTTTGGTTATAGTCATAGCCATTGTAGGGGTGATTTACTTCAATCACCAAGACAAAAAGAACAAAGGGACAAATTCTTAACTTTTAAGCACATGGAAACATTTGGTCACAAAGTTTTAGAAGAGGTTCCCGACCTTAAAGAGGAGTTAAAATCACCTACAAAAATGACAGGTTTGGAGAAAGTTTCTCCTTCCCTATTGTGGGAATATAATCTTGATAACTTCGATTGGGAAGAAATGAGTAGAATCGTTATACAGAGAGTTTGTGAAAGAGGACATTTATCTGACTTTTACGCAATATTAAAGCTATACGGATATTCTCGTATTCGCGAAATCATAAAAGACAAGATAAAATGTTTCTACCATTCTAATGACCTACTGTTTGCCTGTTACCTGTTTGACATTGATGTTAAAGAGGCAGCAGCCTATAATCATGTAGAAAAACGGTACAAGATATTAGATGACCTTTAGTACAAAAAAGTTAAGAAATTGTCCCTATGCTACATACCCATTTCCAAACCCTGCCCACTCTTCCAGGCATTGTCCCTGATACGGATCTAAAATAAGAGTAAAGGGTGGAGTAATAATTCCTACCCTTTACTCTTATTTTAGAATAATAGGCTCAACATCATAGCCATCATCTGTTTTGATAATTTTGTATTGTTTTTCTTTTATTCCTTTATTCCAATTTTCAATTACGTTTATAATATACTGAAATAAGTCTTCTGAAATCAAAATATCTTTGCCGGATTTTATATTGAGAAACAACAGATTATCTCTAACTACAAGAGACTTCTTAGCTCTTTCTAACGCTTTAAGATAAACTACTTGGTTAAATGCGTAATTAGGATTAAAGGGGTCTATAGCTTTATCTGACATTTTCTCTTTTGTTTGTAAAAATGTAGTATCAGTAATAGAAGCTTTGTATTTATTAGCTTCCTCCCATGCTATTTTTCTATTTATTTGTTCTGTATCAGTGCTATCAACTACACAATGGGGGTCATTGTTATTTTCTGCTGATGTATCTTTCTTTTTAATTGTACATTGGCAGAGAAGAACAGGGATAAGAACGGTTATAAAAATATAATATAGAATCTTTTTCATAAGCTTTTTTTTATTTATCTTATAAAGATAAGAAGAAATAAATTACATCGTTCTACAAATGTTATATTTAACACTTTTCTTTAGTAATATCTTGATTTTGTTACAGAATCAAATTTACATACCCATTCCAAAACCCCGGCTTCTTTTCCTGGGCTGGTCGAGTTCTTCCTCCTGTTGTTTCTTCCGCTGCGGTGCCTGGTTGATTTCCAGAACCTGGGAAATACTGTTTCCCTGTTGTTGGCTCTCTTCACGGCCTTGTTCCTGGTGCGGTTCCTGAAGATCCCGGATCCATTCGGCTTTCATCTTCTCAAGCCGTTCATGGTTCACACGTTCCGCCCACTCCTTTTTCTGGAAGATTTCTTTCGGGCTTCCGTTCTTCATGGTATTGAGATAGTCAAAGGTCTGTTCCGGGGCCCGGTCATATCCTGTGCGCTTGTCAAATGAGGTTTCACACTTTCGGAAAAAATCTGTCCTGTCGAAACCTCCCTTCACGTTTCCGCAGTTCTTCTTCCCGGTGTGGTTAGTCTTTGGGCTTAGCTTCCTGGTGTTGCTCCTGTCCTTCCGGCTGACGATGATATGTGCGTGCATGTCGTACCGGTCGGCTCCCTTCCTCTCGAAATGGATCTTTCCGTAATACTCGATATCCTCTTTGTTCAGGCCTTTTCCGAACCCTTCCGCATAGTGCTGCATCACATCATCACGGACATACCTTCTCATGGCTTCAGCCTGTTCCTTCTCTGTCTTGCCCATTTTCTCCAGCTCCCGGCTGGAAGGGCTTACCGTGATCACATAGAACTTCGCATCGTTCCGGCTTAATTTTGCCTTGTTGTTGTCTATTTTGAAGGTTACTTCCTGTGCGCTTATATAATCACGTGAGTTATTGAAAAACGGCTGCACTTCCCGGCCGTTCTTCATGCGCTCCAGATCCTCATGCTGGAGATAGGTCGTTACTCCTGTGCAGCTCCCTGTATTGGCATAGGTTCCGGAACCGCCACCCTGAATTTTTATATTCATAGTCCCCTCCTTTCCTTTTCCCTCTCATAGACCTTGTTTATATCATCGAGCAGCCCGGTCTTTCCTTTTGCATCGAGGAAAGAAACTATATGCTTATAGGCTTTAATCTGCGCCGTTTCGCTGGCTTCTATCCGCTTGAAGATAATATCCTGGTTCTTCCTGATAGTTGAATCTGCATCCCGCACCGCTTTTTCTGTCTTGCCTATGGCCTTGCCGTTGTTGTCGGAACTGTTGATAATCTCGGCAAGCAGCTCCTTGTTCTCCTTCAGAAACCGCCTGAACTTTTCTTCCGAAAGTAAGGATGAAAGGCTTATGGTTATCTGTGTGCTGGCTCCGGCCAGAGCTTCACAAGCCGGACGCACAAGATCCGTTTCCTGTTTCTTCAGGAATGCGAACACCTGGTCCATGCGCTTGATAAGCTTCTGCATTTCCTGTGCCGGGCTTTCATGCTCGACCGGATTTATACCGTACTTCTCAAAGTAGTTTATGGCATGAGTAATATACTCCATTTTTGACACACTGTTTGCCTTGGCCAGACGGTCAAGTTTAGCAAAAGTAGTACGTTCTACTGCTACCGTTGTTTTGCTGTCTTTTTCCATGATATTATAAGGCTTATTATAACGAATTAATATACTAACTAATTGGTTTACAAGATAGTATATTTATTCGTTATAACCAACATATAACGGTTAATTTTTCTAATGCTTTGATTTTCAAAGCATAACCCCGTAGGGCAAGAGGAAAAAACAGGGCTTGCCCGGTTTCCTCTTGCTGTTCTTTTCGACTGCCGAGCAATCGACGAACACCCTCCCCTGCGGTACGGCGAAAGCTCGTACAAGGGGGACGAGGAGAAGTCGGAGCGAGGCACTAAGAAAGAACCTATTCCACAAACAAAAAACACATCAAAACGGCACAACAGGCTGCATAAAATAAATATATTTTGTTTCGTTATATGGAAACAAATTGTTATATTTGCAACACTAAAAAACTTTATATGGAAGCAAAATCAAGATTCAAGGTCAAATTATCCAACGAAGCCCAAGAGTTTTTAGACGGATTGCCCAACAAGGTACGTGAGAAGATCATTAGCAATATTCGTAAATCCACCTTTGTACTTGATCCTGATTTATTCAAGAAATTGGATGATACGGATATCTGGGAGTTCAGAACGTTCTATAACAAAACCAAGTACAGGCTTCTTGCTTTTTGGGATAAGGGCGATAAGATAAACACTCTGGTAATCGCAACGCACGGGTTTATCAAGAAAACCCAAAAGACACCCCTCAAAGAAATAGCCAAAGCCGAAGAGATTAGAAAAGATTATTTTAATTCAAAAAGATAAAGCGTATGGAAGCAAAGAAATTTTATACACTCGAAGAAATCGAAGATAAATACATCGGAGAAAAAGGTACTCCCAAACGTGATGCCTACGAAGAAGAACTTAACTCTTTTTTGATAGGTGAAGCCATTAAACAGGCTCGCCAATCAAAGAACTTAACCCAAGAGGAATTAGGCAATTTGATAGGAGTGCAGCGGGCTCAAATCTCCCGAATTGAAAACGGTAAGAATTTAACCTTTTCCACCATTGCAAGAGTTTTTAAGGCTATGGGGATAAGTGCTAAACTTGAAATCGGAAGCATGGGTAAAGTTGCATTATGGTAACTGACTATATCCGGGATGCGTTTTCGCTCCCGGAAAACTTCTCATATTACACACAAAAAATCATATTTATACAAATTTTAACACGCGGAAAAATCCTCTCAATCCGTTGCACTTGGCTTTACCTATTTCCACTCTCTTCCTTTCTTCGGAAATTTATCGTATCAAAAACAAGGTGAAAAGTGGAGCGAAGCAACCTCTATAAACCAAAAAAGAAACGCTCCATTGCTTTACGGTAATTTTTAGTTTCTTTTTAGTTACTTTTTCGGCATGTTTTTTTGCTTTGCAATATATTTATATTCAATGAGTTACAAAGTGTCATTTTTGAGAAAAACGAGAAATTTCCGAGAGAAAACGAGAAATTTCCGAGAGAAAACGAGAAATTTCCGTTTTTTTTTGAGAAAAACGAGAAAAAACCGCGAGAGTTTTTTTTTTTTCTCGTTTTATATATTTTATTTTGTGGAAAATATTCGGCGTATGGCAAAGAAAGACCAAAAGAAACGAGATATTATCTTATCTCAAGATAATGCACTCACAACTGCCCGTTATAAGTTCGACCTTATCGAAAAGCGTGCGTTATATTGCATCATTCGCAATATACGGGCAAACTATATCGAACAAGAGGACGGACAAAGAACTTTGTTTGAAAATCTTATAATCACAATCAAAGAGGAAGAACTTCAAAAATGTGGTGATAATACTAAAATGAAGAATATCTATGATGCGCTAAAGCGGCTTAGAAATCGTGATATAGAGATTAATAACGAAAAGATGTGGCTGAGTATCGGTTTTGTCAATTACGTTAAGCATATCAAAAATAAATCATATTTTGAAGTGGAAGTATCCAAAGAGGTACTACCCTATTACGTGGAACTCGCCCAAAACTTCACGAGTTACTCCATGACAGTAGCAATCGCACTCAAAAGCACATTTACCCAACGTTTCTATGAACTATGCTGCCAATATCAAAATAAAGGTTTCTTTTTCTATGCTGTCAATGAGCTACGGGAAATGTTCATGTTGGAAAACAAATATCCACGTTCTTTCGATTTTAAAAAATGGGTACTTGAAACGCCAGCTAAAGAATTAAAAAACCTATATGATGCCGGACAATGTGATTTATACTTCGATTTCGACATAAGGGAAAAGAAAGGTAAAGAAGCACTCTCTTATAACTTTTTCATACACAGCCGTCAAACCGAACAACAAAAGCTATTGGAATACGAAAGTGCCAAACAAGCGATCATCTACATAACAACCACTATTTCGAGATTCTCTAAAAGTGACAAAGGATATGTTAAACGTGTAGTGAACGCTGTACAGTTACACCCGGAAATAGCCGTACAGGTGGCGCAAAAAATACAAAAGAAGTTTGAGCAATATATAGACAAGCCAGCCAAACAAATAGGAGCTATCATCCGGGTTTGCTTAATGGAAGATTTTGGTATAGAATAAAAAACATACAAGTATGAAAACAGGTGATAAAGTTATCGTGCCAGCCGAAATTAACGGCTATGGCAGGGATTTACAGGCAATGGTTACAGAGATAGAGAAGTTTGCTGGGACAATATTCGTAACAGTGGTATTCACCGAACCATGTCCGGAAGCCTACGGAAGAAAAGGAGGCGTTTACCATGACTTCCAGCTAATAACAGAGTGATTTATTTTGCTATAATCGCAATAAATTGCTATAACACATGTAATAAATTGCAATAATAAAACTTATAACTACCTTTGTAACAAAATATAGCATTTACAGCAATGGAAAAAGGACAGGAAAGCAAGCAAAAGAGGAAAACACCGCTTACCACCATAGCGATAAGCCAAGAGTACGCCCAAAAATTAGACGAGTATTTAAACGGTACGGGTATAACTCGCAAAGAATTTGTCGAGTTGTCCGTTGATTATTTCCAAAGAACTGGATTCGACCTTCGAGGTGAAGCATTTGACCTCTCCCCATTAGAAAAGGTTGCCGGGCGGCTGGAACAATCTGCAAAGATCATGGAACAGCACAACGAGGGAACAGAAGCGGTACGCCAGCTATTGCTAGCAGTCCGGGAACAGACCGCTAAACAGCTTCCGGCACCAGAACTGATTGCCCATGCTGCCGAAGAAAAAGCAAAGGCAGAAGCCAAAAACGAAGAACAAGAAAGGGAGATTACCCGGTTACGCTCTGAGAACTCTGCTTTGCTAGAATATAAGAAAAAGGCACATCGAGAACTGTGTCGGGTACGTGACGAACAAAAAATTTTCGGAAAAATACATGTAAAAACTGAGTTGTAATCAAACCTATTGATAATACTATGAAAAAACAATCTATATATTTTTTAGTTATCATCATTTTGTTAGTACAGACATCTTGCCAACAAAACAATGAGGAAGAAGACTTTTTTAATAATCAAATAACACTCTTAGAAAATAATCCTCGATTATATCTTTCTAAAATTGATTCAACCCAAGTCACTAATCTTAATAACTCAAAAGAAGCAACTCATTTCTTATTAGTTTCATTAGCCAACTACTATGTAAATAATTACTACCCACCCAAAGAAGTATTACAAAAAAGTATTCATATTTTCACAAAAAAGAAACTAATTCAACAACAACTTGAATCCCTTTTGTTTCTTGCCAAAACATACAAAAAAGAAAAAAACTTAAAAATGGAGGTGCAAGCTATAGAAAAAGCTATAGATATAGCAAGCCAAATAGAGGATAAAGAATGGCTATGTTGTCTATATGGCTATCTAGGAGATATGTATATCCGCAAATACAACATGTTGAAATTTATCAAATATCAAACATTAGCTAACCAGTGTATTGAAGATATTGCATTTAGGGATATGGATATATCAACTCAAGTACAAACGGCAAAAAGTTTTTTATATATAGGAAATCATAAAAAGTCCTACGAGCTATTGAATTTAATAGAAAGCTCCATTGATAAAAACAACATTTATTATAATGAGATAAAATGCCTACAAGGTATTACGCTATTTAAGACTAAACAATGGGCACTATGTATCGAAAAATTACAGGAAGCTATAATATTAAGCCAAACAGATGATTTTTTGTTTGTCTGCCATTCTATACTAACTTATTGCTATTACTCCATAAATGATTTAGCAAATGCTAATAAACATAGAAAATTAGCTATAGAATATGATACAGATTCGGAAACCAATTTTGCTGAAATAGAATTTTATAAACTGTGTGCAGAATTTGCTAGAGAAAATAATTATATAGACAATCAAATTGATTGCCTGTATAAGGCAATAGAACGATATGAAATTCTTCTAAGGAACTTGAATGGAAGTTCTTTAGATGAAGCTATTCAAGCATATACTCACTTTTGCGATAAAAAAAATTATGAAAAGAAATTATCTACATACAAATATGCTGCTTTAAGTTCTCTTTTTATAGCAAGCATAGGGCTATTAATCTACATCAATAAAAAAAGAAAACAAGCTTACCAAATTGTGGCTCTTCACCAACAAATAGAAACATTGGAAGGCTTAAATAATATAAAAGATGAAGCAAAAATGTTCATCTTACGTGATTTTGAAATAGCCAAACAAATTGCAATGTTGAGATATACGCAAAAAGAACAAAGTGCTAAATTTATAAAAGAATTAAACAGATTCAATATTACACAAAATAATTCTTTACTAACTACGCAATGGGACAATTTTTATAAACACATTGATTTATCTTTTGATAATTTTTATACACTGCTGAAAGATAACTTTTCAGATCTAAATGAAAAAGAACTACAACTTTGCTGTATGATGGTTGCAGGGTTCAAGACAGAAGAAATTGCAGCTATATGGATGCAAAGTATTTTTTCTGTACACAAATATAAAACCAATATCCGAAAGAAACTTAAAACTCCTGAAGGTGCTAATATAATAGCTTTTTTAAGGTCTGCTCCTCCATTCCAATGACAGCTTATACTTTTACAATCTTTTTTTTGTGATGCACCTTAACTATCAAATAGTTATATATTAAGTTTACAAATTCACAAAAAAGCTTACAAATGGCGATTTGAAGTATTAAGTCTAACTTTGCAACGTTCAAAATCAATAAATTATATGATAAAAAAAGGTTTTTTACTTGCATTGTTTGCTATAGGTGTTTTTGCAAATATATTCGCACAGGACACCTTATCTTTCAAAAAGACGAGAGATAAAAATATCTATATAGAGTTTTTAGGAGCTTCTAACCTTATTGGAGTTTCTTTCGATTCAAGATTTACTCCTATATCCCCATGGGGATATAGGATTGGTATTTCTTATTTTCAAGGAGGGGATTCTTTTATTAAAGCATCTAACTCTAATAGAGGGCTATTTTTCCCTATTGAAGTTAACTTCCTCACCTCTGGAAATAAGCACAAATTAGAACTTGGATTAGGATCTAATCTTGGAATATATAACGAACACATTTCTTTTATAGAAGAATCAAAGGAACAATATGAAACAATAAGTTCCACTTCCAATACAACATTTGGATATTATTTCTTTTCTAATATAGGTTACCGTTACATATCAACTAAAGGTTTTCTATTTAGAATAGGATTAAGCCCTTCTTTTAGTTTTAATGATAAACACGGTATAACAAAAGAACCATTTATTTACCCTTATATTAGTTTTGGATATTCATTTTAATAAATTCACATATATGAAAAAAATCAGTTATATCATCTGTTTAACAGCTATTTTGTGTTCATGTAACAATGAACTTCCTATTGAAAATGTACAAGAGCTACAGACTCCTAAATCAAAAGAAGATTCAGAAATTCTTAGTTTTAAAAATTCAGAAGAGTTCTTATCAACAATAGAAAACTTCGACTTGGATAATCCTATTTTAACAAGAGCAAGTTCATCTTTTGTTTCTGCGGAAAATATCTATGAACAGGAAAACAATGAAAATGCAGATAATGAATATATTGGTTTTCTTATTCCTGATGAAAAATATAGAAATTTTTTCAATAAAGATCTAGAAATAATTATCAATGATACTCTTTACAAAGCAACTAAATATGGTACACTATTTACTCATATTTCAAATAAATCAGAATTAATCAAATCTTTAGAAAATATTTCTGAATTCAAACCGTTATCCAATAATACGAAACAATATGGAAACATTAAACTTATAGACACTTACGGACTATGGGATAAAGAGACTAACAATCCTATTACAGATGATAGTTTTTTTGAAAATGACGAGGATGATTTATTAGTAGAAAACAATGGGACTGAAACTCTCACACGTTCCGCAAGCGATGGAGGTATACCTAAATCTGTCGTAGAATCATTCCCCACAATAGGGACAGCTGATGTAAACCTTATAGATAAGGTCATACACTTTAATCCGGGCTATCTAGGACATACGAAATTAAGATTTAAATCTAATTCAAAAAGAAAACTATATATTTCTCTATACAGAAATGACTATGGATTTGCAGTAAGTATTGGACTTGATTGTAAGGTCATGAAAAAGTTATGGCATGGTATGAAATGGGGACACATGAAACATTGGGATGATGGTATATACTATGGAGTTGCATCACTCGTTGTAAAACAAAAAATCAAGAATCCCAGTTTTGATACTGTACTAGATGAAAATAGAAAAGAGTTTCTAAAGAAACAATGGCAAGAAGCTATTAAGCACAATAATTTCACTAACGCTTCAAACAGTCTAACTGGAGGAATTTCAAATCAATGGAATCCTGAATATAACCATAGCAAACAAGAAAATAAATTCATTATTCCATATATTTCAGTTATAGATGATTTCTTTGGAACAACAAATATATCAAAGAAAATCGAAGATGCTCTTATACGTCAAGGAGCTAATTTCCTAAAAAGCTATGTTAATAGTCATAAAACACAAAGTACACAATTAGTTTGCATATCACAACGAGAGAAAACTGCATATTCTTTATTTAGAAATGATCTCTCTTGGAACGGGGGAGGATATAGAGTAAAAGAAACATTCCTTAGATATTATAGAAACATTGTATTTTCCATTAAAATCAAAGGAGATAAAACAACTCCAGGAGCAGATCTAGGAGACAATGATTTTGTTGGTAAGCCAGAAATTGTATCCTGTGAGGCTATTGTATATACCAAAGATGGTGATGGCTGGATTGGAGCAAAAATAGAAAAAAAATAATCCTAAACAAAATAGGGAAGGAGTTAATATATACGCTCCTTCCCTTCACTTATTGTATGAAAAAAAAGTATCTTATTTTTTTAGTCCTAAGTTTCTGTTTGTTCTCGTCATGCTCAACAATGCTTGAAATAATAACAGGAAATTATAAATGCGCATACCCTAATTGTAATGAACGAGCAACAGAAAATTCAGTATATTGCCCATACCATAAGCCCTACTATCTTAAATAGCATCATCACCAATGTTTTTTCTTTTTTCCTAAACACCTGCCAGCGAAGCACAGAGTATTTGTCAAGGGC
>OASS01000352.1_pt1 | contig 16077 bp, 10 predicted proteins | sample 1475811 | NCBI WGS metagenome assembly OASS01 (sample SAMEA2579922, study PRJEB22360) | human gut metagenome | biome: human gut; feature: human-associated habitat; material: faeces | place: Denmark | collected 2008/2010 | reverse complement strand
AACTGTTAGAATTACAGGACCAACAAGGGTGTTGCACTTCTAAATAGACATCGGGACATGATGCGACTGGGCGTGTGGCCGTGTACAATGAAACGTCGTTGCCCGAGTAGCTCAGTGGATAGAGCACCGCTCTCCTAAAGCGGGTGTCGTCGGTTCGAATCCGATCTCGGGCACTTGGCTTCGGAAACATGACGGTATCTCAGCCTCTATTCATCGGTGATGAGCCATGGGCATTAGGCATGTGTAAACGTATAGGTTCCACTATCCATCATCCCGTCGTGTGAAACTATGCAAAGACATGTGGGGCTTCACGGTTGTCGTGAGGGTCCATGGCTATCGAATACACGGAAGAGAAGCGGTTTACTGTTGAGCAGGTTGAGGCGCTGTTCAAGTCGGTAGGTTGGGAATCGGCGCAGTGGCCGGAACGGTTGTTCAAGGCATTGCAGCATTCGGATACGGTGATCAGCGCATGGGATGGCGGCCATTTGGTCGGCTTGGTTCGCGTGCTCGACGATACGGGAGGGGGCGAAAGTGGCGGAGTGTGCTGATCGGGGGCAACGTACGTAGTCGTTGACGGTTATCCCGTAGTAATGTTCACGATACGACCCCTTGTCCATACAGTGAAAATAACGGCTGGCGTCCGACGCGGCTGCGCTATGACTAGAGACCATGGGTGAAGACAAACAGTATGACTTCTATGTGGCCGGTCCGTTCTTTGATCCTGAACAAACGGCAAGTATGGAACGTTTGGAAAAGATATTGGAAGACCATGGCAAGGTACTGTTCAAGCCGCGGTTTGTCAGCCAGATCGAAGAAGTAGGCCCTGAAGGATGCTTTGCGGACGATATCCATGGCATTAATGCTGCTAAAGCCGTGGTCGCCAATCTTATGGACGAGGACCCGGGCACGATGTTCGAAATCGGATATGCGCATGCGCTGGGAATCCCGGTGTACGGCTATTTCGAAAACCTTACGCCAATGGATCGTGTCAATCTGATGATTGCGCAAGCGGTCGAACTGGTGTTCGTCGGTCCTGATGATGTGGCGAAATACTTGGAAACCGGCGAGCATACGGAAGTCGATTACATCCAGTTCTAAACAGCTCTAACAGGTTCTCTGCAAGCAGGGTTGGCGGCGTTCTCGTACATAGTCATGTACGGGAACGCCGCAGTGGTATAGGGATATTCCAACAAGCGGCATAATGGAGTCGTGGGAAAACCAGTCGGATACAAGTGAAGTGTCTGAATTTCGTAAGGAGTGCCGTTATGAGTAACCACAATCCCATGAATATTGCCACCGACTTTGCCAAGGCCACGGGAGGAACCGCTCGCAAAGTTGTTGCTTTGACCGATAAAGGTCCGTTGAATGGCTTTAAGAAATTCCTGTCGCGCGGATCGATGATTGATATGGCGGTAGGTGTGGTGATGGGCTCTGCCGTTACCGCTGTGGTCAATTCCATCGTCGACAATCTCATCAGTCCATTAATCGGCATGATTGGCGGCGTACCGGATCTTTCCGGACTGCTGACCATCACGTTCAACAACTCGACTGTTTCATTTGGTGCGATTCTTAACGCGCTGATTAACTTCCTGCTTGTTGGCGTGGCGGTGTATTTCTGCGTGATTTTGCCGATTAACAAGCTTCGTGATCTCACTGCTGCCCAGGATGAGGCTGACGCTGAAGAACAGGGGCCTAGCGTTGAAGAGCAGACTCTCGCCACGCTGCAGGAGATTCGCGACGAGCTGAAAAAGGCCAATAACTCCGCCGAGTAATCTGCTGAATGTACGGTGCGACAGATTTACCTGGTTTGCCCGAAATAACGGATTGCCGGGGCCATTTGGTCTGGACAATCCGCTGTTTCGCGCGTGTTTTGTAGCATCCGTGGAGTTACATGGGGAGTATGACTGAAAACATCGCTGATAAGGCCATAAACGATACTCGTATCGTCAAGCAGTTCACCAATCCCGTCAAGGAGCCGATTGACAGCGACATCAACCTGTTCGATCTGCTCGATAACCGCGCCAAGCGCGATCCCGAAGGTGCCATGATCGAATACAAGGGCGATGATGGCACCTGGCAGCCGTACAGCGCCCAAGTATTCCGTGACATGGTCATCGATCTGGCCAAGGGCCTGATCGGACTTGGCGTCAATAAGGGCGATTCAGTCGCCATCGTCTCGCACACCCGCTGGGAATGGACCGCGCTGGATATGGCGATTATGTCCATCGGCGCGCTCACTGTGCCGGTGTATGAGACCAACTCCGCCAGCCAGGTCAGCTGGATTTTCAACGATTCCAAAGTCACGCTCGCCATCGCCGAAGATGACGGACAGCGCGACAAGATCGAATCCGTGCGCAGCGAGGTACCCACCCTGCGCAACGTGTTCGTAATCGAGGCCGGCGGCCTGAACGCCATCAAGACCTATGGCGAAAGCGTCACCGATGCCGAATTCTGGGAATACAAGGAAGCCTCCCACGGCGACGACCGCGCCACCATCGTCTACACGTCCGGCTCCACTGGCACCCCGAAGGGCGTGGAACTGACCCACCGCAACTTCGCTTTCCTGGTGCTTTCCGCGCTGCAGTACATGCCTCGTGCCGGCGCATGGCCCAACCGCCGCCTGCTGCTGTTCCTGCCGTTGAGCCACGTGTTCGCCCGATTCATGGAATTCTTCAGCTTCGGCGGCACGATTTCGCTGGCCCTGAGCTCCAATATGAAGACGATGGTCAAGGACTTCGAGACCTTCGGTCCCACGCTGCTGCTCGCCGTGCCGCGTGTGTACGAGAAGGTCTACAACGCCGCCTCCCAGCGCGCCGGCACCGGATTCGCTGGCAAGATGTTCATGCGCGCCGCCGAAAACGCGCGCGAATGGTCCAAGGCCGAGCAGAAGGGCGAACAGCTGCCGATTGCCGGACGTATCGCCCACGCCTTCTATGAGCAGGTGGTGTACAAGAAGATTCGCACGATTTTCGGTCCGAACGCCGACTTCGCCATTACCGGCGGTGCCCCGATGGACTCTGAGCTTTCCCACTTCTTCAACGGCATCGGCATGCCGGTGCTTGAGGGCTATGGCATGACCGAAACCTGCGGCCCGGTGTGTGTGAGCTTGCCAGAGGACAACCGCATCGGCACCATCGGCATGCCGATGTGCGGTATCACCGCCGGCATTGCCGAGGACGGTGAGCTGGTGGTCAAGGGACCGCTGGTGTGCAAGGGCTACCACAACAACCCCGAAGTCACCACCCAGCAGATCACCGATGGCTGGCTGCACACCGGCGATTTGGGCGATATCTCCGAAGACGGCTTCATCTCCATCACCGGCCGTAAGAAAGACCTCATCATCACCGCCGGCGGCAAGAACGTGTCGCCGGGTCTGCTGGAGGCTTCCGTAATGACCTCGCCTGTGGTCAACCAGTGCTTGGTTATTGGCGATAAGAAGCCGTTCGTGGCCGCTCTGGTCACGCTGGATCTGGCGGATGCCAACAAATGGCTGGAATCCCAGGGCGCCAAGCCGGAACCCGATCTGGCCTCGCTGGCCAAGAACGCCATCGTTCATGCCGAGGTGGAGCGTGCGGTGAACGCCGCCAACGAGGGCGTTTCCCGCGCCGAGTCGATTCGTAAGTTCGAGATTCTGCCCGACGAATTCACCGAGGCCAACGGCATGCTGACCCCGAGCCTGAAGACCCGTCGCGCGCAAATCGTTGAGCACTATCGCGAGCTCATTGACAACGTGATCTACGTCCCGCTGAAGAAGTAACCATCAACTCCCTCTGATCCAAAAAAATAAGCTCTCTCTGACGGGGGAGCTGTCAGCGAAGCTGACTGAGGGAGAGACCCCGCGGCTTGCCCGCGAAAAAAACAACAGGGCCGGGTGCGACTTGCACCCGGCCTCAGCTTATTCAGTCCAAAATCGCCGAAACATAATCGGCGGCGGCCTGATTCAGCTCCGCATCGCCGATGGTGGCGGTGCCCTGCACCAGGAACGGCTCAGCATAGTTCATGCCGACCTTGTACGCCACGACCTCAAACGGGCTCAGCAGCTCCTCCATGGTGTGGCTGTACTCGCCGTCCTTGCGGTACTTGGCGGCGTCGGAACCAGTGGTGACCACCAGTTTGAGCTCCTTGCCCTTGAGTGCGTGGCCTCCACCGTAGGCCCAGCCGGCGGTGATGACCTCGTCTTCCCATTCCTTGAGCAGCGCGGGGGAGGAGTACCAGTAGAACGGGAACTGAAGGATTACGCGGTCGGCAGCCTCCAGTAGCTCGTGCTCCTTGTCGGCGTTGACGGAGAAGTTCGGATATTCGGCGTATTCGTCGCGCACGATGATGTCGTCCTCGCCTTGTGCGGCGAGTTCGGCAAGCAGACGGGCGTTCACTCGCGAGCCGTCCTTCAGGTGCGGATGGAATACAAGAATCAGCGTTGACATGGGATTTCCCTTCTATAACTGCTACCAATGTGGCCTAATCACCACTATCGTATGCCGGGAAGCAGAACTCAGTCCAGTCCGGACTCGGGTGCGAGCCGCGGGATGCCGCGCCGGGAGGCAACTCAGTCGAGGTTGGACTGCGTGCCTGCGGTGGCTTCGTTGGCGGCTTGCTCGGCTTGTGCTTGGTCGAGCTTGGCACGGACGTCGTTGAGCAGACCCTGGGCGCGCTTGGCCAAGGCCTCGCCGATCTCCCATTGACGCATCGACTGGTCAAGATTGAGGCCGCCGGTTTCCAGTGCCTGGACAGCCTGAATCAGCTTGTCGCGCGCCTCCTCATATGGCATCTGGGCGATGAGCTCGCGTTCCTTGTCCGTCAGGGACGTGGCGGGGGTGTTCTTGTCGGTGGATGTGGCGTTTTCGGTCATGATGTTCTCCTTATATATACGGTATATATGCGTGGCTGCGTATGGCGTGTCACGCGGTTGCGGATGTGGTGGTTGCGGTAATGACACCCTTCTTCAAGGTGACGGTGATGCCATCCCCAGGGCTTACCTGCGAAGCATCGTCTAGTACGTGGCCATCGGCGGACTGCACCACCGCATAGCCTCGGTTCAACGTGGATTGCGGGCTGAGTGCGGTCAGTGAGGCGTGAGCTCGCTCGACGGTGAGCTGGGCATCGTCCACGATGCGTCGCAGCCCGATATCGAGCCGTTGCAACGAGTCGTCAATTAAGCGCTGATGAGGCTCAAGCATGGTGTGCGGCTGTGTCAGGCTCGGGCGGTTCGCATATCCCTCGATAAGTCGAATCTCGTTCTCCACGCGCGAACGGACCCGCAGTCGCATACGGTCGATGGCACCTTCGATGAGCTGCGACTGCTCACGCACATCCGGCACCACGCGCTTGGCCGCATCGGTAGGGGTGGAGGCGCGCAGATCGGCGACCAGATCCAGCAATGTCCAGTCATCCTCATGCCCGATGGAGGAGATTAATGGTGTAGTGCAGGCATACGCCGCACGAACCACACGCTCATCCGAGAAACCGATGAGATCCTCAAACGAGCCGCCGCCACGGGCCACGATGATCACATCCACGCTCGGGTCGGCATCGAGTTGTGCAATGGCCTGAACCACCTCGGCCGGGCATTGCTCGCCCTGAACATGCACATGGACCACCTTGAAGGTTACGGAAGGCCAACGAAGGTTCACATTGGTGATCACATCGCCTTCCGCACGTGCCTGAGGTGCGCAAATCAGGCCAATAGTCTTCGGAAACTCCGGGAGAGGCAGTTTGTGATCGGCATCGAACAGGCCCTCGCCCTTAAGCTGCTTGCGCAATTCGTCGATCATGGCCTTGAGGCTGCCACCGGCTCCGACCTTGAGAATCGTGTCCCCGCGCAACGACAGCGAAGTGCGCTTCATCCACAGGTTCGGTTTGCCGTGAATCACCACGCGGTCGCCCTGAACGAACTGGCTGGCTGCGGCCGCGAACCTGCCGAAGCCATTGACTTCCATGGCGATATCCTCGAAGTCGTCGCGCAGCGTGATGTAGGCCGAGCCGGCGCGACGGGTATTGATCTGCGTGATCTGGCCGGTGACCCACGCGGACGGCCATCGTTCCACGGCACCGTAGAACTTCTGGCTCAGCACGCTTACCGGCCACGGATTTTGCGCGGTGGTTTCAGCGGCGCGTGCAGGCAGCTGATCGATAGGGCGAGGCTCATTCGGCAGATTGATGGCGCCCCGATCGGGCGCGAAAGTGCCTTGACCCGGCTCAAAGCCAGACGAGGCCAGTGAAGCGGCGGTCGGTGGACGGCCGGTAGATGAGTAGCCCATTGCAGTAGTCATGCACTCCACTATAAGTGCGTTGGTTGATGACGGTAAAAATTTACCGTCGCCTGAAAACGGTGTGATGATGAATGCAAGAACCGTACGAAGCGATGTATCAGCCGATGATGGAGATGGTCTGGTGCATCAGAAGAAAGGAGTCATTATGGCGAAGAAACGGGTGCTATGAAGAGGAGTGAGATATGCGTTGCACTGACGATTGAGAGTCGTCAGTGAGCTCGCTGTGCGACACGCGAGCAGAAAACAGTTACGCTAATCACACACTTGTAGTTTTGGCGAAAAATAGCCGAAAAACCCTATAAATAGTTCGACACACCACTGTTGAGCACTAGATATAGGGGTGGGGATGCCGTATTCTTCTAGAGGTTCAAGAAAACGATATCAATGTAATTTCGTGTGGCCCACGTCGAGTGCGGCCAAAATGCGGAACTCAGGAGAGTGTTCGCCTTATAGGAAAGGGGTGCCCGATGGGCGCACAGGTGCTGGAGGAAACCGTCACCGATAACGAGACCAAGGTGGCCGCCAAGGCCTCCACCGTGCTCGTTGAGAAGCGTGATGGTCGTGTGGTCGACTTCGACCCCATCAACATCATCTCTGCGGTCAAGTCTGCTTTCGGCGACCTGAACAAGGAAGTCGGCCCCGAAGAAGATGCCATGATCCGTGGTTTCGCCAACCAAGTCGAAGGCGAAATCAAGGGGCGTTACACCGGCCCCGCCAAAATCGAGGACATCCAGAATCTCGTGGAGCACGCCCTCATTGACGCCCACCTGTACGATGTGGCTCGCGCCTACACCAATTACCGTCTCGACAAAGACATTCAGCGTGCCAAGGCCACTGATGTCAACGAGGCCGTTGCTCGCTTCATTAATCATGACCCGACCCTGATTCACGAGAACGCGAACAAGGATTCCAACGTCTACTCCACCCAGCGTGATCTGCTGGCCGGTGCCGTGTCCAAGGCCGCCGCGTTCAACATGCTGCCGCCGGCGGTGTCCAACGCCCACATGAAGGGCGACATTCACTTCCACGATGCCGACTATTCGCCGTTCACTGCCCAGTCCAACTGCTCCTTGCCGAACTTCTGGGACATGTTGGCCAATGGCTTCACTCTTGGCAACGCTCCGATGGCTTCCCCGAAGTCCATCGCCATTGCGGCCACCCAGATTACCCAGATCATGAAGGACGTGGCCTCCAGCCAGTATGGTGGCCAGACCGCCAACCGTGCCGACGAGCATCTTGCCCAGTATGCCAAGAAGGATTACGAGAAGTTCCTTGAGGAAGCTCGTGAGACCATCCCCGACGGCATGCCGGTTGAATTCGCCCGTCGTCAGGTCGAGAGCGCCAAGAAGAACGAGCCCGCCAAGCTGCATTTCGGTTCCCGTGAACCGCTGCCGATGGACACCCCGTTCCACACCGACGTTGACGAACTTGAGCAAGAGCGTGAAATCCTCGCCAAGATTCGTACCCGCAAGGCCATCTATGATGCCATGCAGACCATGGAATACCAGATCAACTCCAACCGTGTGTCCAACGGCCAGACCCCGTTCGTGACTGTCGGCTTTGGTCTCGGCACCGACTGGTTCTCTCGTGAAGTGCAGCGCGCAATCCTGCTGAACCGTATTCGCGGCCTCGGCAAGGAACACCACACCGCCATCTTCCCGAAGCTCGTCTTTACTGTGAAGCACGGCGTGAACGCCGACCCGGGTGACCCGAACTACGATCTGAAGCAGCTTGCCCTCGAGTCCGCCACCAAGCGCATGTACCCGGATGTGGTGTTCTACGAGAACATCGTCAAGATCACAGGCTCCTTCAAGGCTCCGATGGGTTGCCGCTCCTTCCTGCAGGGTTGGATCAACCCGGAGACCGGCAAGGATGAAGAAGACGGCCGTATGAACCTCGGCGTGGTCACCGTCAACGTGCCGCGTATCGCCATCGAATCCCACGGTGACAAGGCTCGCTTCTGGAAGCTGTTCGACGAGCGTATGGAAGTCGCCCATCAGGCCCTCCAGTTCCGCATCATGCGCTGCAAGGAAGCCACCCCGGTCAACGCCCCGACCCTGTTCCGCTTTGGTGCGTTTGGTCGTCTTGGTGCCAACGACAACGTGGACCAGCTGTTCAAGAACGAGCGTGCCACCGTGTCGCTCGGCTACATCGGCCTTGCCGAGACCACTGCGGTCTTCTATGGCAAGAACTGGATTCGCGACCACGGCTGGGATCCGGAAGGCAAGGAGTTCGCGCTGTCCATCGTCAAGCGCATGAACGAGCTGTGCAAGCAGTGGAGCAAAGCGGAGGGTTACCACTATTCCGTGTACTCCACTCCGGCTGAATCCCTGACCGACCGCTTCAACCGCATGGACCGTGAAAAGTTCGGCCGTATCGAAGGCGTGACTGATCACGACTTCTACACCAACTCCTTCCACTACCCGGTGTGGTTGCAGCCCACTCCGATGGAGAAGCTCAGCTACGAGAAGGACTTCCCGTACTACGCTTCCGGCGGCTTCATCAACTACTGCGAGTACCCGTGCCTGCAGGACAACCCGAAGGCGCTCGAAGCCGTGTGGGATTACGCCTACAACATCGGCATCGGCTACCTGGGTACCAACACCCCGATCGACCACTGCTTCGTGTGCGGCTTCCAGGGCGACTTCGAGCCGACCGAGGAAGGCTTCAAGTGCCCGGAGTGCGGTAACTCCAACCCGGACAAGTGCAACGTCACCAAGCGCACCTGCGGCTATCTCGGCAGCCCGGTCCAGCGCCCGATGGTGCACGGCCGTCACGAGGAAATTGCCCACCGAGTCAAGCACATGAGCGGCGAAACCGGTCGTGTGACGCTGGATGACGGAACCACTCGCGAGTGGTTCGAAGAGACCAAGTAGGGTTTATACTTGCTCCCGCTGACGGGAGCTGTAGAGCGTAAGCGAGACTGAGGGCGGTCATCCTTTATGGTGTTGACCACCCTCAGTCCGTCTGATGACGGACAGCTCCCGCCAGCGGGAGCTAATGCTTTCCGTAAGGAGGGAATCATGCCGGAGCTGCATACGACCAAGCCCGAACCCAAGCGCCATGACTTTGCGGCCGGCGAGACCGGGCGTGGCCCCTCCGTACCCTCCAACGGTCTTGCCAACGATCCGAAAGCCGGTCAATGGGATGGCCGGCGCATGTCCAAGCGGATGATCGCCGACTACAAAACCTTCATTGTCACCGACGGAGAAGGCGTGCGCAACTCCCTTTACGTCTCCGGTTGCCCCTTCCACTGCGTCGACTGCTTCAACGCCTCCATCTGGGATTTCCAAGCCGGCCACGAATACACGCAAAAACTTGAAGACAAAATCATCGAAGATCTGAAAGCCCCATGGGTGCAAGGCATTACGTTCCTTGGCGGCGAGCCATTCCTCAACACTCCCGTGCTGGTGCCGCTCGCACAACGTATCCGCCAGGAATTCGGTCATACCAAAGATATCTGGTCGTGGACCGGCTACACATGGGAAGAACTCATGCGCCCCGGAGAAACCCCAGACAAGCTTGAATTGCTACATCTCATCGACATTCTCGTCGACGGCCGCTACCTCAGAGACCAGAAGGACTCGCTGCTGCAATTCCGCGGCTCCAGAAACCAGCGCATCCTCGATGTGCCCAAGTCTCTGGAAGCCGGCGAACCGGTCATCTGGGCCAAGCTCCACGATCAAGAACGAGATATCCCCGAAATCTATTTGAAAGACCGCGAAGCCGGCGAAGGCCAACAGGCCTCGTAGTAGCAGTTCTGGAATGCCGCACTCAGCAATATCGTTGGAACTGTTGGGAAAAGGCCTTCCCGTGAGCGAAATCGCCTCGCCTCGTGCCATGTTGGGCAGGTGGTCGGACTAATATTCCATAAGAAGTAGCCGGGCGAAGCCGTCCGCAGGGTATCTGCCAGCCGTCCCGAAACGGTTCATGATGCCTCAAAGCGTGCACTCCCGGAAGTCGGAATTAAGAGGAACACATGGTTGACATCGCCACTGACGCGAGCCTAAAGCCCGCTTCACACCCGAAGCCCCTGCGTGTGGGATTGGACATCGGTTCCACCACCGTCAAGGCCGTGGTGCTTGATCAGTCCGATTCCCTGGGAGACACCCTCTTCTCCGATTACCGACGCCACCACGCCAACGTGCGTGCCACCGTGGCCGGCCTGTTGGTCGACATCCACAAGAAGCTTGTGGACCTCGGACGCGGCGATGAACCGATTCGCCTGTCTATCACCGGTTCCGGCGGTCTGGCGCTTGCTGACAATCTGCATGTGCCTTTCATTCAGGAGGTCATCGCCGAAACCGAGGCAATCGACAAGGAATACCCGCAGGCCGATGTCATCATCGAGCTCGGCGGCGAGGACGCCAAAATCACCTACCTGAAACCCACGCCCGAACAGCGCATGAACGGTTCGTGCGCAGGTGGTACCGGCGCGTTCATTGACCAGATGTCCACACTGCTCGACACCGACGCCGCCGGCCTCAACGAGATGGCCAAGAGCTACGAGAACCTGTATCCAATCGCCTCGCGTTGTGGTGTGTTCGCCAAAACCGATTTGCAGCCGCTCATCAATGATGGTGCCGCCAAGCCCGATTTGGCCGCCTCCATCTTCACCGCAGTGGCCACGCAGACCATCGCCGGCCTGGCTTCCGGACGCCCGATTCACGGCACCGTCATCTTCCTCGGCGGCCCGTTGTTCTTCATGTCCGAGCTGCGCGCCGCATTCCAGCGCGCGCTTGAGGGCAAGGTCGACGAATTCATCGTGCCGACCGACGCCCACTTGTACGTGGCCTACGGTTCGGCATTGCAGGCCGACATAGACTCCGACGATCAGGGCAATTATTTCGAGGCCCACACGTGCGACGATATCCTGAAGCGTCTGGACGAGCTGAAGAACCTGCCTTCCAACACGCCCACCATGCCGCCGCTGTTCCCCACCGAGGCCGATCGCGAGGACTTCAACAAGCGCCACCACAAGGAACACATCCACATCGGCACCCTTGAAGGCGCGCACGGCCCGCACTTCCTGGGCATCGACGCTGGTTCCACCACCATCAAGGCCACGCTCGTCAACGACGACCGTGAAATCGTCTGGTCCAGCTACGCCAACAACGAAGGCAGCCCGCTGACCGCCGCCATCAACATCGTCAAGAAGATTCAGTCTGAGCTGCCCGAAGGCGCGTGGATCGCACGCTCCTGCGCCACCGGATACGGCGAAGGCCTCATCACCACCGGACTGCACTTGGACGAGGGCGTGGTGGAGACCATGGCCCACTATCGTGGTGCCGAAATGGTCAGCCCCGGCGTCACCGCCGTCATCGACATCGGCGGCCAGGATATGAAGTACTTGGCCATCACCGATGGCGTTATCGATTCAATCGCCGTCAACGAGGCCTGCTCGTCCGGCTGTGGTTCGTTCCTGCAGACCTTCGCCATGTCCATGGGCCTGACGATTCAGGAATTCACGCAAAAGGCTCTGGCTTCCACCCATCCGGTGGACCTCGGTTCGCGTTGCACCGTGTTCATGAACTCCTCGGTCAAGCAGGCGCAGAAGGAAGGCGCCTCCATCGAGGACATCGCTGCCGGCCTGTGCTACTCCGTGGTGCGCAACGCCCTGTACAAGGTCATCAAGCTGCGCGATTCCGGCGAACTCGGCGACACTGTGGTGGTCCAGGGCGGTACGTTCCTCAACGACGCCGTGCTGCGCGCGTTCGAACTGCTCACCGAACGCGAAGTCACCCGACCGAACATCGCCGGCCTCATGGGCGCGTTCGGCGCGGCCCTCACCGCCCGCATGCACTACGAGGACATCGCGGACGACGACAACGCGCACGTCGGCGCGGACGGGCGTTCCGTCGACGCGGCGGCGGCTGAGGAGTCCGCCGCCGGCGACGAGCCGAACGCCGCCGCGCACGCCGGCGAAATCGTCGTCGACGGCGTGCGCCACACCGTCTCGTCAATCCTCACCGGCGAAGCCCTCAACGAAATGTCGATGACCACCGAACGCGACGTGTGCAAGCTGTGCCAGAACCACTGCAAGCTCACCATCACCACGTTCTCCGACGGCTCCCGCTTCGTGACCGGCAACCGTTGCGAACGCGGCGGCGATGCCAAGAAGAAACGCTCCGACCGTCCGAACCTGTACGACTACAAGTACAAGCGCTGCTTCGCCTACCGCCGCCTCACCGACAAGAACGCCACCCGAGGCGAGATTGGCATTCCGCGCGCGCTCAACATGTACGAGAACTACCCGTTCTGGTTCACGCTGCTCACCTCGCTCGGTTTCAAGGTGATGATCTCCGGCCGTTCCAGCCACGAACTGTTCGAAACCGGCATCGAATCGATCGCCTCCGAGAACATCTGCTACCCGGCCAAGCTCGTGCACGGCCACATCAAATGGCTTCTCAACAAGGGCATGAAGACGATCTTCTACCCGTGCGTCAGTTACGAGGACAACCTCGTGCCCAACACGGACAACCACTACAACTGCCCGGTCGTCGCCAACTATCCGCTCGTCGTCGGCGCGAACATGCCCGAACTGCGTGACCCCGACGTGCGCTACATGCACCCGTACTTCAACCTCGCCAACCACGAGCTCATGGTCGACCGTATCGTCGAGGAGTTCGCATGGGCGAGCGTCAGCCGCGAAGAGGCCGAAACTGCTGTCAAGGCCGCCTACGCCGAAGACAAGGTCTTCAAACACGACGTCCAGCAGGAAGGCCTCAAAGCCCTCGCCTACATGAAGGAGCACGACTGCCGCGGCATCGTGCTTGCCGGACGCCCCTACCACATCGACCCGGAAATCAACCACGGCATCCCCGAAACCATCTGCGCGCTCGGCATGGTCGTCCTCTCCGAGGATTCGATCTGCGAACTGCAGCCGGGGGAGAAGCTCGACCTGACCGACTTCCTGTCCGAAGGCGAAGAGGACCCGCGCAAGAAGAACGCGAACGGATTCCGCCACGTCGACGACCGCAAGGTCACCGTCAACCGCATGCCGTTGCGCGTCACCAACCAGTGGGCCTACCATTCGCGCCTCTACGCGGCCGCGCACTTCGTCGCCTCCTATCCGGGCCTCGAACTCGTGCAGCTCAACTCGTTCGGCTGCGGCCTCGACGCCATCACCACCGACCAGGTGGCCGAGATCCTCGCCGACAAGGCCGACGTGTACACGCTGCTCAAGATCGACGAGGTCTCCAACCTCGGCGCGGCGAAGATCCGCCTGCGCTCGCTCAAGGCCGCCGTCGAGGAACGCGAGGCGAACAAGGCGCGCATGGCCAAGGCCGCGCTCGCCACGTCCGACGAGTCCGGTTCCGCCGAGTCCGACGCCCCGCGCAACGCGGCTCACGCCGCCGCGCAGGCCGCCGCCCGCAAGGCGCAGGAGCAGGCCGAATCCGATCTCGCCACCGCGCAGGCCGCGCTCGCCGAAGCGCAGGCCGCCGTCGCCGCCGCCGAAGCGAAGGTTAAGGCCGCCGACAGGCCCGTGGACGCGGCCGATGCCGGCAGCGACGCCGCCGCCCCCGCGAACGCGCCGAAGTCCACCGGATTCCGCAAGACCGGCTCCAAGGCGCCCACGCCGGGCCGTCAGGTCCTGCTCGACGCGACGATGGCCGCGAACCCGAAGCTCACCAAGGCGATGCGCGACGCGTCCAAGCGCGCCGCGAAGCGCGACATCGCCGATGTGCGTCTCGCCGCGCTCGGCGACGGCACCACGAACGATGCCGCGAACGCCAAGTCGAAGTCCGCGAAGTCGAAGTCCGGCCACAACAACGCGACCATGTCCCGTTACGCGCACCGTGAGAAGTTCGTCAAGGACATGAAGAAGGACTACACGATCGTCGCCCCGCAGATGAGCCCGATCCACTTCTCCCTCGTCGAATCGGTGATCCGCTCCGGCGGCTACAAGTTCGACATCCTCAAGCACGCCTCGCGCGAAGACGTGGAGACTGGCCTCAAATACGTGAACAACGACGCCTGCTATCCGGCCATCATGGTCATCGGACAGCTCATCGACGCGATTCTCGAAGGCAAATACGATCCAGACAAGGTGTGTCTCGCGATTACGCAGACCGGCGGCATGTGCCGAGCCACCAACTACTTCGGCCTGATCCGCAAGGCCCTGATCGACGCGGGTTACCCGCAGATCCCGGTCATCGCGATCTCCACGCAGGGCCTGGAGGACAATCCGGGCTTCAAGGTGACGCCCGCGCTGCTGCACCGCACCGTCAAGGCGCTGATCCTCGGCGACCTGCTCATGAAGTGCCTGTACCGCGTGCGCCCGTACGAGGTGGAGAAGGGCGCGGCGAACCGCCTGTACGAGCAGTGGGACGTGATCGTGCGCGAGGCGCTCGAACACCACGGCTTCTCGAAGACGGCCGCGAAGACCCCGTGGCTCAAGCGCCGCTACCTGCCGTACCCCGTGCTCGCCCGAGAGATCGTGAAGAGCTTCGACGCTCTGCCGTTGAAGGACGTGCCGCGCAAGGTGCGCGTCGGCGTGGTCGGCGAGATCCTCGTCAAATACCAGCCGGATGCGAACAACCATGTCGTCGACGTCATCGAATCGCAGGATTGCGAGGCCGTGGTGCCCGGCATCATGGAGTTCATGACCACGCGCCCGTACATCACCGACTGGAACGAGAAGTATCTCGGCACCGGCGGCAACAAGACGTTGTACGCGCTCATGCGTTGGAGCCTCGACCGCTACAACGCGCCGATCAAGGCGGCCATCGCCACCTCTCACGGCAAGTTCAAGCAAGACGATCCGATGCCCGAACTCGTCGAGAAGGCTGCCGAGGTCACGTCGATCGGCGTGCAGGCCGGCGAAGGCTGGCTGCTCACCGCCGAGATCCTCGAGCTTATCGAACAGGGATGCCCGAACGTGATCTGCGCGCAGCCGTTCGCCTGCCTGCCGAACCATGTGACCGGCCGCGGCATGTTCGGCAAGATCCGCCGCCTGCACCCGGAGGCCAACATCGTGTCCATCGACTACGATCCGGGCGCCTCCGAGGCGAACCAGCTCAACCGCATCAAGCTGATGATCGCGGCCGCGAAGAAGGCGCACAAGGCGAAGTTCGCCGACGGCGACGAGCCGCAGGGCTTCACTGCCGCCGACTGACCTCAAACCGACGTCCAACCGACGCCCGGTCGGCACCAGACCGGCGCAGACCGGGCAAACCGGTCTGCGGCCTACGACAAGGCGGGTGTCCCATTCCGTATGGAACGGGACACCCGCCTTATTCGTTCTGGTGCTTTTCGGCCGGCACCGGTCACACCCGTCCTACCCGAGCCTGCCTGCCGTGAACCGGTACAGCGCGTCCCATGGCAGGTCGGTCACGTCGATCGCTTCGGCGCGCTGGCTCACGAGCTCGTCGTAACGTTCCGACCGCATCTGCGCCTTCACGTTGCCGCGCACCTCGTCCAGCGGAGCCTTCCCGTCGACGCCGTCCTTTGTCCAGTCGTGCTCGTCGTAGTAGCGTCGCACCTCGTCGTCGGACAGGCTCATGCCGGGGTTCGACTCGTCGCCCGTATAGGCGTTCTTCAACGCGGACAGTTCGTAGCTCAGGTAGCTGTCGATGTCGAAGCCGGTACGGCCGTAGACGATGCCGCCGTCCGATTTCAGTTCCGCGTTGCCGCTGTTCACGGCCTCCATGCGCGCGACGATGCTCGCATAGGAGTCGTCGGCCACCTGCCCGAGATCCACGCCGATGAGGTACGCGGCGTGCCGACGTCGCAGTTCGTCGATGGCACGGCTCGCGAGCCAACGGCACGGGACCTCGCCGTCGTGCGCCTTATCCCAGCCGTCCTC
>OASS01000348.1_pt1 | contig 16423 bp, 14 predicted proteins | sample 1475811 | NCBI WGS metagenome assembly OASS01 (sample SAMEA2579922, study PRJEB22360) | human gut metagenome | biome: human gut; feature: human-associated habitat; material: faeces | place: Denmark | collected 2008/2010 | reverse complement strand
ACGCGGGCGGGGACAAGCCCCGCCCCTACGTGTCGGCGTTTGACGAGAGGCGCCGCCCGCCGGCCATGCGCCCCGGAGGGGCCGACGCCCCAGGGCGGTTTCTCTTGCCCCTCTGGGGCAATTCACCTTCTGCCCGTATCGGTCCGCTCCGCCGGGCCGCACCCCAATTTCCGAGAGAAAGAGAGGACCTCCACCATGCACACCAAACGCCGTCCATGGCGTCCGCAGCTCACCCGCGCCGAGATGGGCCGGGGGTGGGTGTTCTTTGCCCTGTACCTGACGGTCTTTCCCCTGGCCATGGGGTGGGTGCAGCGGGCTTTCCACGGGGAACTGCCCGTGGCCGAGGCCAACGTGGTCTACTACCTCCTGGCCGCCACCCTGGTCTTTCTGGTCTTCTGGACGTTTCTGCGGCACGGGTTTGACCTGCTGCTGGACTGGCTGCCGGAAAACCTGTTCGCCTTCGGCACCGGGCTCGTCGGGGCGGGGGTGCTCCATCTGCTGGTCATGCTCATTCCTCTGCCGGTACAGAATCCCAACCCGGAGAGCTACGCCCAGCAGTTTGCCCTCTCCCCGGCGGCCACAGTGGTGATCCTGGTGGTGCTCATGCCCCTGGTGGAGGAGCCCCTGTTCCGCGGCCTGCTCTTCGGCGCCACCCGGCGGTACAGCCGGGCGCTGGGCTATGTGCTCTCCACCCTGGTTTTTGCCCTTTACTGCGTCTGGCAGTTCGTCTATTCCTACGGCACGGTGGATTTCCGCTACCTGTTGCTGTTCCTCCAGTATGTGCCCATGTCCCTGGCCCTGACCTGGTGCTACGACAACGGCGGCTCCATCTGGAGCCCCATCGCCCTGCACATGGTGCTCAACGCCCTGATCCTCGCCTCCGCCGTCCTGGGCGCATAGGGAGGCCTTTCCCGCCGCCCGCGGGCGACCACAAGGGTCGCCCCTACTCTCACTTCCCCGCTTGGAACGCAGGTGCTTCTTCGTCGGCACAAACTTGCCCATTCCTCGCTTTGCCGTATACGGCAAAGCCCGCTCGTTCCGCTGTGCCTCCTCTCCCCACCGAACACGCTTCGCTGGGCTTCGGCGGGGGCCCCATTTTCCCTTTTTAGAAAGCAGGTGCTTCTATGCCCCACATTCTGCAATTAGATCCCCACGTGGCCGATCTGATCGCCGCCGGCGAGGTGGTGGAGCGGCCCGCGTCGGTGGTCAAGGAGCTCATGGAGAACGCTATCGACGCCGGGGCGGACGCCCTGACCGTGGAGATCCAGCACGGCGGCATGAGCCTCATCCGGGTTACCGACAACGGCTGCGGCATCGCCGCCGCCGAGGTGGAGACCGCCTTCCTCCGCCACGCCACCAGCAAACTGCGCACCGAGTACGATCTGGAGGCCATCGGCACCCTGGGCTTCCGGGGGGAGGCTCTGGCGGCCATCTCCGCCGTCTCCCGCATCGAGCTGCTCACCCGCACGGCGGAGGAGGATTTGGGGGCCGCCCTCTCCCTGGAGGGGGGCGCGGTGGTGCACCGGGAAGAGGCCGGCTGCCCCCAGGGCACCACAATGGTGGTGCGCGACCTGTTCTACAACACCCCCGCCCGGCTCAAGTTCCTGAAAAAGGACGCCGCCGAGGGGGCGGCCTGCTTCGCCATGGTGCAGCGGGTGGCCCTGTCCCACCCGGAGGTGAGCGTCAAGTTCCTCCGGGACGGCAAGCAGGAGCTACTCACCCCCGGCGACGGGCAGGTGCAGTCGGCCCTCTACGCCGTGCTGGGCCGGGATATGGCCCTGGGCTTCACGCCGGTAAAGGGCTCGGGGGAGGATATGTCGGTATCCGGCTTTGTCTCCCTGCCCACCTGCTGCCGGGGCACCCGGGGCTACCAGCACTTTTTCGTCAACGGCCGGTATGTGAAGAGCCGCACCATGATGGCCGCCCTGGAGGAGGCCTACGCCAACCAGAAGATGGTGGGCAAATTCCCCGGCTGCGTCCTCCACCTGACCACCCGGCTCAACGCGGTGGACGTCAACGTGCACCCCACCAAGCAGGAGGTCAAGTTCGGCAGCGACAAGAAGGTCTTTGACGCGGTGTACTATGCCGTTAAGTCCACTCTGGAGGCCGACCGCACCCGGCCGTCCCTCCAGGTGAAGCCCCCGCGCCCGGCGGAGGGGGGGCGGCCTGCGGAGGCTCCCCTCCGCCCGGCGGGGCCCGCCTACCCGGGGGCACGGGCGGCCATGGTTCCCCCCCTCCGCCCGGCGGGGCCCGCCTACCGGGAGATGACCCTGGAGGAGTTCCGCCGGACGGCGGAACGGCCCGCAGCGCCCCTGCCCCTCCACGACTTCACCGCCCCCCGGGCCACAGGGGCCGCCCCTGCATCCCCTGCCGGGAACGGCGTCTCCGGCGCCCCCATCTCCATCCCCCAGCCCGCCGGGGCGGCCACCCATATCCGCCCGGCCGAAGCCGCACCTGTCCCCGCCGGGAGCGGCATCTCCGCCCCCCCAACCTCCGCCGCGCCGCACGCGCGAACGGACGACCGTGCCCGCCCGGCTGAATCCGCCCCTGCCTCCGGCGCACCCATCTCCACCGTCCGGCCCGTCGGGGCGGATGCCCACATCCGCCCGGCCGAAGCCGCGCCCGCCCAGCCGGCAGGGGCGGCCTCTGCGCCCCCTTCGGAGGAGGAGCCCTGGCGCATGGCGGGGGAGGTGCTCAACACCTACATCATCGTGGAGCAGGGAGACAAGGTGCTCTTCATCGACAAGCACGCCGCCCACGAGCGGCTGAACTTCGACCGGATGAAGGCCGAGGGCTACCAGCCCATGGTGCAGGCCCTGCTGGAGCCGGTGGTGTTCACCCCTCCGGCGGAGGAGGGGGCCGCCCTGCTGGCCCAGCTCCCGCTGCTGGGGCGCTTCGGCTTTGAGGCGGAGGACTTCGGCGGCGGGGCGCTGATCGTCCGGGCCGCCCCCAGCGACGTGGCCGCCGGGGAGATCCCCGACGTGCTCTCCGAGCTGGCCGGCCGCCTGCTCACCGGCGGCTCCGCCGACCCCGGCGCGGCCCGGGACGCCCTGCTCCACACCATGGCCTGCAAGGCGGCCATCAAGGGCGGCCAGAGGAACAGCCCCGCCGAGCTGCTCAAGGTGGCCCAGGCGGTCATGTCCGGCGCGGTCAAATACTGTCCTCACGGGCGGCCAGTGGCCATTGAGCTGACCCGCCAGCAGCTGGAAAAGCGCTTCGGCAGAGCCTGATTTGACCGCGCTTCGCGCCTTTGGCGCGTCCAAGTGTTTTCGCCTCCGGCGAAAACCTTGCCGCAGGGGCAATTCACTTGCCCCGAGGATGTAGAATCCTCTCGGGGCCCCCGGCGGACAGGTCCGCCGGGGAGCAAATATTGCCCCCACGGGCGGCCGGTGGCCATTGAGCTGACCCGCCAGCAGCTGGAAAAGCGCTTCGGCAGAGCCTGATTTGACCGCGCTTCGCGCCTTTGGCGCGTCCAAGTGTTTTCGCCTCCGGCGAAAACCTTGCCGCAGGGGCAATTCACTTGCCCCGAGGATGTAGAATCCTCTCGGGGCCCCCGGCGGACAGGTCCGCCGGGGAGCAAATATTGCCCCCACGGGCGGCCGGTGGCCATTGAGCTGACCCGCCAGCAGCTGGAAAAGCGCTTCGGCAGAGCCTGATTTGACCGCGCACCGCCCGCAGCCCTATCGCTCGGCCGGGCGGCCACAAGGGCCGCCCCTACGCGGAAGCCACAGTCAAACCTAGGGCAATTCCGGCCCACCGCAGTCCGTGGCGGCCTTGCCCAGGCGGGTACAGCGCACTCGCTTCCAAGTTTGGCGGGGGCCGTGGGGGAAAACGCCGAAGAGACACAGCCCCGCGCCGTTTCGACAAAATCCGCCCGATAATTGGTATATATTGGATGCATCTTATAGATAGAAGGAGTGCATCCACATGCAAAAGACCAACAACCTGCAAGACCTGTTTCTGCTCCGCGCCCGCAAGTCCCACGCCAGCCTGACCGTATTTCTGATGAATGGCTATCAGCTCCGGGGACAGATCACGGGCTACGACGCCTTTGTGGTGGTACTTATGACGGGGGACAAGCAGCAGGTCATTTACAAGCACGCCATCTCCACCATTGTGCCGGAGCGGGCCATCTCTTTGGAGGCGGAGGGGGCGGCAGACTAAGGAGCTGCCATGAAGCAAGGAACCCTGATCAACCGAATTGTCATGCTGCTGCTGCTGGCGGCCGTCCTGGTGTATCTGGGCGTGTCCGCCTGGCGGAGCTTCCGCGATCCCTATACCCTGGTGCTGTCCTACGCCTACACCGTGGACGACAGTCTGGAGGCCACCGGCTTTCTGGTGCGGGAGGAGAGCGTGCTCGCCAGTCCCGGCGGGATTGTGGATCTGCTGCCCGAGGAGGGGGAGAAGGTCTCCCGCGGGGAGACGGTGGCCCTGCTCTACCAGAATGACTCCGGCCTGGCGCGGAAGGAGGAGCTACAGAGCCTGACCATGGAAAAGGAGCAGCTCCAATACGCCCTGGAGCGGACCCAGAGCGGGGGCGACTCCTCCCAGCTCAGCCAGCAGGTGATCGACGCCATCGTGGCCCTGCGCTCCTCGGTGTCCACCGGGGATCTCACCCGGCTGGAGGACGAGACCCTGCTGCTCAAGAGCCTGGTCTACAAGCGGGACTTCACCTTCAACGGCGGGAAGGAGGACGGCGATGCCGCCGCCGCCATCCAGTCCTCCATTGACGCGGTGGACGCCCAGATTGCGGCGCTGAGCGCCCAGGCCGCCCAGGACACCAGCCGCCTCACCGCCGGTCAGGCGGGGGTCTTTTCCGGGCAGACCGACGGCTATGAGAGCCTGCTCACCCCCGCTCTGCTGGAGACCATCACCCCCGGCCAGCTCAGCCAGCTCGACCGCCAGCGGCCCCAGCCGGACGCCGGCGCGGTGGGCAAGCTGGTCACCGATGCCACCTGGTACTTTGTCTGCGCCATGGGCGAGGAGGAGGCCGGGCGGCTCATCGAGGGCCGCACCGTCACCGTCCGCTTCTCCCGGGACTGGTCGGGCGAGGTGGACATGAAGGTGGAGCGGGTAGGGGAGACCCCGGAGAACGGCCGGGTGGCCGTTGTGCTGTCCTCTGACCGCTATCTGTCTGAGACCACCCTGCTCCGAAAGCAGACGGTGGAGCTGGTCTTTGACAGTCAGACCGGCATCCGCGTGCCCACGCAGTCCGTGCGCGTGGAGGAGCGGACCGTCACCGACCCGGAGACGGAGGAGGAAAAGCAGGAGCTGGTCACCGGCGTGTACGTCCTGGTGGGCCAGCAGGCGGAGTTCAAGCCCGTCACCATCCTGGCCCAACTGGAGGATTTCGCCCTGGTGAAGTCCGCAGACGGCTCGGACGGCAAAAAGGCCCTGCGGGCCGGCGACGAGGTAATCCTCTCCTCGGTGGAGCTCTTTGACGGAAAAGTGATCACGCAGTCATAGACAGGGAGGTAATGACACATGTCCCTTGCAGAGCGCATTGCGCTGGTAAATGAGAAAATCGCCGCCGCCGCCCGGCAGGCGGGTCGGGAGCCGTCGGAGGTCACCCTGGTGGCGGCCACCAAGGTGCAGACCTCCGACACCATCCGGCAGGCCATTGCCGCCGGCGTCACCATCTGCGGTGAAAACCGGGTGCAGGAGATGACCGCCCACCTGGACGACGACGCCTACGCCGGCGCGGCCCTCCACTTCATCGGCCACCTTCAGACCAACAAGGTGCGGCAGGTAGTGGGCCGGGTGGAGCTCATTGAGTCGGTGGGCTCCGAGCACCTGCTGGAGGCCATCGAGGCCCAGGCCGCCAAGCTGGAGCTGGTACAGGACATCCTGCTGGAGGTCAACATCGGCGGGGAAGCGTCCAAGAGCGGCATTTCCCCGGAGGAGCTGTCCGCCCTGGCCGCCCAGGCGGTTGGCAGCCCCCATGTGCGCCTGCGGGGGCTCATGGCAATCCCTCCCGTGGCCGCCGGGCCGGACGGAAACCGCCCGTTTTTTGCAAAAATGCGTCAGCTTTATGTTGACATAAGAAGTCAGATGGATGATAATAAGACTAGCTTTGACTGTCTTTCCATGGGTATGAGCGGCGACTTTGAGGACGCCGTGCGGGAAGGGGCCACCCTGGTCCGGGTGGGTACCGCCCTGTTTGGGCCCCGTCCTCCCATGCACAAAGGATAGAACAAATTCGGGAGGTTACCGAAATGGGATTTTTAGATGAACTCAAGCGCCTGGCCCGCCCCTATGAGGACGAAGAGGAAGAAGAGGAGTTTGACGACTTCGAGCCCGTCTCCCGCAGCGAGCGCATGGACCGCACCGGCGGCGACCGCCTGGAGCGGAAGGCCCCCAAGGCCCAGGACAGCACCGGCCCCATCTTCCCCGTGGAGAACGAGCGCCGGAGCAACAAGGTGGTCAATATCCACACCACCACCCAGCTTCAGGTGGTGCTGGTCAAGCCCGAGCGCTTCGAGAACGCCAGCGAGATCGCCGACCACCTGCGGGAGAAGCGCACGGTGGTGCTCAACCTGGAGTCCACCAACAAGGATATCGCCCGCCGCCTGCTGGATTTCCTCTCCGGCGTGGCCTATGCCAATGAGGGCAAAATCAAAAAGGTGGCCATCTCTACTTATATTATTACGCCCTACAACGTGGATATTTTAGGCGATCTGATTGACGAACTGGAGAACAACGGGCTGTATTTCTGAACTGCTCTTCAGGACAGGAAAATGTCCGGGTTGTCCCGCCGGGAGTCCGGCGTTTCAAGCGTTTTGGCACCGCCAAAACACGGATGCCGGGCGAACGGCAGATGCCAAAGAGGGGGTTCCCGCCCGATGCGGAGCATCAGGCGGGGAAGACATGAACAAATCGGGGGAATGACGTTATGCTGACACCACAGGAAGTTTCCGAGCACGCCTTTGCCAAGGCGTCCTTCGGCGGCTATAACATGGCGATGGTGGATGAATTTCTGGACGTACTGACGGCGGACTACACCACGCTCTATAAGGAAAACGCCACCCTCAAGGCCAAGATGAAGGTACTGGTGGACAAGGTGGAGGAGTACCGCTCCACCGAGGAGGCCATGCGCAAGGCCCTGCTTACCGCCCAGAAGATGGCCGACGAGCTGGTGGCCCAGGCGGAGGCCAAGAAGGCCGAGCTGCTGAAGAACGCGGAGACGGAGGCCAAGGCCCGTATTGCGGAGCTGCAGCAGGACATCCGCAGCGAGCAGATGCGCCTCACCGCCGCCCAGAACGCCACCGCCGCCTATGTGGGCAAGCTCAAGGAGCTCTATCAGCACGAGATGGACTACCTCAACGGACTGTCCAAGCTCTCCGCCCCGGCGGAGCCTGTGGTGGACCAGGTTGCCTCTGCCGCTCAGGACATCTCCCAGAGCGTGGAGAAGCTGGTGGCCGGTGAGGCGCCGGAGGAGGACGCGGAGGACACGGTGGATCTCGGCGGCGGCGCCAAGGAGAAGGACGGCGGCCTGTATGCCGAGCTGCTGGAGCTGAGCCGTTCCCACGGTCCGGAGGAGGCTGAGGAGCCCACCGAGCCCACCCGCCGCATCGATTTTGACCACCTCCAGTTCGGCAAGGACTATGAAATCAAGTAAACCCCCTTGACAGAAGGGCATTTAACGGGTAAGATACTCGGAGACACGTTGTTTCGTGTCTCCGAGTATCTTTTATTTCGCAAAACGCCGAGAAGAGGACGAGTACCGTCCCCGCCCCTGCGCAGAGAGCCGCCGTTTTGGTGCAAGGCGGACAGGGAAGGGCTGGGAAGATCACCTCCGAGCGTCCCGCCGAATCCCCCCTGGGGCAGTAAGCGGGAACGGCTGGCCCCGTTACCGGCCTTCGAGGGGCCGCGGCACGCCGCGGCAATGAGAGTGGTACCGCAGAGGTTTGCGCCTTTGTCTCTTACAGGAGACAAAGGCGCGTTTTGTTTTTGCCAATTTCGGCAAGGGCGCACGCCTTTACACCAACCTGTTTTTAGATCAAAGATAAAGGAGAACTGACCCATGGACTACAACCAGACCGTCCACCTGCCCCAGACCGACTTCCCCATGCGGGCGGGCCTGCCCAAGCGGGAGCCGGAGATGCTCCAGGAGATGTATGACCACGACCTCTACCACAAGATGGTAAAGCGCAACGAGGGCAAGCCCACCTTTGTCCTCCACGACGGCCCCCCCTATGCCAACGGCAACATCCACATCGGCACCGCCCTGAACAAGATCCTCAAGGATATGATCGTCAAGCACCGCAACATGACCGGCTGGTGCGCTCCCTATGTGCCCGGCTGGGACACCCACGGCCTGCCCATCGAGTCCGCCGTTCTGAAGGACAAGAAGGTAAAGCGGGACGAGATGACCACCGCCCAGTTCCGCACCAAGTGCCGGGAATACGCCGAGAGCTACATCGAGAAGATGACCGGCCAGTTCCAGCGCCTGGGCGTGCTGGGGGAGTGGGAGAACCCCTATATCACCCTGCTGCCCGAGTTTGAGGCCAAGCAGATCGAGGTCTTTGGCAAGATGGCGGAGAAGGGCCTCATCTACAAGGGCATGAAGCCGGTGTACTGGTGCCCCTTTGACCAGACCGCCCTGGCCGAGGCCGAGATTGAGTACGCCGACGATCCCTGCACCACCATCTTCGTCAAGTTCCCCGTGGCCGACGACAAGGGCAAGCTGGGCCAGTATGCCGACCTGTCCCGCACCTACTTCGTAATCTGGACGACCACCCCCTGGACGATCCCCGGCAACTACGCCATCTGCCTCAACGCGGAGTTCGACTACGTGCTCCTCCAGGTGCCGGGCGGCGATGTGTACGTGCTGGCCAAGGATCTGGCCGAGAGCGTGTGCAAGGCCGCGGGCATCGACTACGCCGCCTGTACCGTGCTGGCCACCCTCAAGGGCAGCGCGTTCGAGCTGATGCGCGCCAAGCACCCCCTCTTCGACCGGGAGAGCGTCATCCTCAACGGCGAGCACGTCACCCTGGACGCCGGCTCCGGCTGCGTCCACACCGCCCCCGGCTTCGGCGCAGAGGACTTCCAAATCTGCCAGCAGTACGACAAGGCGGGCCTGACCCACATCGGCGTGCCCGTGCCCGTCAACGCCAAGGGCGTCATGACCGACGAGCGCTACAACGGCCAGTTCTACGCCAAGGGCAACGACATGGTGGTGGCCGATCTGGAGGCCGAGGGCTTCCTGGTGGCCAAGGAGAACATCACCCACTCCTACCCCCACTGCTGGCGGTGCAAGCACCCCATCATCTACCGGGCCACCGAGCAGTGGTTCTGCTCCGTGGACGCCATCAAGGACGCGGCGGTGAAGGCCTGCGACTCCATCCAGTGGAAGCCCGAGTGGGGCAAGGAGCGCATGACCTCCATGATCACCGAGCGCAACGACTGGTGCATCAGCCGCCAGCGCGTCTGGGGCGTGCCCATCCCCATCTTCTACTGCGACGACTGCGGGGCCGATATCGTCACCCCCGAGACCATCGCCCACGTGGCCGCCCTCTTCCGGGAGCACGGCTCCAACGTCTGGTTTGACCGGGAGGCCGCCGACCTGCTGCCCCAGGGCTTCGTCTGCCCCAAGTGCGGCAAGGCCCACTTCACCAAAGAGACCGACATCATGGACGTGTGGTTCGACTCCGGCTCCACCTGGGCCGCCGTGGCGGCCGAGCGCCCCTACCTCAAGTACCCCGCCGACCTCTACCTGGAGGGCGGCGACCAGTACCGCGGCTGGTTCCAGTCGAGCATGCTCACCTCCATCGCCGTGAACGGCGTGGCCCCCTACAAGCAGATCGCCACCCACGGCTGGACGGTGGACGGCGAGGGCAAGGCCATGCACAAGTCCCTGGGCAACGCCGTCTCCCCCGACGAGGTCATCAAGGACTACGGCGCGGACATGCTCCGCCTGTGGGTGGCCTCCGCCGACTACACCCAGGACATGCGCATCTCCAAGGACATCATGAAGCAGCTCTCCCAGGCCTACCTGAAAATCCGCAACACCGCCCGCTACATGCTGGGCAACCTGTGCGACTTCGAGCCCGACCGGGATCTGGTGCCGGCGGAAAACCTGATGGAGCTGGATCGCTACGCCCTGCACACCTTCAACGAGCTGGCCAAGACCGCCCGCGCCGCCTACGACCGCTATGAGTTCCACGCCGTCTACCGCGCCGTCTACAACTTCTGCGTGGTGGACATGTCCAACTTCTATCTGGACATCATCAAGGACCGGCTCTACTGCGGCGCCGAGGCCGAGCGCCGCTCCGCCCAGACCGCCCTGTACCACATCCTGGACGGCATGACCCGGCTCATCGCCCCCATCCTGGCCTTCACCTCCGACGAGATCTGGCACGCCATGAAGCACGCCCAGGGCGTAAACGCCGAGAGTGTCCTGTTCAACGACATGCCCGGCGACAACGCCGCCTTTGCCCTGGACGCGGCCGCCCGGGAACGCTGGGCGAAGCTGGTCAGCCTCCGCGACGCGGTGAACAAGGCCCTGGAGAATGCCCGTAACGCCGGCGTGTTCAAGAAGGCCCAGGACACCGACGTGACCCTCTCCGTGTCCGAGTCCGACGCCGCCTTCCTGGCCGGGGTGGATCTGGCCTCCCTGTGCATCGTCTCCAAGGTCACCGTCACCACCGGGGCCGTGGAGGGGGAGAAGAGCGAGGACTGCCTCATCCCCTGCACCATCGCCGTCGCCCTGGACGAGTCCCCCAAGTGCCCCCGCTGCTGGAACCACAGCGAGCACATCGGCGCCGACGGCCACCACAACCAGCTGTGCGACCGCTGCGCCGCCGTGGTGGGTGAGTAACCCCGCAGATGGAACAGACAGGACGCCGCAGCACTGCGGCGTCCTGTTTCTTTCATGCCCAGAGCCCGTATTTTGCCGTCCCGCACCGGCGGGCCGGCCGGCTTGCCGCCGCGCAGACTCTGTAGGGGCGGCCCTTGTGGCCGCCCGCGGGCGGGTGTGGGCACCCGCCCCTACAAGCCTGTATTTTCTCCCTTCCCGTATAGCCACCCACCAGGGTGGCCCCGCTTGCCCCTTCAAGGCAATTTATCTTCTGTCCGCATCGGCCCCCTGGGCGGGGACAAGCCCCGCCCCTACGCCGCGGCTGCAGGGCGCGCCCGCGCAAAAGGACACGCCGCAGGCTATGCCTGCGGCGTGTCCTCCTCTTCTTCCGTTTTTTTCGTCAGGCTGCGGTAGGTCTCCCAATCCCGTTCGGCCTTCTCTGTCTGCTCCAGACCCTCATAGGCATCGGCACGGATGTCGTATGCCTTGGCGTACCCTGGATCCAGCTTGATGGCCTTGTTACAGCTTGTGACCGCCTCGCTGTATCGCTCCAGCCTGTTGAGAACAATTCCCACGTTCACATGATAAAGCGCCCTATCTCCCGCGAGTTTGACCGCCTTTCGGTGATCGGCCAGCGCCTTTTCTGTCTCCATCTGGGACAAGTATACAACCCCCCGGTTGTTATAGGCTCTTGCATAATTAGGGTCGATCTGGATGGCCTTTTGGTAGCTCTGCAGGGCCTCCTGCACCTCTCCAAGCCTTTCCTGCACATCTCCCAAGGTCGTATAGAGCTCCGCATCGGCCGGTTCCAGCTCCAGCGCCTTCTCATAATCGGCCTGGGCCTTTTTATACTCCTCCAGAGCTTGGTAAGCGCTGCCCCGCTCCCTGTAAAGCCTCTTGTCCCCCGGTGGCAGTTTGATTGCCCTGGTGAAGTCAAGGACAGCTTTGTCATACAGCTTCACAGTGGTAAAGCACAGGCCCCGATTGCGGTACACCTCCGAAGTCTCCTTTAGTTCCAGCGATCGGCTGTATTCCCGGATTGCCAGCTCTGTTTCTCCCAACCTTCTGTAGCAAAACCCCTTATACCAGTAGAGCTTGCTGTCCTCCATTCCCAACTCTTTGGCTTTCGTGAAGTCCTCCAGCGCCTGGGCATAGTCGTTGGCAAAATAGTAGAGCTTTCCCCGCTCCCAGTAGGCCTCCCCGTCCTCCTCGTCCAGCTCGATGCGACGGTCCAGCCGCTGAAGCTCCTCCCGCTGTTTGGCGTCCATGGCCCGGAGGATGGCGCTCTGGGTCTCGCTGGGGGTCTCCGCGGCCCGCAGCTTCTCCTGAAATGCCTTGACCTGCTCCTGATAGTCCCTCACCCGCTGCTCGGCCGCGCTTTCGATATGCTCGCAGGGGTCAGTATAGCCGAACCGCTGCCCCATCAGGTACATCATCTCGTCAAAGCCCTCAATGGGGATAAAGTATCCGCTGTGGCGCTCCACCACCTTCTGAATCTCCTCCGGCGGCTCGTCGTGGCGGTAGCACCAGTAGAGGCCGCTCAGGCACTCGGTCTCCTTCAGAAAGTCCATCAGGCTGTGGTCGCCCCCGGCATAGCCGATCACCACGGGGGTATAACGCTTGAAGGCCTCCCGCAGGATATCCTTCCACTGCTTCGACAGGCCGTTGACCTGCTCGGCCCGGTTGAGGGGGTCAAAGAACAGGCCCCGGTGGAGCTTGGCGATGATGGGCCGGCTGGTGTTGAAGTTGATGTACTGGGCCAGCAGCTCGTGGCTGATGACGATGGGCCTTTTATCCGTGTAGATAAACAGGGCGTCCTCCACCAGGCTGTCGAAATTGGTGGTGATCACCAGGTTGTTGCGCGTGTTGGCCAGCAGGGCGGCCAGGGGATAGTAGCCCAGGCTGGGCTGGGCGCGCTCCAGCGTCCGCTCCAGGAAAGCGGAGCCGTTCTGATAGTCCGGAAAAAAGCGCATGGCATAGAGGTCAAAATAGGCCCGGCTGGACGGCTTGGTCGAGCGCACCCCCAGCCGCTTTTTCAGCTCCTTGATCTCCTCCTTGGAGCATTGCTCCAAAATCTCCCCGTGCCACTGTTTGGCCAGTTCCTCCCCTGTGGGGATACCAGAGGTCTTGGAGGCCCCGGCGCCCAGGATGAAGCAGTAGCGCCGCTCGTTTTTACAGCCCTCCTCAAGGGTATTCAGGAACACATTTAACGAAAGGGTCCGCCTTTCATCCAACGCACTCACCGCCTTTCGGCTTTTTGCCCCAGTATACCAGATTTTTCTTGTTCTTTCAATTGGAATCTACATTTGATCTTCCGGGTTGCCCCCGGCGGCAGGCCGTGATAAAATAGAGCAAAACCGAAGAAAAGGAGCCCTTTGTCCATGCTATATGCCGTTCTCGTGGTGGCCCTGGTGGTACTGGACCAGGTGGTCAAGTTCCTGGTGCGGGCCAACATCCCCCTGGGGGGAGACGTCCCCTTTCTCCCCCATATTCTCCAGCTCACCTATGTGCAGAACACCGGCGCGGCCTTCTCCCTGCTGGAGGAGCACACCTGGATTCTGACCATTGTGTCCCTGGTGGTGTCCGTCCTGCTGGTGGTGCTTCTGGTGAAAAAGGTCTTTCCCCGCCCCTTCGCCATGGCCGCCCTGTCCATGGTGCTGGCCGGGGCGGTGGGCAACCTGATCGACCGGGCCCTGCTGGGCTACGTCACCGACATGTTTGAGACCCTGTTCATGCGCTTTGCCGTCTTCAACGTGGCGGACATCTGCGTGGTGGTGGGTGGCATCGCGTTCTGCGTGTACTACCTCTTCTTCCACGGCAAGGAGGAGGGCCATGGAGCCGATTCTGCTGCGGGCTGACCGGGCGGGGGAGCGGGCCGACCAGCTCCTGGCCCGGCTGGTGCCGGAGCTGACCCGCTCGGCGGCCCAGCGCCTGCTGGAGGCGGGGGCGGTCACCCTCGGCGGCCGCCCGGTAAAGAAGAACGACAAGGCCGCCGCAGGCGACGTGCTGGAGGTGCGCCTCCCGGAGCCGGAGCCGGTGGACGTGCTCCCCCAGGATATCCCCCTGGACGTGGCGTATGAGGACGCCGACGTGATTGTGGTCAACAAGCCGGTGGGCCTGGTGGTTCACCCGGCGGCGGGCCATCCGGACGGCACACTGGTCAACGCTCTGTTATATCACTGTGGCGAATCACTCTCCGGAATCAACGGAGCCCTCCGCCCCGGCATCGTCCACCGCATCGACCGGGACACATCGGGGCTGCTCATTGCCGCCAAGAACGACTTTGCCCACCAGGCCCTGGCCGCCCAGCTCCAGGATCACTCCCTTTACCGGGAGTACGAGGCGGTGTGCGTGGGCGGCCTGCGGGAGGACGGCGGCACTGTGGACGCGCCCATCGGCCGCCACCCCACCGACCGGAAGAAGATGTGCGTGGACCGGAAAAACGGCCGTCCGGCGGTGACCCACTGGACGGTGCTGGAGCGTTTTCCCGGCTATACCCATATCCAGTGCCGGCTGGAGACCGGCCGCACCCACCAGATCCGGGTGCATCTGGCCTCCATCGGCCACCCCCTGCTGGGGGACGTGGTATACGGGGCCAAAAAGCCCGTCCCCGGTCTGGCGGGCCAGTGCCTTCACGCCAGAAGGCTCTCCTTTGTCCACCCCCGCACCGGGGAGCGGGTCACGGTCGAGTGCCCCCTGCCCGCCTATTTTACCCAGGTGTTGACAAAGCTGCGCCATTTGGTATAAACTTTAGGATAACCGTAGAACAAATCGAATCGCAGGGGCGCTGGACGCAAGTCCGGCTGAGATCAGGGCGTATGGCCGCCCGTGTCCCTTAAACCTGATCCGGGTAATGCCGGCGTAGGAAGAGTATTCGACGATAGAGGTCGTTTCTCCCGTACCGCATTGCGCTGTTTCCGGTTTGCGCTGCGGTACATTTTTTAGGAGGAATGAGCTCTATGTCTGAACCTGTCACCACAAAAGCCCCTGGCCGCCGCCGTATGTATCTGCTGGTGCGGATGCTTTGCGAAGGCGGAGTCATGATCGCCCTTGCCCTGGTGCTGGGGCTTCTCAAGGTATTTGAGCTGCCCCAGGGCGGCTCCATCTCGCTGGAGATGCTCCCCCTGCTGTTCTTCTGCGTGCGCTGGGGCATGGGAGGCGGCTTCATCGCCTGCTTTGCCTTCGGCGTACTCCAGGTATTCATCCAGGGCGCGGTAAGCTGGGGCTGGCAGTCCATCCTGCTGGATTATGTGCTCGCCTTCGGTGTTATGGGCATCGCCGGCCTGGGCCGTGGCAAGCCCCACGGCATCTTCTGGGGCAGCGTGCTGGGCGGAGCCGCCCGCTTTGTTGTCCACTATATCAGCGGTATCACCATTTACAAAATTCTGGCCCCCACGGAGATCTTCGGCACAGTATTCGACAATCCCGCCCTCTACTCCCTTATCTACAACGGCAGCTATGTCGGGATTGACCTTGTCCTGTGTCTGGTGATTTTTGGCATTCTCTATGCACCGCTGAAAACGTATATGACGGGGGCCGATCTGAGAAGGTAAGGTGTGAATCAGTTGGGCAAATTCAACGGCGTGCTGCTGGTCAGCGATTTTGACGACACCCTCTACGGGGAGGACATGCGCATCACCCGGGAAAATGTGGAGGCCCTGACCTACTTTACCCGGGAGGGGGGCACCTTCACCGTGGCCACCGGCCGCGCCCGCCCCAACTTCGCCCCCCACGCCAGCCACATACCCATCAACGCGCCGGTGATTCTGTCCAACGGCTCCGCCCTGTACGACTTCCGGACAGGGGAGATGATCTACGAGACCTTTCTGCCCGACCGGGTGCGGGAGGATCTCCAGCAGATGGCCCGGGCCATTCCCACCATCGGCTTTGAGGCCTACCACCACGACGCCATCTACGTCTACCAGCCCAACGCCGTCACCCAACGCCACCTGGAGCGGGCAGGCATGACCGCCCGGGAGGTGCCCATTGCGGATATCCCCCTGCCCTGGAGCAAGGTCATTCTCCAGCAGGACTATGAAACCCTCCTGCACACCCAGCGCTACCTGCTGGAGCGGTGGGGAGAGCATTACGAGGTGATCTTCTCCAACCGGGTGCTGCTGGAGCTGACCCGGAAGGGGAGCAGCAAGGGCGGCATGGTGCAGTACCTGGCCCGCCGCCTGGGCATCGACGCCCAGCACATCTACTGCGTGGGGGACAACCAGAACGACATCCCCATGCTGGCCGTCTCCGCCATCCCCTTCGCCCCCGCCAACTGCGCCCCCGAGGTCAAGCAGTGGGGCGCCCGTATCCTGGGCGCCTGCGAGGAGAGCTGCGTGGCGCAGATTGTGGATATCCTGGATCATATTTACGCGTAAACATGTGCGCCGCCCGCCGGAGTTCCGGCGGGCGGCGCACATCCTGTCGAAAAAGACTTTTCGACAGGATGCTGGACATTTTAAAACTCTAGGATAGTTTCAAAATGTCGTTTGATCCAACGCGAACGGCCCAGGCCGGTCTCTCTTGGCCTGCGGCCAATTCACCTCCAGGGAACCCTGACGGTTCATCTCCGCGCCAAGCGCCGCCGCAGAGCGGCGGTTGCGCTCCGAATCGCCCTGCGGGGCAGCC
>OASS01000312.1_pt1 | contig 19853 bp, 15 predicted proteins | sample 1475811 | NCBI WGS metagenome assembly OASS01 (sample SAMEA2579922, study PRJEB22360) | human gut metagenome | biome: human gut; feature: human-associated habitat; material: faeces | place: Denmark | collected 2008/2010 | reverse complement strand
ACGAGCCCCTCCTAAGGGCTAATTGCAGGTTCGATTCCTGCAGGGGACACCATCCCGCCATACACCAACGTCTACCATTGTCTATAAACCCCATGTAACCATATAAAAATAAAGAGATTTTATTCTCATGACGTCCATTGCCGTCTATTGAAATCAAGTAAATCCATGGGGCATAATTGGGGGCATTGCTGGTTCGATTGTAAATGTGCCCCCAATATGTCCAGAAATACCCTCAACAAATTAACAGACCGTCAGTGCAAAGCAGCTAAGCCACGAGACAAAACTTATAAATTGTCTGATGGTGGTGGTCTTTATCTTGAAGTATCCCAGACCGGGTCGAAGTATTGGCGAATGAAGTATCGCCGCCCATCAGATAAGAAAGAAGACAGACTTGCTTTTGGTGTATATCCAACCATTAGCTTACAAGACGCCAGAGAAAAACGAGACAACGCCAAAAAGTTGTTAGTCAAGGGGATAGATCCCAAAGCAGAGCAAAGAGCAGCAAAAGCAGAAGAAAAAGGTGCATTCACTTTTGAGACAATAGGACGTCAATGGGTTGAAAGCCACCAGATGTGGAACGAAGCCCACCGAAAACGCGTACTTAGAAGCCTTGAAATGTATATTTTCCCTCACATTGGCACTTCAGATATTCGCAAACTGGAGGCGATGACAATTTTACCTTTGTTTAAGAAGGTAGATGACGCCGGGAAACACGATACAGCCAACCGACTTAAACAACGAGTTAAGGACATCATACATAGCGCCCGTCTGAGCGGCATTAAGACAGAAATCATCACGAATGATCTCGATGTCCGGCTAATGCAATATGAAACTAAGCATCATGCCGCACTACATCCCAGAGATTTACCAGACTTTTTCACTCGATTGGGCAGCTTTAAAGGTAATCCTCTTACCCGCCTTGCCATTGAGCTAACCATGTTGACCTTTGTTCGTTCAAGCGAGTTAAGGTTTGCCCGTTGGAAAGAGTTTGACCTTGATCGGGCTGAGTGGATTATCCCTAAAAAAAGAGAGCCTATCGATGGTGTGAGGTTTTCCACCCGTGGCACAAAGACGGGAAAAGACGAACATATCGTGCTTCTTAGCCGTCAGGCTGTTTCTATTGTAAAGCAGTTGAGAGAACTAAGCGGAAGCTACGATGTTGTGTTTCCGAATGAAAGAAACACCAAAGGCGTGATGAGTGAAAACACGGTAAACAAGGCATTACGCTTAATGGGCTATAACACGCAAGAGGACGTAACTGGACATGGATTCCGTGCCACAGCCTGTAGTTCCCTGATGGAGTCCGGTTTGTGGCAGGAGGACGCAGTAGAGCGCCAGATGAGCCACAAAGAATATAAAGACGTTAAAAGAGCCTACAAGCACAAGGCTGATTACTTAGAAGAGCGCAAACTAATGCTTCAATGGTGGGCAGATTATCTGGACGCCAATCGAGAAATACACATAAGCCCTTACGAGTTCGGAAGGAGAACACGCCGTGACTAAGATGACAGGACTAGATGCGTTTTATAACGAGTCAGAAGATAAAATCTGGTTTGGTAATCTGATCAGCGAACTGGCAAGACTAAACAATGAAAATGAAAGAATGATAGCTGCCGCTATCTTAAGTAACTACAGATTGAGCAAGACTAAACCAGATACTTTAGGGGGGCTGGGCTTTTATCAGTTCGATTGGGTATCTGGTTTTACGACTAATGAAGACTTTGAAAAGCAGTGTGTGGAGTTTTTAGGTCTTCTGGCTATGGGGCATGAATACAGGGAGAGCCCGATACCGGGGGAAGAAGGGACTTTCAACGTTAGGAAAGGAGAAGACTTTTTATATCACGATGATGAGGATGATTGGTATGGGTCTTACGATTCGTTTTATTTCAAGCGGTCCGAGCTTGTGAGCTTCTTCCCAGAACTGGAAGATCACAACATTGATGAACCGATAGCAGAGGAAACAGAAAGTGGGTCGCTCCCCAGTGACTGGCGCGGCAAAAACACCGCCTGGAAAATGATTGCTGGGCTGGCGATTGCTTTATATGAATCCAGCGAGGACGTTAGAAAGAATGGAAAGCTCAACCAGTCCGCGGTGTGCGAGAAAGCAGCAAACAACATCGCAAAGTACAGTGAAGAATACAATGATGCTGGCATGACCATGGATAATCTAAGAACGCTTCTAAAAAAGACTTTGCAACGGCACGCACCCAATTTTTTGGGAAAGATAACCAAGTAAAATAATTGATGTTCCCAAATTGGCTGGAGAGACGAAAACAAACGCCCAATTTGGGACAATTCCTTTCCCAAAAATTTTTTCTCCAAATTCACAGAAAACTTAAAAAAACAATGATTTACTATCTCACATAGTCAAGCAACGTATTACGAGGTAGATATGAAAAAGTCGCTGATTCGGCTATCTGAGGTTTTGAAACGCACTGGCTATAGTAAGGCGTGGGTATATGCTCTGATGAGCCGAGGACAATTCCCCCAATCAGTCAAGATTGGTGCTCGCGCAATAGCTTTTATTGAAAGCGAGATCGATGACTGGATCGATCAACGTATAGCCGAATCGCGTAGCAACTAAAGAACAGAAACAAACAGGATACAAACAATACGTTATTAGGTATTAAGAATGCAGTTGAAACCCACCAATCAAAAGCTGAACGTAACCCATGTTGATTTTGAAACCTTCGCGGCACTGATTAGATCAGAGCCACAAAAGGTGAGCACCAGCACCTGGGTTTATGATGTGAAATCCACCAGCGGTGGAAAAGCTATCGGCATTGCCTCTGGCGATGATTACTTAGTAATAGATCTGATTTAATCGCACAAAAATTGTAGAGTAATTTGGGGAGACAGGAAGTCTCCCCCGTATTGCACTTTGGTACAACAGTAAGGGAATAAAATGATTAATTACCTGACCGCTAAAGACGCAGCAGAATATCTTGGCGTCTGTCTGTCACGCTTCTATCAGTTAAAGCGATATATCCCAAGCTTTCCTCCCTATATAAATCAGACCATCAATGGACGCAAGCGCCGGGTGTGGCTTGCCTCCAGCCTTGATCAATTTTCCGACAGATTTCTGGGGGGACGAAAATGAGCACTCTTACACGCTCTCAGGTCGCCGCGAATATACGCGATATCCTACTAAGTGGCAGGAAGCTTACCCCAAAGGAGTTTGACGACATATTAAGGAAAGCCGGAAATCACGAACGTAGTCGCGTTTTAACGCTGTTACGCAACGATTGGGGAATTCCTGTTGAGCAGTTTAAAACAGGGGCGTATCACGTCACAGAACACAATTTAGAAGCATACCACAGCGATAAAGACGAAACATTGAAGATCTGGAGGACGAACGCCAGATATGTAAAGACATTGCGTAAGGTAAACATAACGTTGTCGTTGTTGCGTGGGCTGGTGGGCAAAGTGCCTGAAGACACGCTTAGAACTGTTTACAAGGGTATTGAAACCAAATACCTGTGATTGACAAAGCAGAAAGCCGACTTTGCGAGAGTCGGCTTTGAAGCAGTTGAAATAAATGAACTTTACATATGGAATTATACGATAAAGACGCGAGTCTATCCACAAAATCACAAGCCGTAATCAATCACATCAATGGTCGCACATTAGCTTATGTGAAATCAGTTACGCACAAACGTAATGAATTAAAGGCGGAGAATAAACGCCAATCATCAAAGGCTAACCACTGCATACCACCAGCCTGGACAAAGAAGAAATGGCGTACAATGAGGCGAGCTTTGTTTACTCTGGATGTCGAATCAACTAGTGGTATCCCCTACTCCTTTACCTTCAGACCCGTTAAGGGAACAACGCCAGAGAAATTCAACAAAGCGTTAAAGGCACTTACCAGATGGTTGACTTCGAAAGGCAATCAGTGGGTTTACGTCATGGAGTGGGCTCAACACCAGTCAGAGCCGCATGTACACGCAATAATCATGGTGAACGAAAGAAGCATTAATGGGCAAGCTGGCAAAATTGTCAGCAAATGGGTAACACTGGCAAACAATGCAATCCCATCAAATGTTCCTCCCCAGTGGGATCTAGATTTGAAAGGTCAGCAATATTCAGAGCCTACAAAGTGTATAGGTAAACAGATTGATTACATGGCAAAGCCCGAAACTAAGTTAAATGACTTTAATAGAGAGGCGAGCAAGAGCCTATATGATTGGTCAGATGCCAACGTTTGGGGTTATTCGAATGGCTGGGCGCGGCATGAGATAAAAAAAGAAACACTTTCTATCACTGGCTTTCATGCTGTAAGACGCATACTAAAAGCCGTTCAGGCATCAAGGAAAGACAACTACAAAGCTAAGCGACAGATACAGCGTACATTGAAACGACAAGACATAAATCGCTCACCAATCACCCCGTTCCAAGCACCGTTAATTAGCAAACACGATTGGGATTTATCAGTGATAGCGGTCACCAAAGAGGCAGAGACAGAGCGCAGGGAGTTACTATCCTCACAGATAATAAACTCGAACAAAGTACAAACCCACCCACTGTTAAGGATGTTAAGAAGAGCACGAGTGAGAGCATCCAGAGCCAGAAGAGAAAGCGGAGGTTATGACCATTACTACTAGTAGTGACAGATCGTGACAAGGCAGTGCAAAAAACGACCAATAATAAGAGAGATATGCCTGCCAAACCGCCAAAAGCGCGAAGCGCGGCAAACGCCGCGAGAGGCGCAAGAAGGCGAACCTATCCATTGAAACGGTCAGAAGAGCGCATCGCGCTCGATGACCGGAGTCCCCACTAACACCGTCAACTAAAGATCAAAGTCTTAGAAAAAAATGACGTTTCTTTGATGGTCTTCCATCCATAGAAATCAAATTTTGAGAAAAAGTACTTATAGAAATTAATCACTCTATAAGGATAAGTTGACGTTATCTTGAAGTGAACAATACATTGAAAAATAAATAGTTATCAAATAGATAACACCACCCACTAAGCGAAAACCTCCAGAAAACAACGTCAACGTAACGTCAATTCTGTAAGTACTTTTTCGGTCGCTTTTTGGGTTGAACGCACATAGAAATCCTCAGACGTGAAATTTGAGCGCGTAAGCACGACTCTGAGAGGCTTTTTGTCTGTAGGTTAGGCGTGCTTCGATCTCGTAAGTGAACTTTTCGTCAGCCATATGGCACAAAGCCGCCAAGACAGGTGGGATTTAGTCCGGTATGAGCGAGAAGCGGAAGTTCTGAGCAGAATAGGACTGGAGCTCTCTGGACTTGCCATGACAATTCAGCTCTGTTGCAATCCCAACCACCACTCAAAGCTTATCTGAGCTTTTCAGCTGTCGTATAGCGCAATTAGTCACCTAAGTTTCACTCCCTCTTGTATCAAGGGTTATTTATTAACTTCAGTTAGTTAAATAAAAAAACTAATACATAGGCTAGGTTATTTTATTTTCACAAAGTTTCGTAAGCATGCTAATGTGACATGTACAGTAATTATCTATTTATAAATTGGGATTGATATGTTGAGCTTTGTGCTTTTTCTGGTCGCAGTACTATTAATTGTCGTAATAATTAAGATATTACCCCGCAGAGCATGGAAATGGATTGGCGTTACTATTGGTATCGTAGCATTGATTTGTGTCGCAATCGTGGGTTACTTCCAATATCAGGAACATAGTCAAGAAGCAGACCGTAAAGCTAATCTTATGGCATACGCTCGGGACGTTGCGTTTTATGCGAGCTCACATAGATGGACAGCTACTGACATACAGAACAGCCCTCACGCTACTCCTCAAGATGTGGAGTATGCGAAACAACACGCAGATGAACTAAAGGAGGCTGTTTGGATGCCTGACATAGAAGATTATGCCAAACGTGCCAGAACGGTTAAGGGTTTAACTTCTTTATATGTTAGTACATATACAAACCGCTGGAACAAAAATGCAGCACATCTTACAGACAAAGGGATTGAAGGTGTTACAGACGTGATAATCCTTTCTGATAACTACATTGTATCAGAGTGGGAAGCAAAAGAATTAGCCGATCAGGGTTTTAAGGATTCTGTATTTGTTAAATATTATTCTCTCGATGGTTCAAGAATTTATAGTTCGAAAAAAGGTAAATGGATAGATTCAGATACTAAGAGCAAAGCTGCCTTTAATGCTGCTAATGAAAATTAATATATGAATTAACACTAATTTGTTTACTGATAGTTATCAAAGTCCGCTTCAGGCACAAAGCGGACTTTGCTGACTGAGCTGAAAGTCTGCTGTGAGCGATAAACGGAAGTTTATAACTATTCTTACCACCAAGGATAAGATAAAGTAATGATGAATAATTGAAGGCATAATATAGATGAGCATTGTTGATAATACAGCATAATACTCATCAAATATTTATACGTTATTTAATTATAAACTAGATGATTATTTACATAAATGCCTTAGAGTCAATGTTATATCCAGCAGCAATCAACTCTTTAGCCAAGTCAATCTTCCACGCACCTCGGGTATCTAAGTCAATGTATACGACACCACTAATATCATTAGGTGCTTCAACACCTTCTACTAGCAAAGCAGAGACTCGGGATCTTCCTAAGCGACCAATAAAATAACCATGTTCAAATACCACATTTTGTCTTGCTCTTGATTTGAGGTCAGGGTTATCAACTTTCCTTGCCCCAATATCGCAGGGTGTATAGAGCACCACTGCATAACCGATATCGCTATTCGCTTCTATTTTCTCGATTATTGTATTGCTTGAACTGGCTTGCTCGTGCAATATGATAGGTTCCAGACCCGCTTTATCAAGAAACCTAGCCATTTCTGATTTAATCGCATTATCTTGACCATGTACCACGAAAACTTTTTTGTTATCAGCATGAATGCTCAAAGGGGCAACTTCTTTTCCAGAAGTGGTTTCAATTTTTTCAGTGACCTCTTTGATTAACTCTCTGGTTATATCTGTGGTATAGCCATCGCCTGATATGACATCTTCAGTCGTAATAAACATAAAGACATTATCTGGGATATTATTGTTTGCTCTAGTAGCTAGTTCAGCAGAACTCTCATCTGATTTTTTAATTTTCAGCGAGCGAATGGTAGCAAACTTTAAATATGCACCATCAATGTAAACTTCTTTTTTTTGAGAGTATGGCTTTATTACTTCAGACTTAATTTCTTCTAAGTCCGTCCTATCACACTCTATTATTTTGATAAATCTTTTATTTGCGTCCCTGTCAATGGTCTCAACGATAATATGATAATAATTCATGATGAAAAATCCTTGTTCTTTCAAAAAAGATGGTAGGTGTAATACGCTTCATCTGTAGTTTTACTACAATGCTCTAAAGAAAACAATCATATGCGGATATACGGACAAACCTATACTATTCAGCACAAGTTAATCCTTTTCTGAAGACTGCGACGCAAGGTGACCAACTCCCCTTAAATCAACATGGCTTGGCGTTAGTAACATCCGCTTCAGGCACAAAGCTGACGGTTTAGTTGGGTACAGCCCTGATTGGCAAACGTGTCAGCTCATATCTGAGTTAATACAATTGATGAGCAATTAGATGGTATGCGCAGAGCTACGGGGAAAGAGAAACGCGCCTAGCAAAGGCGCGCTCTACATCAGATGAGTTGGCTGGAGTGTATGGTATCCATCCAATCTGGAGCAATTCCCAGACGTTCCGCTATCTCTTCGTTGGTCATGTCTTCAGTTGATAAATCCACCAGACAATCGTTAGCTTCAGGATAGTCAGGGGGAAGTAACAGGTATCCCCGCAACGCTTTCAGGTCTTTTTCCATCTTAACACTCCTTGTTAATAGACCGCCGAACGATGGTGCAGATTTGCACCATCCCAAGTGCAGGTAAGCAAACCCACCAGCACAACAAATTATCTCATACGGTAAAAACGGTGTCGGGCTGTTTCTTTCGACTAGCTCAACATATCGCCTTAACTGCCAGCCATTATCCTTGTCTCAATTGGGTATACCGTAACGATAAGGTGATACAAAGTCTCAATAGGATTACCTAGGAACATTTTGACTACACAAAATGCCTTATGTATCATTTGCAATTATATTCACAACCCTATTGAGACAATGCAATGAACGTTAGAATTTACTGCCGAGCATCAACTGAGGGGCAACACGCTGATCGAGCACTTACCAGCCTACGTGAATTTTCAAAATCAAAAGGCTGGCAGATTGCTGGAGAGTACATAGAAAATGCTAGCGGGGCGAAGCTGGAGCGCATAGAGCTTATGCGGCTATTGTCTGAAGCCCAGCCCGGCGATCTGTTGCTAGTGGAAGCTATAGATCGTCTGAGCCGTCTGGAACATAGCGCATGGGTTGAACTGAAAGATACGCTCAACCGAAAAGGGTTAATCATTGTATCAATGGATTTGCCAACGAGCTGGCAGATGGTTGAGATAGCAGGCAATGACCTAACCAGCGGTATCCTGAGAGCCGTAAATGCAATGTTGATAGATATCCTTGCCACAATGGCGCGACAGGATTACGAAACACGCCGTAAACGCCAACAGCAAGGCATAGAGAGGGCTAAAAGCGAAGGCATATACATTGGCAGGGAGAAAAATCAGGAAGCCCGTGAGATCGTTCGAGAGATGTTGGAGCAAGGAGTAAAACCTGAACTAATCATGAAGGCAGCTGGAATCAGCCGAGCGACTTACTACCGAATAAAAAACGAGCTATTGATCGTAAAATCAGAATAATATTTGAAAGGAAGTCAGGCTTGTTTCATCAGCTAAAAATCAGCATTTATGACCACTACTTTCGGGGGCGTCCACTAAAATCGAAAAAAAATTAAGCAGAAAAACATCGAATCAGCACACAAATAGTTAGTAAGATTAAAGGTGAGGCAACTATCAGAAGCTAAAAAATTATATGCTTTCTGAGACAGCTAAGCTCTATCGCTGCTATTTTAAAATAGCAAAAATGTATAAGCAGGACAGCACTAAGTCCCATCCTGCCTTTTATATACTGCTAAATATCCAGCTTGGGTAATTCCTTCACAATCCTCAGAGTCTCAAGGCTGACAGTGATAACCCGGAGGAATAATTCTAATGGGTATTTGGCATTTCCCATTGTTTCGACCGCCCAGTCATTGGCATCATTCACAATACCACTATCTTTATGTGTTGACACACCTTGCCGTTCCATCACCCACTCAAGAGCTGACTTACCATTCACAATATAGTCATAGGCTTCAATCGGAATGTTTTTTATGCGTATTTTGTTATTATAGATGACAGTGTCTTTTTCATCTTTTTTAGCAAATTTCATCTTTTCGACATAAAAATCTTCTTTACCTAACTGGGAGTAAATCAGGTTACCGGTATCAATAGTTGCTTTATATGGTTCGACTGTTTCATAGTTTAAATGCAGACTAGCCAAGTCAAAACCTGCATTAGAGAACGCCCAAAAATCTTCCAGCTTTTTCACGCATGGGATACGCGGTAGCTCCTTAGAAAGGTTATCAGCATATCTTTCGCGATATTCATTTGAATGAAGCAAACCATAAACATAATAAAAAACATCTTTTTTGTTGATCTTTTCTGTTTTGTAGAAGTCCTGAAATATTTTAATTCCTTCATCACTAATTGAATCTTTCCTAGAGTAATTCGTACCAGTTGAATAACCCAAATTATTACTTATGACATCTGATTTTTTTTCGTATATGTACAAAGGAAAAGCTTGACCTTTTTCAACTGTATCCATACAAAACAAACCATTCATAACCAATGTTGAAAATCCTTTTTTTGCCCCCACTCCACTAACACAAATAACAATATTTTCAACGCCTTCAAAAGGAAAAAAATATGGCATTCGCAACTGCATTTCATTCAGTTCTTTACTAAAATAAAGATGATTTTTAAAAAAAGGTCTATATGTACTAATTCTTACCTCACCATTATTGATGTCAATTTTATTACCTTTAATGAAGTTTTGCTTTAAACCTCTTGTCCAACTTATTTTATTAAGATTAATTTGAATATCATCAACACCAACCCCAGCACTCAACTGATCATTGTAATACTTTATTGTTGTCTCTATGTTTTTTATTAACTTCTTCTTCGAAGAGTTAAAAACCCAAGCATCTCTATTTGTTGAAACCCCAAGAGAATAATCGACAAACAAACAATTATTTGATTTGTCTTTTTTATTACCCATAGGCAAGAAGAGATCAAAACTATCATCGCGCTGATTCAGCCAGTCGTTATAAGCATCAGGTGTAATTGACTGCCAACCATGTATTTTTTCAATACCGTTAATGCTGGCAAAATCAGAGATTTTTTCCAATTTTTCTTCGCGCGAAAGATAATCGCCAATATCATGGAAATAAATCTGACCATATTTTTTTGCTGCAGGATTTTTCACTAAAATAGCTATAGCTATCGGCGCACGACTTCCACTACCAAAAATTTTCCCGCCTTCTTGTCGCGATTTTTCTCCAGATGTTCTCTGATCTCCTCTTAAATGGAAAAAGTATAAACTACTGAAATCCTCTGCCAAACACTTACGTAATCCATCTGCAGAATTCGAATCAATATATCCTGCGTTAGTAACAAACCCAATCACACCTTGCTTTCCAACCCTATCGCTAGCCCAACGAATAGCCCTAATATATGAGTCGTATAAACCTTTAGACAAAACGGCTTTTGAATTTTTGACATAAGTAGATTCTATCCTTGCATCCAAAATTGGATAAGCCACATTAGCGTTATTATCATTAGCATTTGACTGTCCGATTGAATAAGGCGGATTTCCGATAATCACCCGAATATCCAGTGCCTTTTGACGCTTACGTCGTTCACTGTTATCAACCAGCACTGCACTGACTAAATCATCTTTTTCATACATTTCAAAGGTATCAGTCAGACATATGCCTTCAAACGGCGTGTAGTCCGATTCTTCCGTGATGCTGTGGTAAACCGCCTCGATATTAATCGCCGCAATGTAATAGGCTAATAAGACGATTTCATTCGCATGGATTTCATTTTTAAATTTATACGCCAGTTTATCAGGCGGGATAAGACCACTTTGCATCAGACGGGTAATGAATGTGCCAGTACCGGTGAACGGGTCAAGAATATGCACGCCTTTGTCCGCCAGTGTTTGTCCGAACTCCTGCTTCAGCACGTCATTCACACTGTGAATAATAAAATCGACCACCTCAACAGGGGTATACACAATTCCCAGACGCTCCGTCATTCGCGGGAATGCATTTCTGAAAAACTTATCGTATAACTGCACGATAATCTGCTGCTTGCCTTCCGCCGTCGTGATACCGTCAGCCCGCATTTTGACGGACTCATAGAAACTGTTCAGCGTACTGGCTTCTTTTTCGAGATGATGCTCCTGCAACGTATTCAGGACGTTCTGCATCGCCGTACTCATCGGGTTATGGTCGGTAAAATTGTAATCAGCAAACAGGGCATCAAAGACGGGCTTGGTAATCAGATGCTGTGCCAGCATTTCAATTATTTCATCGTCAGAAACGCTATTATTCAGGTCATCACGCAGTTCATCCGCAAATGCACTGAAGGCGCTGATTTCGGCCGTATTGGCAGGATTTTCCAGAATAACGTGAATACGGTCGATATGGGTGCGGGCAATTTTGGCAATATCATTCGCCCAGTCTTCCCAGTGATGGCGGTTACCGCATTTTTTGACGATTTTGGCGTACAGTGCTCGCTCAATTTCCCCGACTGAGAACTCAATATCAAACTGCTCAGGCGCTGACGTAACCGCCGAGCCAATACCACTACTTTTACGTGCTTTCCCTGCAAGCTCCGATTTTTTAGTCTGCCGCTTGGTTTTCTTCACCACGTTATCAGCAACGGCAACCACCTCCATTCTGGCGGTGTCCTTGCCGTTAAATTCCAGCTTATTTATCATGGCATCAAAGCGATCATCATGCGCCCTAAGTGCATTCAGCACCTGCCAGACGACACGGTATGCCTGATTATTGTTTAAGGCAGTTTCCGGCTCTTCACCAGCGGGGATCACAACAGGAAGAATGACGTAGCCCAGCTCTTTACCTTCAGCGCGACGCATAACACGCCCGACTGACTGCACCACATCCACCTGAGAGCTTCTCGGGGTTAAAAACAACACTGCATCCAGCGAAGGCACATCTACGCCTTCAGATAAACAACGGACGTTGGACAATATCCGGCAGACATTCTCATCTGTTTCCGCTTTCAGCCATTCAATTTTGGACTTTTTCTCCGTGGCATTCATGCCGCCGTCAACATGCTTAACCTGACACTGAAGTTTTAATGACGGGTCAATCTCCTGCTCCGGCGCAGTTTCCCTGAGATGTTCAATCTCGGATGCCTGATAGGCTTCAACCACTGCCCCGAACATTTCAGTGATGAGTTTTGAACTGACTTTATGCGTTTTGCCGCGAAAATCTTTTTCAATTACCTGACAGAAGGCAACAGCCCTCTTCATAGCATCAGGTTGACTACTATCAGAGGCAGCTAGTCCCTGTTTTGCCAGTGCTTTCCAACAACCCACGATTTTTGCTGCATCATCCACTTTAAGCTGGTTGTTTTCATCCTTCAGTAAAGACTGAATGCGGCGGCTGACATGCTTTTCTTCTACTGCGAGTACAATGACTTTGTAATCACACAATATCCCTAACTGAACGGCTTTTGAGAAGGTAATAACATACAAGTCGTCACCGTAGAGGTTTGTATCATCCATCGAGCAGAGTGTGACACCTTCAGTCTCTTTTGCATCATCGCCGAAAATGCGCGGTGTGGCGGTCATGTATAACCGCTTTTTACCGGCAATATACGCATTATCATGAATGCGGACGAAGGCAGACTCATCATCCCCCTCAAAAGTCGCCCCTGTCGTGCGGTGCGCTTCATCACAAATAATGAAATCAAACTCAGGAAAGCCCAGTTTTTGCGCCAGATGGATCACATCAACAGAATGATAAGTTGAAAAAACCACGTTCATGTGAGGTTGTTTATCACTGCCAAAAATATCGGGCTGATTAAACGCATTCACCAGGCTTTTTGCATTCGTGGTGGCGGGATATTTCAAATCACTGATCCCGACGACAACATTGTCATCATGGTTTTTCTTGCCAACATCACTATCAGAGCAGACCGCGAAACAGCGCAGATCAATCAGTGTATCCTGTGTCCACTCATCCAGCGTTTGACTCAGCAATGCCAGACTCGGAACAAGAAACAGCACCGTTTTCCCGCGTCCGGCGACAGCTTCCGCTATCCGCAGAGAGGTAAATGTTTTCCCCGTTCCGCACGCCATAATGAGCTTGCCACGATCAGCCGTACTGAGTCCTTTTTTGACAGCTTCAAGCGCAGGAACCTGATGAGGACGGAGCTGTTTTTTCGCTTTCATCACCGGTTTGTATTCCGGATCAAATTCGAATTGTGTCCAGTCTAATGCGCTTTGTTCAAGGTCAGTCAGACTCAATGCCGTGACCGGAACCGCCTTGTCGCGCAGCATGTCTTTGGCTTCCTCCGTCCAGTTATCCGTGGAGGCGACAATATACCGGAGCGTAAAATAGGTTTTGTCGGAGGCAGCAAGAAAGCTATCAATGTCTTTTTTGGCTATTTTAGTCTGATTGTAGTTTTTGCACTGAATGGCATGAAAGTCACCGGTTTTAGTAATCGCCACCAAATCAATACCGGCATCTTTTTTCGTCGCAATCCCGACAGTATCGCCAAATTGCTCTATCCATCCGGCATAACTCAGCACATCGCTGTAGAGTTCGGCATACTTAGGTTCATTAATAAAATACTGAACACAAAGATTTTCAAAGGTTGTACCTTTGTCACGCTGAGTGGGTGAAGCTTGTTCAATTCGAAAAAGTAACTCCGAAAGCGCATTCATTGCTAATGTCCTCAAAATTGTTATCAACTCAATTTTACGAGGTTTTTAGGCTAAAAGCAGCCATCTTCTTCTAGGGTTTCGCTCTATGTGACTAATACATTTGGAAAAACTATCTCTTAGAGGAGTTTTGCGTGCTGAACTCACATCCTGTTATCCATGCCAAAATTTTCACTACTAGAACAGTAGCCTTATTGCTCATATAGCAGCCAACATACTTAAATTCATCTATTGATAGTAGTTGGGGGCATATTGCGGGGCACAAAAAAATCAAAACAATTAAAACAATTAAAAATCATTGTGTTAAGTATAAATATGATTCCTGCAGGGGACACCAGATACCCTTCAAACGAAATCTACCTTCACCCCGTAAAAGATGGGTTTGGCAGCACACTTGCCTTATATCTACTCATTTTTACTGCAACAGGTTGAAATCTCAGCACTGTCAGAAAGCGCTGATGACTAAACAGCCCTGGGCCGGGCGATGTAACCATCACACAGAATCCTGATAGCGAAATATGGCGTGACTCGATACTTCACTCCGCAATGCATTCCTTGATGAATTCGCAGGACCGTGATACACGGGACAGGTCACTGAATGACGACAATGTCCTGGAAATCAGCGAACCGCGCATCTGAAGTACATTTGAGCGACTGTACCAGAACATGAATGAGGCGTTTGGATTAGGCGATTATTAGCAGGGCTAAGCATTTTACTATTATTATTTTCCGGTTGAGGGATATAGAGCTATCGACAACAACCGGAAAAAGTTTACGTCTATATTGCTGAAGGTACAGGCGTTTCCATAACTATTTGCTCGCGTTTTTTACTCAAGAAGAAAATGCCAAATAGCAACATCAGGCAGACAATACCCGAAATTGCGAAGAAAACTGTCTGGTAGCCTGCGTGGTCAAAGAGTATCCCAGTCGGCGTTGAAAGCAGCACAATCCCAAGCGAACTGGCAATTTGAAAACCAATCAGAAAGATCGTCGACGACAGGCGCTTATCAAAGTTTGCCACGCTGTATTTGAAGACGGATATGACACAAAGTGGAACCTCAATGGCATGTAACAACTTCACTAATGAAATAATCCAGGGGTTAACGAACAGCGCGCAGGAAAGGATACGCAACGCCATAATCACAACTCCGATAAGTAATGCATTTTTTGGCCCTACCCGATTCACAAAGAAAGGAATAATCGCCATGCACAGCGCTTCGAGTACCACCTGGAATGAGTTGAGATAACCATACAGGCGCGTTCCTACATCGTGTGATTCGAATAAACCTGAATAAAAGACAGGAAAAAGTTGTTGATCAAAAATGTTATAGAAAGACCACGTCCCCACAATAAATATGACGAAAACCCAGAAGTTTCGATCCTTGAAAACTGCGATAAAATCCTCTTTTTTTACCCCTCCCGCATCTGCCGCTACGCACTGGTGATCCTTATCTTTAAAACGCATGTTGATCATCATAAATACAGCGCCAAATAGCGAGACCAACCAGAAGTTGATATGGGGACTGATACTAAAAAATATGCCGGCAAAGAACGCGCCAATAGCATAGCCAAAAGATCCCCAGGCGCGCGCTGTTCCATATTCGAAATGAAAATTTCGCGCCATTTTTTCGGTGAAGCTATCAAGCAAACCGCATCCCGCCAGATACCCCAAGCCAAAAAATAGCGCCCCCAGAATTAGACCTACAGAAAAATTGCTTTGCAGTAACGGTTCATAAACGTAAATCATAAACGGTCCGGTCAAGACCAGGATGAAACTCATACACCAGATGAGCGGTTTCTTCAGACCGAGTTTATCCTGAACGATGCCGTAGAACATCATAAATAGAATGCTGGTAAACTGGTTGACCGAATAAAGTGTACCTAATTCCGTCCCTGTCAACCCTAGATGTCCTTTCAGCCAAATAGCGTATAACGACCACCACAGCGACCAGGAAATAAAAAAGAGAAATGAGTAACTGGATGCAAAACGATAGTACGCATTTCTGAATGGAATATTCAGTGCCATAATTACCTGCCTGTCGTTAAAAAATTCACGTCCTATTTAGAGATAAGAGCGACTTCGCCGTTTACTTCTCACTATTCCAGTTCTTGTCGACATGGCAGCGCTGTCATTGCCCCTTTCGCCGTTACTGCAAGCGCTCCGCAACGTTGAGCGAGATCGATAATTCGTCGCATTTCTCTCTCATCTGTAGATAATCCCGTAGAGGACAGACCTGTGAGTAACCCGGCAACGAACGCATCTCCCGCCCCCGTGCTATCGACACAATTCACAGACATTCCAGCAAAATGGTGAACTTGTCCTCGATAACAGACCACCACCCCTTCTGCACCTTTAGTCACCAACAGCATGGCGATCTCATACTCTTTTGCCAGGGCGCATATATCCTGATCGTTCTGTGTTTTTCCACTGATAAGTCGCCATTCTTCTTCCGAGAGCTTGACGACATCCGCCAGTTGTAGCGCCTGCCGCAAACACAAGCGGAGCAAATGCTCGTCTTGCCATAGATCTTCACGAATATTAGGATCGAAGCTGACAAAACCTCCGGCATGCCGGATCGCCGTCATCGCAGTAAATGCGCTGGTACGCGAAGGCTCGGCAGACAACGCAATTGAACAGAGATGTAACCATTCGCCATGTCGCCAGCAGGGCAAGTCTGTCGTCTCTAAAAAAAGATCGGCACTGGGGCGGACCATAAACGTAAATGAACGTTCCCCTTGATCGTTCAGATCGACAAGCACCGTGGATGTCCGGTGCCATTCATCTTGCTTCAGATACGTGATATCGACTCCCTCAGTTAGCAGCGTTCTTTGCATTAACGCACCAAAAGGATCATCCCCCACCCGACCTATAAACCCACTTGTTCCGCCTAATCTGGCGATTCCCACCGCAACGTTAGCTGGCGCGCCGCCAGGACAAGGCAGTAGCCGCCCGTCTGATTCTGGCAAGAGATCTACGACCGCATCCCCTAAAACCCATACTTTGGCTGACATTTTTTTCCCTTAAATTCATCTGAGTTACGCATAGTGATAAACCTCTTTTTCGCAAAAATCGTCATGGATTTACTAAAACATGCATATTCGATCACAAAACGTCATAGTTAACGTTAACATTTGTGATATTCATCGCATTTATGAAAGTAAGGGACTTTATTTTTATAAAAGTTAACGTTAACAATTCACCAAATTTGCTTAACCAGGATGATTAAAATGACGCAATCTCGATTGCATGCGGCGCAAAACGCCCTAGCAAAACTTCATGAGCACCGGGGTAACACTTTCTATCCCCATTTTCACCTCGCGCCTCCTGCCGGGTGGATGAACGATCCAAACGGCCTGATCTGGTTTAACGATCGTTATCACGCGTTTTATCAACATCACCCGATGAGCGAACACTGGGGGCCAATGCACTGGGGACATGCCACCAGCGACGATATGATCCACTGGCAGCATGAGCCTATTGCGCTAGCGCCAGGAGACGATAATGACAAAGACGGGTGTTTTTCAGGTAGTGCTGTCGATGACAATGGTGTCCTCTCACTTATCTACACCGGACACGTCTGGCTCGATGGTGCAGGTAATGACGATGCAATTCGCGAAGTACAATGTCTGGCTACCAGTCGGGATGGTATTCATTTCGAGAAACAGGGTGTGATCCTCACTCCACCAGAAGGAATCATGCACTTCCGCGATCCTAAAGTGTGGCGTGAAGCCGACACATGGTGGATGGTAGTCGGGGCGAAAGATCCAGGCAACACGGGGCAGATCCTGCTTTATCGCGGCAGTTCATTGCGTGAATGGACCTTCGATCGCGTACTGGCCCACGCTGATGCGGGTGAAAGCTATATGTGGGAATGTCCGGACTTTTTCAGCCTTGGCGATCAGCATTATCTGATGTTTTCCCCGCAGGGAATGAATGCCGAGGGATACAGTTATCGAAATCGCTTTCAAAGTGGCGTAATACCCGGAATGTGGTCGCCAGGACGACTTTTTGCACAATCCGGGCATTTTACTGAACTTGATAACGGGCATGACTTTTATGCACCACAAAGCTTTTTAGCGAAGGATGGTCGGCGTATTGTTATCGGCTGGATGGATATGTGGGAATCGCCAATGCCCTCAAAACGTGAAGGATGGGCAGGCTGCATGACGCTGGCGCGCGAGCTATCAGAGAGCAATGGCAAACTTCTACAACGCCCGGTTCACGAAGCTGAGTCGTTACGCCAGCAGCATCAATCTGTCTCTCCCCGCACAATCAGCAATAAATATGTTTTGCAGGAAAACGCGCAAGCAGTTGAGATTCAGTTGCAGTGGGCGCTGAAGAACAGTGATGCCGAACATTACGGATTACAGCTCGGCACTGGAATGCGGCTGTATATTGATAACCAATCTGAGCGACTTGTTTTGTGGCGGTATTACCCACACGAGAATTTAGACGGCTACCGTAGTATTCCCCTCCCGCAGCGTGACACGCTCGCCCTAAGGATATTTATCGATACATCATCCGTGGAAGTATTTATTAACGACGGGGAAGCGGTGATGAGTAGTCGAATCTATCCGCAGCCAGAAGAACGGGAACTGTCGCTTTATGCCTCCCACGGAGTGGCTGTGCTGCAACATGGAGCACTCTGGCTACTGGGTTAACATAATATCAGGTGGAACAACGGATCAACAGCGGGCAAGGGATCCGCGTCACTCTTCCCCCTTCACGACCTTCAATAATATGCAATGCAGCTTCCCGCCCGATAATGTCATGTGGAAGCTGAATTGTGGTCAGCGGCGGTAAAAACAGATGCCCGACGCCAACCAGATTATCAAAGCCCATTACGGCGACATCCTGCGGGATACGTACCCCCTTCGCCAGGAGAACCTGATAAGCGACAAAGGCTGCGCGATCGTTACCACATATCAGAACATCAAAATCTGGTTTGCCCGGTTTGAAGTGGGCATTGAGTAAACTTGCGAGATCGGTGTAGTGATCATCACCTGTTGCCATGTGAAATTGTTTCACCTCAGCCAGATCTCGTCCAGCATCACGCCAGGCCTGCTCAAATCCCTGCCGACGATACCCTGTTGCCAACGCACTTTCCGGTAGCCAGAAGCATAACGGTTGACGATAGCCCGCCGCGAGCAAATGCTGTGTTGATTCATATTGTGCAGTGTAATCATCAGGGATATAACTGGGTAACGCTGGGTCATCCGCCACACAGTTCGCCAATACAATATTTTCACCATACAGAGACTCAGGCAGCGTGATATGTCGCAGCCCCATTGTAGTATAGATAATGCCATCCGGACGGTGGGCAAGCAGCTGACGTGCCGCGCGGGCAGCGTCATCTTCAGAAAAAATATTGATTAAAAAACTATTCCAGCCGAACTCGCTGGCGGTTTGCTCAATGGCAAGCAGAATATCAACAGAGAAAGGAGTGGTAGCCGTGTCCTGCGCCAGCACGGCGAGAGTCGACGGCTTACGTCCTTGAGCGCGCATCTTACGGGCGGAAAGATCAGGAACATAATTCAGGGTCTGGATTGCCTGCAATACGCGGTCACGCGTTGCAGGACGCACAGATTCTGCATTATGCATCACCCGGGAGACTGTCATCATCGACACTCCCGCCAGGCGTGCGACATCCTTTAATGAAGCCATACCCAAGCCGTTTGCCGTAAAACGGGCACTGTAGCAGAAACAGACGTCACTGGCGAGATCCAACGATATTCTCAACGCCCTATCACCCAACACGGCAATACAATAAAAAATAACAATAATTGCCGGATAATTGTACTCAATTCCGCCTCTGTTCTCGCCAACGAGTAACCATATAGGCAAGTAAGTAAAACATGCCAACTGGCATCGCCAACCTGGAGAAGAAAATATAAATATGGATCATTGTGCTGCCGCTGTATCCCGACATCAGCCCGGAAATTATTGCGATTGCTATCGGTTCAGGTGCAATTG
>OASS01000305.1_pt1 | contig 20764 bp, 20 predicted proteins | sample 1475811 | NCBI WGS metagenome assembly OASS01 (sample SAMEA2579922, study PRJEB22360) | human gut metagenome | biome: human gut; feature: human-associated habitat; material: faeces | place: Denmark | collected 2008/2010 | reverse complement strand
CGGATCCGCCGCGGCGGGCGCCTGAGCCTGCTGATGGGCTTCCTGCCGGTGGCGCTGGCCACCATCGTGGGCAGTATTCTGGGGATCATTTCCGGCTATTTCGGCAAGGCCTATGCCCAGATCATCATGCGCACCCTGGATATTTTCTATGCGTTCCCCTCCATTCTGCTGGCCATCGCGCTGTCCTCGGTTCTGGGCTCGGGCCTGTCCAGCATCATCATTCCAATCGCCGTCATTCTGGTTCCGCCCATCGCCCGGGTGGCCGAATCTACCGTGCAGGATATCATGCCGGAGGACTTTATTGAGGCGGCGCAGACCTCCGGGGCCAGCCCGCTGAAGGTTATCGTGTTTTTCATCATACCGAACACCTTTGGGCGGATCTTCATCTACTGTACCACGCAATTCAGCGTCAGCATCCTGTCGGCCTCTGGCTTGAGCTTTCTGGGATTGGGCATCTCTCCCCCCACGCCGGAATGGGGCTCCATGCTGAACGCCCTGCGGCAGCAGATCTACATCAATCCCCTGATTACCATTATTCCGGGCCTGTTCATTTTTGTCACAGCCCTGAGTGTCAATATCATCTCGGACGGCCTGAAGGACGCCATGGAGGCCAACAGCTAAGCCCGCGCGGTATGACGGCGCGCCGTGATTGGAGAGCGTACAATGAGCAAGATTTTAGAGGTCAACGACCTGTGCAAGTCCTTTGTGGTAAAAAAGCGCCTGCTGGGCGAAAACGACGTGGTTTCAGCAGTAAATCACGTTTCCCTCGGCCTGGAGGAGGGGGAGGTGCTGGGCATCGTCGGTGAGTCCGGCTGCGGAAAATCCACGGTTGCGCGGCTGCTCCTTCACAGCATCCGGCCGGACAGTGGTACAATGAAGCTCTGCGGGAAGGAGTACGACATGGCCCATGCCACGGGGCAGGATGTGCAGACCTTTCGGAAGAATATGCAGATGGTCTTTCAGAACCCCTACTCCTCCCTGAACCCCAAGATGAATGTACTGCAGAACATCACCTTCGGCCTGACGGCCAATCAGGTGCCCAGAGATGAGGCATGCCGGCGGGCATACCGCTACCTGGACGCGGTTGGGATGCAGAAGTCCTTCCTCAACAAATACCCCAACAGCCTGAGCGGCGGGCAGCGGCAGCGCGTGGCGGTGGCGCGGGCCCTGGCAATGGAGCCTAAAATCATCCTGGCCGACGAGCCGGTGTCCGCACTGGACAAGTCGGTGCAGGCGCAGGTGCTTAACCTGTTCCACGACCTGCAGAAGGAGTTCGGCATTTCGATTATTTTTATCTCCCATGATCTGAGCGTAGTGGAGTACATGAGCGACCATATTGCGGTGCTCTACCTGGGCGAGGTCATTGAGTACAGCACCTCCGAGGAGCTCTATCACAACCCCAGGCACCCCTATACCAAGGAGCTGCTGCGCTCCATTCCCCAGATCAGCGGAGACGCCCGCCTAAGTACGGCCAACAGGGAGCCGCCGATCGAGCTGCCCAGCCCGATCAGGCCGCCCTCCGGCTGCCGGTATCACCCCCGCTGCCCGTACCGGACGGAGAACTGCTCCAAGCGTATTCCGGCGCCTGCCTTGGTGGGACGGGACCACATCGTGAAGTGTCACCGCTGCGCCGCACAGAATCAACCGATTGAACCGATGGAAGGGAGCTTGATATGAAAAAGTACAAGATGCTGTTTGCCGGGGAGTCCTGGCTGACCCATAACATGGAGGTAAAGGGGTGGGACGACTTCTCGGTTGGCGGGTATGGAACGGAGATCGACCGAATCCATGCCGCGATGGACGAGTTTGCAGAGATCACCCACTTGCCCTCCCATCTGGTGGGAGAGAAATTCCCCTCTACGATGGAGGAGCTGAAGACGTATGATGTGGTGATTCTCAGCGATGTGGGGGCCAATACCCTGTTGCTCCACCCCCTGGTGTTTACCCAAAGCGTCCGTTTCCCCAACCGCCTACAGCTCCTGGCGGACTATGTGGAGCAGGGCGGCGCCCTGGGGATGATGGGAGGCTACATGACCTTCCAGGGCATCGGCGGCAAGGGCTGCTACCACGGTTCGCCCATCGAGAAGGCACTCCCGGTCGATTTTCTCCCCTATGACGACCGGCAGGAGCACCCGGAAGGCATTGATCTGAAGGTGGACCCCCAGCGCCATCCGGCACTGAAGGGGCTGCCCGAGGAATGGCCCTATCTGCTTGGCTACAACAAGGCCGTAGCCAAGCCGGGGGCACAGGTGGCGGTGGAATACCAGGGAGACCCCATCCTGTCCTTCTATGAGTACGGAAAGGGCAGAAGCTTCGCTTGGGCCTCGGACTGCGCGCCCCACTGGATGCCCCCCGCTTTCTGTGAATGGGAGTATATCCACCTGTTCTGGAAGAACATGATCGACTGGGTGGTGCAGAGATGACCGGCCGGAGAGAAGGGGCGGAACAATGAAGGTAAAGGTTGCCGCCATACAGATGTCGGCGGACATCGGAGGGCGGGAGGCAAACGTGGAGCGCGCGGAGCGGCTGCTGATTCAGGCGGCCAGGCAGGGGGCCGATCTCTGCGTGCTGCCGGAGCTGGCGCTGGATGAGTTTTTCCCGCTGTATAAGGACACCCGCTACTTTGCCTACGCGGAGGAGTTGGACGGGCCAACCGTCCGGCGCTTTCGTTCCCTGGCGGGGGAGCTGGGGATCTACTTGGCCCTTCCGCTGTTTGAAAAGAGTCTGATTGGTACCTACTATAATTCCCTGGTTCTGCTGACGCCGGAGGGGACGATCGGTGCGGTCTACCGGAAGGTACACGTACCCTGTACGCGCAGCTATGAGCGCTACTATTTCACACCCGGACCGGAGTTTGTGGTGGCGGATACCCGGTACGGGAAGGTGGGATTGGCCATCTGCTACGACCGGCGCTACCCGGAGACCTGCCGTGAGCTGATGAAGAAGGGGGCCAGGCTGATTCTGATCTCCATCTCCAGCAGCATTATGCCGGGGGGCTTTTCCGAGCTGCCCGTCTTCGAGACGGAACTCAAGACCAGGGCCTTTGAAAACCAGCTCTTTCTCGCGGCCTGCAACCGTTCCGGGCAGGAGGGAGAATACACGTTCTTCGGCCACAGCATGCTCTTGGGGCCGGACGGCTCCGTACTGGCCCAGGCAGATGAGGCGGAGAACGTGGTGGTGCTGGCAGAGATGGAGCTGGAGGACGCGGATAGGGTCCGGATCAACGGCCCGCTCCTGCGGGACCGCCGCCCGGAGCTCTATACCTGCTGATATAAATCAAAGAAATGAGGTAATCGTATGGAATTCTCTTACTTTATGCCGGTCCGTCTGCTGTTTGGCGCCAATGTGATCGACCAACTGGGCGCCACGGCCAAGAGCTATGGCACCCACGCCCTGATCGTGACGGGCCGCAGCAGCACGAAACGCTCCGGTCTGCTGGACCGCTCCATCGCCCTGCTGGAGGCCGCGGGCGTCCGCGCCACGGTATTCAATAAGGTGGAGCCCAACCCCCTGACCACCACGGTTATGGAGGGCGCGGCCCTGGCCAGGGAGCAGGGGTGCGACCTAGTCATCGGCATGGGCGGCGGCTCCATGATGGATGCGGCCAAGGCGGTGGCCTTCTGCGCGGTGAACGGCGGTGACGTGAATGACTATATCTCCGGTGGAAAGCAGGGTACCGGCTGCCTGCCCATTCTGGAGGTACCCACCACCTGCGGCACAGGGAGCGAGGCCAACCCCTTTGCGGTGCTGACCAACCCCGAGACCAAGGACAAGAAGTCCCTGTGGGGAGACCTGATCTATCCTAAAGTGTCCTTTATCGACCCTGAGCTGATGAAGACCATGCCCAAGGAGGTGCTGGCCTCGGTGGGCTTCGATGCCCTCTCCCACAACATGGAGGGCTACCTGGCCACCCGAAGCCAGCCCATTACCGACCAGCTTGCCCTGCACGCCATCCGCCTGACAGCCGGGAGCCTGCCCAAGGTGTACCACGGTGAGGGCACACAGGAGGACTGGGAGAACATCACCCTGGCCAGCCTGCTGGGCGGCATTGTCATCAACACCGCCGGCGTGGGCGGCGGCCACGGGATGGAGCATCCGGTCAGCGGCATGTATAACGTGGTCCATGGAAAGGGACTGGCGGCCCTGACACCCCCCCTCTTCCGCCACTCTTACAACACCAAGCCGGAGCGTTACGCGGCCATCTCCCGTCTGCTGGGCGGCAAGGACGAGACCGACTGCGCGGAGGCGGTGGAGCGCTTCCTCAAGTCCATTGATCTGAACTGCAAGCTCCGGGAGCTGGGGGTGGAGGAGTCCGGAATCGACTGGATGACGGACAACTGCATCAACGTCTTTGCCGGAAGCATGCGGAATCATACCAAGGCGCTTACCCGGGACGAGGTAAAGCAGATCTATCTGGAGGCGTTTTAATCCGGCGGCCAGAGAAGGGGACCGCCCTTGCTGATAAATGATTGGAATGGAGGATACGGACATGCCCTGTATTGTTATGTATACCAATGTGGAGGTGCCCAAGGAGAAGGCCGAGGAGCTGAAAAAAGCCCTGGTGGTTTCCTGGGAGAAGCTTCCGGGCAAGAGTGAGCGGTGGCTCATGACCACCATCCGGGACAACACCACCATGTTCTTCGGCGGCAAAGATACCCCTGCGGCCTTTGTCAACTTCAAGATTCTAGGCAGCCTTGGCAGGGAGAACTGCGAGATCCTGAACGAGGAGTTCCTGACCGATGTCAGCCAGGTGCTGGGTATTCAGAAGGAGCGGATCTTTGTGGCTCACGATGAATGTCCCTCCTGGGGCTGGGTCAAGAACTGAACATGACAGAAAGGAAGGTATTGCATATGCCCTGTATCATCATCAGGACCAATGTGGAGATTCCCAGCGACAGAGCAAAGGAGCTGAAAACTGCCCTGGCCGTGTCATGGGAGAAGGTGCCCACCAAGCGGGAACGCTGGCTCATGATCGTCATGGAGGACAAGCAGCAGATGTTCTTCAGCGGCAGGGATACCCCCGCGGCCTTTGTGAACTTTAAAATTCATGGGGACTATGACATCGGCCCCAAGAACTGCAAGATGCTCTCCGAGGAGTTCATGAATGATCTGAGTCAGGTGCTGGGCATCCAGAAGGAGCGGATCTTCGTGGCCCACGATGTGTGCCCCTCCTGGGGCTGGGTGGACGACCCGGATCCCAGAGCCTACGGCCCCGCGCCGGTCTGAGTGAACTGCAACAAACAATTACAATAGAAAGTGAGTGGATCAATATGGGGTACAAGTACAAGTGGTATATTCCCGACGCCTACCTTCATTCCCGCGGCACCGGCTACTTCACCAGCCATGAGGGCTGCGCCTTCATCAACGAGACCGACCGGGACGCCCATGTGCGCTTCACCTTCTACTTCCAGGATCGTGAGCCCATGACCGGCTATACCAGCGTGGTGCCTGCCCGCCGGACCAAGCATGCCCGGTTCGACCTGATGGAGAACGACAAGGGTGAGCCCGTTCCCATGAATGTCGGCTATGCCGTGGTTGTGGAGAGCGACATGGATATGCCGGTCCAGTTCAGCCACTGTGACACCTCCCAGCCTGAGCTGACCTTTACCACCACCATGGTCCCCCACATCACCCTGGACCGGGAGGACTAACCCCCAAAATACATAGAAGAAGCGCACCGGCCGCCGGCTGGTGCGCTTCTTCTATGCATGCTTTTTGATAGAAGAGGGCAGAGCTGATATATTGATCATTAGACTGCGATAATTAAATCATCAATATGGGAAAGAAGTGGTAAGGGCAGACCGGTTCATCGGTTCCCGCATTGCCCAGAGTGAGAACGAGAAATTCCTGTGGTGGGCGGAGGGGAGGAAGTTCTCCAACGTTCAGTACGACTGGGGGGCGCGTGCCCTGGGGAATATGGACCTGCTACCGGGAGTTTGTCATTGTACGGGCAAACAGCCGGGGCTGGAGCCGCCCGCTGAGGCGTATCATACCATGCAAAGCGCCCTACCGGAGCAGTCCAGCGGGGGTGCTTTGGAGTGGTCAGTGTACGGGGAAGCTGTGCCGTGTGAGGGCGATCATCTCGCGCAGCTTTCCCTTCAGGAAGTGGATTCCCTTGCCGCTGGACAGTCCACCGAAGGTGGAGCTCTCCCAGGTCAGAGGGATGGATTCGCCGCTCTGGGCATCGAGCTCGAGCCGCTTGGGAAGATAGAAGGCCGTGCCGTCCTGCTCCTGAAGGTCGAAAAAGCACCTGTGAATGGCGGTAATGAAGTCCTCCCGTTCCGGAAGGGCGCCGGGGGCGAGAATGGAGGAACGCATGAACTCCGACAGCAGTCCGTATAGATCAAACAGGATGTCGATTCCCATTGTTTTGGTCAGAACGTGCGCGGAACTGTCCCAGGCCTGCGGGTAACATGCCTTCCAGGCGGAAAAATAAGTCTCGATGGCCTCCACCCGGGCGGAAAAAGTGGTGTAGTTAAAGCCGTTCTGCAGGTTGATCTCGAGCCAATGCTCCAGCAGCTTCTGCATTTTGCTGGAGTTGACATAAGCCCGGGGCAGAGAGCGGGCACGGGGGCCGTCGAACATCTTGATCCGGTCATGAAAGAGGCCGGCCCGGCCATTGAGCTCGTCCATCAGGTCAAAGGCGGTGTTCTCCCGGTCGGACATCAGGCCGGAGAGGTTGCGGATGGCGTTGGTATGTATGGCGGAGGGCTTCTCCTGGTTGCAGTTGATCTCAGCAAAGGAGGCCGCCATCTTGCGCAGATCCAGATCCAAGTAGACGCCGGTGAGGAAGGGGTAGTCCAGCTTGCCCGCCGCATAAGCCCCTTCGGTGCGGTGATGGCCGTCGATCATATAGCCCAGCAGTTCCTGCTCTGGGGCTAGAAGATAGCCCGCCTCGTCTGCCGCACAGGCTGCGATGTGCTCACGGTAACGGTGGAGAGCGACGGTCAAAAGGACAATGCCGGAGGAGTCGCTGGTGCGGCTCTCCAGAGGGGCAACAGTTATATAGGGGCTGTCCTGGCATCTGAGGGTGATAACAATGGCGTTGGGAAAGCCATACGGGCCGCTGGAGAGGCGCTCCTCAATTTCAGAGACCTTTTTCATGACCAGAGCGCGCTGAATGCCCTCTGGGTTTTCCAGGCTGCGGGGGAGGCGGCAGATCATAGCCTGTAGGAAGCCGGTGGCGAGAGCGCAGGTGTAGAGTTTGAGGTGGTCGCTCTGATCCACACGGAGCATGGGAATGGACATTGCATCCCCGTGCTGCGCAATCATCCTGTCCAGCATGGACAGGATATCTGCCTTGGTCTTGCTCTTTGTAAACATCCGCTTCATTTTGATCCTCCACTCTTGAGAATAATATATTGAGAATTTTTACCTCAAAAGCATTATATCAAAGACGGAAAAAAGAATCAAGCTAAAAAGAGAATCGCTGCACAGATTTTGAAATAAGAAAAAATAGAGGTCATAAATTTGATGAAAGGGGTTGACAAGGTGGGGAGAAGATGGTAAAATACAACCTGTTCTGAACAAAAGGACATGCGCGAGTGGTGGAATTGGCAGACTCGCTAGATTCAGGTTCTAGTGTGCATTACGCACGTGCGGGTTCAAGTCCCGCCTCGCGCACCAACGGAAGAGCACCTGTGTTACACAGGTGCTTTTCTTTTTATGCCGAGAGGAGATGTAGCTGGATGACAGCAATTGTCTGCGTGGACGAGGCTTGGGGGATGGCGTTCCACGGGCGGCGGCAGAGCCGGGACCGGGCGGTGTGCGCCCGCATCCTGGAGGATGCGGCGGGCCGCCGGCTGTGGATGAGTCGGGACACGCTCCGGCTGTTTGAGGCGCCGTATCCGGAGTATCTGACCGCGGCGGAGGATTTCCTGGCCCAGGCCGGGCCGGGGGAGCTCTGCTTTGTGGAGGAGCCGCCCCTGTTGCCCTGGCTGGACCGGCTGGAGGGGCTGGTGCTCTACCGCTGGAACCGGCGCTACCCCGCCGACGCCTGGCTGGATGTGCGGCCCGGCCCTCCGGGATGGACTCTGGCCCGCCGGGAGGAGTTTTCCGGCCACTCCCACGAGCGCATTACAAAGGAGGTCTACACCCGATGAGACGCGTCTTTCCGCTCCTGCTGCTCCTGGCCCTGCTGCTGGCCGGCTGCCAGGGGGAGGCCGCCCCGGCGGTCAGCTACGATCTGGACCAGGTGCCCGCCTATGCGGGCGAGCCCTATGTGGTCATCAATGACAACCAGCCCTTCTTTGGGGAGGAGGAATATACCACCGAGGCCTTTGAGACCTACAGTGCGCTGGACGGGCTGGGCCGCTGCGGCACGGCCTACGCCTGTGTGGGAGAGGAGCTGATGCCTGCCGGGGAGCGGGAGAGCATCAGCTCGGTGAAGCCCTCCGGCTGGATCAACGTGGAGTACGGCGGTCAGTACCTTTATAACCGCTGCCACCTCATCGGGTTCCAGCTCACCGGCGAGAACGCCAACGAGCGCAACCTGATCACCGGGACCCGCTACATGAATGTGGAGGGCATGCTGCCCTTTGAAAACCTGGTGGCCGACTATGTGAAGGAGACCTCCAACCACGTCCTCTACCGGGTCACCCCGCTCTATGAGGGGGACAATCTGGTGGCCAGCGGAGTGCTGATGGAGGCCGGGAGCGTGGAGGACGAGAGGGAGGGCATCTGCTTCAACGTCTATGTCTACAACGTCCAGCCGGGCATCGGCATCGACTACGCCACCGGCGCGAGCTGGGCGGAAGGGGAACAGGGGGAGATCCAGTCCAGCCCAACCCCCGCAGGTACCGCCTACGTGCTGAATACCAACACGAAGAAATTCCACCTGCCCACCTGCGCCAGCGTGGAGGACATGAAGCCGGAGAACCGGACGGACTACACCGGAAGCCGGGAGGCCCTGCTGGACGAGGGCTATTCCCCCTGCGGCCAGTGCAAGCCGTAAAGCAAAACCGCCGCGGAGCCTCGCTCCGCGGCGGTTTTTCAGCGTCCCAGCAGGAAGAACAGGGCCAGAAACAGGGCGCAGGACAGGATGGGGAAGAGGACGTCCACCGGCCGCAGGCGCAGGGGCTGGCTGCACGTGCGGGGGACGCGGCCGTCGAAGCCCCTGGACTCCATGGCGATGGACAGCTCCTCCGACCAGCGCACCGACTTGACCAGCAGGGGCTTGAGCAGGGCGGGGGAGACGGGAAAAACCCGGATACCGCGGGCGGCAAAGGCGGCGCGGGTGCGCTTGTACTCCTCCATCATATTGGGCAGGATGCCCCAGGCGGCCAGCAGGCCGTAGGCGAACACCGGGGGGAGGCGGAGCTGCTGCTGGAGGGAGCGCACTAGGAGGATGCGGTCGGTGGTGAGGACAAAGAGCAGGCCCAGCCCGGCGAAGGCCAGTACCCGGCTGCCCAGCACCAGCCCGTTCCACACCGCCGCCCCGGTGAGGGCCTGGGCGGCGGCGTTGATGGGCATGCCCGCCCCGGCGTGAAAGTGGTAGCCGGTGGAGAACATGCCCACCGCCACCAGAAGCACGGGGAGAAGGGCCCCGGCCAGCACCTTGACGTTGGCGCGGGAGAGAAGCAGGGCGGCCAGACATACCGCAAATACCGCCAGATTGACCGCCGGGTGGTGGAGTCCGGCCAGCAGGAGGGTGGGCACCACCAGCCCGATGAGCTTACAGGCGGGATTGAGCGACTTCATACAGGCTCCCCTCCTTCAGCTCGTAGAGAATGTCGGCGTAATCCTGGGCCAGTGCCCGGTCGTGGGTAGACAGGATGAGGGTGAGGCCCCGCTCCACCACCTCCCGCTGGAGGGCGTCCATGATGGCGGCGGTGCGGCCGCGGTCCTGGGCATAGGTGGGCTCGTCGCACACCAGCACCCGGCAGTCGTAGGCCAGCAGGGCGGCCACCCCCAGCCGCCGCTGCTGGCCCTGGCTGAGCATATAGGGGGACAGGCGGCGGAAGCGCCAGAGCTGAATCCGGCGGAGCACCTCCTCGGCCCCGGCGGCGGGGTTGCCCGCCCCGGTGCTGTGGCGCAGGCTGACCGCCACCTCGTCCAGAACGGTGTCCGCCACGAACTGATCCTGGGGGCTCTGGGTGACGAAGCCCATGCGACCGGTCAGCCGGCGGCGGTGCCTGGACAGCTCAGTTCCCTCCAGCCGGGCGGAGCCCTGATAGCGGTAAAGGCCGCTGAGGGCGCCGAACAGGGTGCTCTTGCCGCTGCCGCTGGGGCCCACGATGGCGTGGATGCGCCCCCGGAAGAAGTCGGCGTTCACGTCCCGCAGCACCTCGCGCCCATCCTGGGAGACCCGCAGGCCACGCAGAGAGAGCACCACCTCCTCCGGCCCGGTCTTGACCGGCCGGGCGGCCTGGTAGGGGCAGCCGGAGACGCTGACGCCCCGCTCTGCCCACGCCTGGGGGGAGAGGGCGCCGGGGGCATAGGCGGCGCCGTCCAGCGTGCCGTCCTGGGCCATGAGGCGGATCTCGTCGGCGATGGGCAGCCAGTGGTCCAGCCGGTGGTCGATGGCCAGGATGCCGGTGCCGCATTCCCGGTGAAGCCGGGCGAGCTGCCCGCAGAGAAGGGCGGCGGTATGGTCGTCCACATTGGCGAAGGGCTCGTCCAGCAGGACCCAGGCCGGCCGCAGGGCGGCCAGACAGGCCAGCGCGGCCCGCTGCTTCTCCCCGCCGGACAGGGAGCGGAGGGTGCGGCGGCGCAGGTGGGCGATGCCGCAGAAGTCCAGGGCGGCGCTCAGCCGCTCCTCCATCTCCGCCCGGGGCACCCGCCGGTTCTCCAGACAGAAGAACAGCTCGTTCTCCACCGTGTCCATGCAGAACTGGAGCTCCGGATTCTGGAACAGCATGCCCACCAGGGCGCACCGCTCCCCCGGCCCCAGGGCGGCGGGCTCCTGCCCCTCCACCCGCACCGTGCCCCCCTGGAGGAAACCGGCGTTCTGGGGGTAGATCCCCGCCGCCAGATAGAGCAGGGTGCTCTTGCCGCAGCCGGAGGGGCCGGTGAGGACGGTGATGCGGCTCCGGTCAAAGGAGGCGCTGACCCCGTCCAGCACCGGGCGCTTGCTCTGCTCCAGGTAGCGGAAGGTGACGCGCTCCAGGGTGATGCGGCCCACCTCAGACGGGGAGGAAGTCATTGGTGTACTCGGTGGGGCGGCGGCGGTCGTAGTAGCCGTTGGCCACCAGCCAGTCGGCCATCCGCTCCCAGCGCTCCGGGCGGATGGCGCCCCAGTGGCCCCGCTGATCCAGCAGCAGGGGGGCCAGGTGCCTCTGGCTGCGCACCAGCATGGCCTCGGACACGGCGGGCAGGCCGTCCTTCACCGCCAGGACGGCCCCCTCCGGATCGCGGGCCGCCTCCTGATAGCCCCGGTCCAGAGCGGCCAGGAAGGCCCGCACCTCGGCGGGCCGGTCCCGCAGAACCTGGTGGGTGGCGGCGACGGCGGGGGCGCAGAAGTCGAAGAGGGGGTCCACGTCGGCCAGGTTGATGAAGTTGATCTCTTTGCCCGCCGCGATAAGCTCCTCGTTCTCCCAGTTGGCGTAGACCCAGGTGGCGTCGGCCACGGTGCCCAGGGTGGCGACGATGTCGCCCACGTCCATGGGCACCAGCTCCACCTTGCCGTAGTCGCCGCCGTCCAGGCGCACGGCCTCGCCGATCACGCCGTGGAACCAGCGGGGGGCCCAGTGGGTAAGGCGCTTGCCCTCCAGATGCCGGGGGGAGGTGATGCCGCTCTCCTTCAGGGAGACGATGCCGGAGTCGGAACGCTGGGTGAGGACGGCCACGCCGGTGAGCTCCACCCCGCGGGACATGCAGTCCAGCATGGAAATCTGGGGGCCCAGCACGAAATCGGCGCCGTGGAGATCCATAACGCCGTGAACCTCGCCGTCGATGTGCACCTCCAGGCCCGCCTCCGCGAAGTAGCCCCGCTTCTCCGCCAGTAGAAAGCCGGTGTGATTGGTATTTGCAAACCAGTCCAGAACCACATTCAGTTTACCCATTGCTTATTCCTCCTCATCGTCGATGGATACCGGGGCAAGCCGGGCGCCCACGGCGTAGCTACGCAGTACCCCCGTCCGGGCCAGGCCGTCGCAGGCCAGCTTGGCGATGACGCCGGAGAAGACCACGGCGCTGGCAAAGCGGACGGCCAACTGGGCGGCCAGCATGGCGGGGGCCAGCAGATAGTAGCTCAGGTAGTACAGCTCGTAGCAGAAGATGCACACGGCGGCAAAGACGCCGGACAGGGCCATGGAGAGCAGGTTGTACTTCCGGTAGCGGAATACGGCGAAGCCCAGCTCGCACCCGACGCCCTGGATGAGGCCGGTGAGCACCACGGTGGCGCCGCCGGAGTTGCCCATGAGCAGCTCGATGGCGGAGGCCAGCACCTCGGTGATGAGGGCCGCGCCGGGCTTGCGGATGATGTAGGCGGCAATGGTGGCGGCCATAAACCACACGCCGTAGATGAGTTCAAAGCCGAAGGCCGACAGGCCCAGGGGGGTGAGGGCCACCGAAATGGCGGTACCGCCGTAAAACACGGCCATGTAGACCACCGCGAACAGCACACCCAGTATGGCCATCATGACCACGTCCTTGAGTTTCCAGGGTTCTCGTCTCATTCTTGCAGATACCTCCGTTTTAGGCAAAAGTAAAAGCCGCACAGCCTTCGCTGAGCGACTTTGCAAAAAACGGCAAAACGGCGTGAACCGCGCTCCCTACGATGGCATTACCCAACAGGTTCCATGGGTCATAGGCAGAACAGCCTAACTCTCAGCCGGATTCCATCCGGCCCCCCAGCATTCAGTTGTGCAGACTTTTCTGTGGCAACTATAGCACGCCTTTCCGCAAATTGCAAGGGCGGATTTCAAACCCAGTGGCGAGGCCAGCGGTCCCAGTAGGCCCGGTAGGTGGGCCACGTGCCGTTCAAATCCATCTGGTACATACGGAAGATGACCAGCCGGTTTTTCGGCTGCCACAGCTCCTCGTAGGAGTAGCGGTAGGTCATACCGATGCGCTCCATGACCGCCCCGCTCTTGGGATTGTCCGCGTCGTGGGTGGCCGTGAGGAAGGGCAGGCCGTCGGCGCGCAGGCGCTCCACCACCGCAGCGGCGGCCTCGGTCATGTAGCCGCGGCCCCAGGATGGCCGGGCCAGGGCGTAGCCCAGATCATGGCTCTCCCCGTCGTCCACATGGAGGTAGCCGATGGGGCGGTCGTTCTACCGCAGGCAGACGGCGTAGCGGCAGCCGGAGGGACGGCGGTAGTAGTCCAGGTAGTGCTCCTCCAGATATCTGGCGGCGTCCGCCTCGGTCTCCAGCGGGAACCAGGGCAGGAAGGTGTTAACCTCCCGGTCGCGCATCAGGGAAAACAGCGGCTCCACATCCGACGGGGTAAACCGGCGGAGCACCAGACGTTCGGTCTCCAGACGGGGGGTGTTGGCGGACATGGGACATTCCTCCTTTTTACCCAGTATAGCAAGCCCCAGACCATGCCGCAACTGCCGCTTGACTTTCCGCCGGGGCTGGGGTACTCTGAACAGTACGCACGGAAAGAGAGGACACGCCATGACCTACCCCGAATTCAAAGCCAGATACGCCCTCACCTCCGATCCCCAGCAGGAGGCGGCCATCCTCCGGGCCGAGGGGCCCACCCTGCTGCTGGCGGTGCCGGGCAGCGGCAAGACCACCACCCTGGTGACCCGGCTGGGCTATCTCATCCACTGCCTGGGGGTGGAGCCGGGGCGCATCCTCACCGTCACCTACACCGTGGCCGCCGCCGGGGACATGAAGCGGCGCTTCGCCGCCCTCTTTGGGGAGGAGCACGCCGGCGCGCTGGCCTTCCGCACCATCAACGGCATCTGCCAGTCCATCATCTCCTACTACGCCTGGGCCAAGGGGGCGGAGCCCTTCGCCCTGTGGACGAACGAGGGGGAGCTGAACGCCCTGGTGCGCTGGCTGATGCAGTCCCACGGGGCCGAGTGGCCGGGGGAGCAGGAGGTGAAGGAGGTGCGCACCCGCATCACCTGCTGCAAGAACGGGATGCTGCGGGACGAGGAGGTGCGGGCCATTGAGATGGACGGGGTGGATTTTCCCGCGGTCTACTTCGGCTACCGGGAGTACCTGGAGCGCAACCGCCGCATGGACTACGACGATCAGATGGTCTTCGCCCTGCGGATTCTCCGCCGGTATCCCGATATCCTGGCTCACTTCCAGAGCAAATACCCCTACCTCTGCGTGGACGAGGCCCAGGACACCTCCAAAATCCAGCACGCCATCCTCCGTCTGCTGGCCGCCCGGAGCCGCAACCTGTTCATGGTGGGGGACGAGGATCAGAGCATCTACGGTTTCCGGGCCGCCTGGCCCCAGGCGCTGATGGAGTTCCGGCAGATCTACCCGGAGGGGGAGGTGCTGCTGATGGAGACCAACTACCGCTCCGCCGGGGCCATCGTGGAGAAGGCGGACGCCTTCATCCAGCGCAACGGCAGCCGCCACCCCAAGCACATGCGGGCCAGCCGTCCCCAGGGGGAGCCGGTGCGCCACGTGAATCTCAACGACTTCGGGCAGCAGGCCCACTATCTGGCCCAGGCGGCGGCGGACTGCACGGTGTCCACCGCCGTGCTCTACCGCAACAACGACAGCGCCCTGCCCCTCATCGACCTGCTGGAGCGCCGGGGCGTCCCCTACGCCTGCCGCCAGCGGGAGAGCTTCTTCTTCACCAGCCCGGCGGTGCGGGATCTCACCGATGTGCTCCGCTTTGCCCTGGACGGCACGGATCGGGAGCGGTTTTTACGGATTTACTACAAGCTGGAGGTGCGCGTCAAGCGGAGCGTCCTCCAGGAGAAGCTGCGCCGGGTGCCGGAGGGGGCACCGGTGCTGGACGCCCTCATCGACGGGGGCGGCTTCGAGCCCTGGCAGACGGGGCGGCTCAAGGCCCTGCGCACCCACCTGTCCAAGCTGCCCCAGCTCTCCAGCTTTGCCGCCCTTCAGCGCATCGTCAAATACATGGGCTATGGGGACTACCTGTCCAGCCAGGGGGGCGACAAGAGCCGGGTGGAGCTGCTGCTGGCCCTGGCCCGGCAGGAGCCGGGGGTGGAGGGCTTTCTCCGCCGCCTGGAGGCGCTGCGGGACACGGTGGAGACGGGGGGTGGCGACCCGGCCTGCCCCTTTGTGCTCTCCACCATCCACGCCAGCAAGGGCCTGGAGTACGACCGGGTGTTCCTCATCGACGCGGTGGACGGCATTTTCCCATCGGTGAATCCCCGGAAGGGGAACGACCTGTCCGACGAGGAGCGGGTGGCCCTGGAGGAGGAGCGGCGGCTCTTCTACGTGGGGGCCACCCGGGCCCGGCGGCAGCTTGTTCTGCTCACCTGTGACAACCGCTTCGGCGAGCCGTCACCCCCGGCCTCCTTCGTGGGGCAGTTTCTGGGCACGCCGGAGTGGGCGTCCCAGAGACCCAGGACTCCGGGCAAGGCCCCGGCGGAGCCTGACGCCGCCGCGGTGGCGGCGTGGGAAAAGGACTACCTGCCCGGCACGGCGGTGGTACACCGGGCCTTCGGGCCCGGCATGGTGGTGAGCCGCTCCGGCGCGGTGGCGGTGATCGCCTTCGACGAGGTTGGCACCAAAAAGGTGGAGCTGACGGCCTGCCTGCGGAAGCGGCTGCTCCGGCTGGCCTCCGCCCCGGACTTCTGAGGACCTGTTACCAAATTTTCACCGTTTGAAACCGCGTAGGGGTTTCCTTTCGGGCTGTGGGGGTGGTATCATGACGGCATAACCGCCCGAAGGAGGAATACCGCTGTGAACCGCACGTCCATAACGGGGCTGGCCTGTCTGCTGGCCGTTGCCCTTACCGCCTGCGCGGGAGGCGGAGAGCCGCCGGCACCGTCCGGCAGCCCCGCGTCCGCCCCGCTGGAAGCTCTGAAAGAACCCGCCAACTCCATGTCCGTTTCGCCTCCGTTGTCCCCCGCGCCTGTGTCGGCCGAGGCCCTGGCGGCCTACCGGGCCCTGCTGGCAGGGGAGCCGGGGGCGCTGGATCGCCCGCCGGAGGGGTTGGAGCTGCACCAGGTCACCCTGCCCCCGGCGGAGGAGCTGGAGTATGTGCTGCTGGATCTGGACGGGGACGGCGGGGCGGAGCTGGTGGTGCAGATGGTGGCTCAGCCCCACCAGTTCAACGCCGTGTTCCACTATGGGGACGGGGAGCTGAGCTGCTGGCAGTACGATATTATGGAGATGAGCTGCCGGGACTACCCCCTTGGGGACGGCGCCATGGTACGGCAGTATGACACGGGCACCGGGCCCAATCGGTATTCCAACCTCTACACGGTGTTCCGCTATCTGCCCGATGGGGAGACGGAGGAGTGCGCCTCCCTGGCGGTACACCAGGATACGCAGGAGGATGGCACGGAGGTATTCACCTATCTGGTGGACGACGCGGAGGTGGATCAGGACACCTTTGCGGCGGAGTTTGAGGAACTGGTGGGGAGCCGGCTTCTGTCTCTGGAGGACTGGACTCCGGCTACGGAGCGGCCCGGCTGAAAAACGAACGCGGCCCGTCGGTCATTGACCGATGGGCCGCATTTTGTCTGCTTGACTTACCCGTTGAGAGAGTCCAGAATACGGTCTCTGAGCTGGAAGAGCGGTTCCAGAGAGCTGTCCTTGAGGGCGGACTTGAGGGAGACCACGGGCTCAAGCACCTGGAAACCCTTCAGCTCACCCAGCATCTCACGCATCAGCTTGCCGCTGACCGGAGCCCAGGAGCCGTTCTCCACCAAGGCCACCGTGCGGTTTTGCAGGCCAAGGGCCTTCATGTCATGGAGGAAGGTGGCCATGGCGGGATAGACCCCGTTGTTATAGGTGGGGGCGGCCAGCACCAGGTGGCTGCACCGAAAGACCTCGGAGATAAGGGTGGAGACATGGGTGGAGGAAATGTCGTGCATGGCGATGTTCTTTACCCCGCCGTCAGCCAGACCCGCAGCCAGAAGGTTGACAGCGTTCTCGGTGTCGCCGTACATGGAGGCGTACAGCACCGCAACGGCCCGCTCCTCCGGCTCGTAGCGGCTCCACTTGTCGTACTTGTCCAGAAGGTAGTCCAGATTGCTGCGCCAGATGGGGCCGTGGAGGGGGCAGATCATGGCAATGTCCAGTCCGGAGAGCTTCTTCAGCGCGGCCTGCACCTGGAGGCCGTACTTGCCCACGATATTGCCGTAATAGCGGCGGGCGTCGTCCAGCCAGTCCCGGTCGAAGTTCAGCTCGTCGTTAAACAGATTGCCGCCCGTGGCGCCGAAGGAGCCGAAAGCGTCGGCGGAGAAGAGAAGCTTCTCGCTGGACTCATAGGTCATCATGACCTCCGGCCAGTGGACCATGGGAGTCATATGGAATTGGAGGGTATGCCCGCCCAGGGAGAGGGTATCCCCTTCCTTGACGGTGACGGTGCGCCCGTCCAGGGGGAAATCATAGAATTGCCCCATAAAGGCGAAGGTCTTGGCGTTGCCCACCAGTTTGAGAGTGGGGAAGCGGAGCAGCAGCGTCTCAATGCTGGCGCAGTGGTCGGGCTCCATGTGGTTGATCACCAGGTAGTCCAGCGGGCGGCCGTCCAGGGTGTGGAGCACGTTCTCCAGGAACTGGCGGGAGATGGAGGAGTCCACGGTGTCCACCACGGCGGTCTGCTCGTCCAGGATCAAATAGGAGTTGTAAGAGACGCCGCGGGTGATGGGAAAGAGGTTCTCGAACAGGGCCAGCCGGCGGTCGCTTCCGCCCACCCACCAGACCTGCTCTGTCAGCTTGCGGGTACAATACATATGGCATTCTCCTTTGAAACGGGGCCTGGCGCCAGTGCGGGAAAGCCCGGCGGGACCAGGCGAAATCTGTCTTTTCCAATCCATTATCATAGCAGACCTGCGATACTCCGTCAAGGGTACAGACGGAGAGGAATGGCCGGAAAACACAAGATTTATGGGGGGTCTTCACAAAAAAAGTTAGATTCCTCTTTCCAAACAGGAATCAACCGTCACCGGGACCTCCAACCGTCCGAAATAGTCCCCCGTATCCTGGACGGAGAGCTCGTCCAGCAGCAGCTCTCCGTAGGCGCTGCCGGTGGGGCGCAGGCTCCGGCTCGCCAGAAAGGCGTGGAGTCCTGCCCAAGCCCGCTCGAAATCGTCTGGAATGCTTCGTCCATAGGCGACGGCGTACCGCCCAGCCGGCTTCCAGGCGTTACCCCGTCGGCCGCCGGTTTTAAAATAGAGGCGGTAGCGCCAAACGGGCTCTCCACTGGCGGTGCTGTCCGGTGTGATGAGTACTCCGGCCGGGTGGCCCAGATGGACGCCCTTCCCGGCGGCATACTCGTAGGCAAAGATTTCGCTCTCCTCGCCGCTGAGGCCGTCCGGGGCGGGGGGACACAAAAAGATGCGTTCCCGGGGCCGCTCCTCCAGCAGATAAGCGCCTTCCGCGTGGGCCAGGGCCTCCTGGGCCAAGGAGGCGCGCAGCTTCATGATCTCGCTGGTCTCCCGCAGGCGGGCGATCTCGGCCTGGATGCGCTCCTCCTGTTGAGCGAAGAAGGCAAGCATCCGCTCCGGTGTGCGGCCGGCGGAGTAGCGCCGGATGTCCTCCAGCCCCACCTCCAGCAGGCGGAGGGAGCTGATGAGGTAGGCGGAGTTGAGCTGACTGCGCGCGTAATAGCGGTAGTTGTTCTCACCACGCTGCTCCGGGCAGAGCAGGCCGATGCGGTCGTAGAAGCGCAGGTTGTCCCGGCTGATGCCCGTCAGGCGGGAGAACTCCAGGATGGAGAGCTGCTTTTTCTGATTCATGGCGGGCCTCCGGTTCTCTTAATTTTTTCTTGACATTGAAGTCGCTCTAAGGTTTATGATACCTCTTGCCGGTAAAAAAAGCAAGACGGCAAAGGAGGCCCTCATGAAATACCTGCGATCCTTTTACAAGCGGCACCGGGGTATGGCGGCGCTGGCCCTGCTCCTTCTGCTGGGCCAGGTGGTGGGCACGCTGCTCATCCCGGCCCTGATTGCCAACGTGGTGGACCTGGGCATTTTGCCTGGGGATATGGACGCCATTCTCCGCACGGGCGGGCAGATGCTGGCCGTGGCCCTGCTGTCGGCGGCGGTGGCCGCCGCCGGGAGCTGGGTGACCGCCGACCTGGGCGCCCGCTTTGGCTTTGAAATGCGCTCCCTGCTCCTGCGCAAGAGCCAGGAGCTCTCCCTCCACCAGTTCGACGAGGTGGGCGTTTCATCTATGATCACCCGCACCACCTCCGACATCACCAACCTGCAGCAGACCATGGGGATGGTGCTCCAGATGGTGGTGCCCGCTCCCCTCATTGTAGGCGCGTCCATCGTGATGACGGCCATGGTCACCCCGGTCATGGCCGTCATACAGGTGGGCTTTATGGCGGCGCTGGCGGCGGTGGCCGCCGTGGTGCTCCGAAAGTCCAACGCCCTCTCCCGCAGCATCCAGGTGCGCCTGGACCGCATCAACCGTGTGGTGCGGGAGGCGGTCACCGGCGTGCGGGTGATCCGGGCCTTCGGCAATGAGGCCTATGAGGAGGCCCGCTCCGGCGACGCCTACCGCTCCTACGCCGACAACATGATCCGCCTGAACCGGCTCTTTGCCGTGGCTATTCCGGTGGTGTGGATGCTCATGGGCGCCCTCATGGCCGTGGTGCTGTGGGCGGGCGGCGTGCTCACCCTGGGCGGCGGCATGGAGGTGGGGCAGATCACCGCCGTCACCGAGTACTCCATCCTGACCATGGGTTACCTGCTCATGGCGGTGTCGGTGCTCACCACGCTGCCCAAGGCCAGGGCCTGCCTGGCACGCCTCACCGCCCTGCTGGATACCCGGCCCGACGTGGAGGACGGGGCCGCTTCCGCCGCTGTGGCCGGGCCCGGCCGCCCGGCGGTGGAGTTTGACCACGTGAGCTTCTCTTACCCAGGGGCGGAGGAGCCTGTGCTCCGGGATATCTCCTTCACCCTGTATCCAGGCCAGACCGCCGCCGTGATCGGCAGCACCGGCTCGGGCAAGAGCACCCTGGCCGATCTGCTGCTGCGGCTTCACGATGTGGGGGAGGGGGCCATCCGCGTGGGCGGCGTCGATGTGCGTACCCTCACCCAGCAGGAGCTGCGGGAGCGCATCGGCTGCGTCCCCCAGAAGGCGTTCCTGTTCAGCGGCACCATCGCGGAGAATCTGCGCATGGGCCGGCCGGACGCTACGGACGAGGCGCTGTGGCGGGCCCTGGGCATTGCCCAGGCCGCCGACTTTGTGGAGCGGCTCCCTTTAGGGCTGGATGCCCCGGTGGCCCAGGGGGGCACCAACTTCTCCGGCGGTCAGCGGCAGCGGCTGTCCATCGCCCGGGCGCTGGTGAAGGATGCCGGGGTGCTCCTCTTTGACGACAGCTTTTCCGCCCTGGACGTGAAGACCGACGCCGCCCTCCGCCGCGCCCTGCGGGAGCAGGTGGTGCGCCCCGCCAAGCTCATCGTGGCCCAGCGGGTGAGCACCATCCTGGACGCCGACCTGATTCTGGTGCTGGACGAGGGGCGGCTGGTGGGCGCCGGCACCCACGGGGAGTTGCTGGAGACCTGCCCGGTCTACCGGGCCATTGCGGACAGTCAGATGCAGAGAGAGGGGGCGTGAGTATGGCACGCAGAAAGAAAACCGAAAAGCGGGAGCTCTCCCATGAGGACATCCCCCGCAACACCAGGGCCACCGCCTGGCGGCTGTTGGGCCGGATGGCCCGCCAGTGGTGGAAGCTGCTGCTGGGGGGGGGTCAGCTC
>OASS01000302.1_pt1 | contig 21037 bp, 13 predicted proteins | sample 1475811 | NCBI WGS metagenome assembly OASS01 (sample SAMEA2579922, study PRJEB22360) | human gut metagenome | biome: human gut; feature: human-associated habitat; material: faeces | place: Denmark | collected 2008/2010 | reverse complement strand
GATTCAAAATCAACCGTAGAAATACGTGCCGGTTCGAGTCCGGCCTTCGGCACCACATCGTATGCAAATCGAGTCGCTCAAGGGCGGCTTTTTTTGTGCCTGAAATCCAGTATCCGCAAGGCTTTCCTCGCTTTTTCACTCAACCTAAGTCAACCTGATTCAATCTACATCAACTTACTGATGCGGGTACAACTGCGGGTATTTCCCGGTTCGATTATGTTTGTACCCACACAGGGCCCTTGAAAGGATACTCATCATGGCTCTGAGTGATGTGAAGGTCCGTTCGGCTAAGCCGGAAGCAAAAGCCTATAAACTTACTGACGGTGAAGGCATGGTTTTGTTGGTCACCCTAATGGCTCCAAATACTGGCGACTTCGTTATCGTTTTGGCGGTAAGGAGAAGATGCTGGCGCTGGGGAAATACCCTGAAGTCTCGCTGGTCGATGCCAGAGGTCGCCGGGATGAAGCCCGTAAGTTGTTAGCTAACGGCGTCGATCCTAGTGAGAACAAGAAAGCTGTTAAGGTAGAGCATGAGCAAGAGGTGATAACGTTTGAAGTGGTAGCCAGAGAGTGGCACGCCAGCAATCAGAAGTGGTCTGCATCGCATAGCGCTCGTGTATTGAAAAGCCTCGAAGATAATCTCTTTGCTGCTATCGGTAAGCGGAACATTGCTGATCTGAAGACTCGGGATCTGCTTGTCCCCATCAAAGCGGTGGAGTCGTCTGGGCGTCTCGAAGTCGCTGCTCGTTTGCAGCAGCATACTACCGCGATTATACGCTTTGCTGTACACAGTGGATTAATCGACTACAACCCCGCTCAAGAGATTGCTGGTGCGGTTGCTACGGCGAAAAGACAGCATCGTGCTGCTCTGGAACTTAACCGCATTCCTGAATTGCTTCAACGCATCTATCACTATTCTGGCAGGCCGTTAACCCGACTGGCGGTTGAACTCACATTGTTAGTTTTCATCCGTTCAAGCGAGTTGCGTTTTGCTCGCTGGTCAGAAGTTGATTTTGATACTGCCATGTGGACGATTCCGGGAGAACGTGAGCCACTGGAGGGAGTTAAGCATTCTCAGCGTGGTTCGAAGATGCGGACTCCACATCTTGTACCCTTATCTCGACAAGCTCTCACCATTCTGGAAAAAATCAAAAGCATGAGTGGAAACCGTGAGCTGATCTTCGTTGGTGATCACGATCCGCGTAAGCCAATGAGTGAGAATACGCTTAACAAGGCCTTGCGAGTGATGGGCTATGACACGAAAACGGAAGTGTGTGGACATGGTTTCAGGACGATGGCGTGTAGTTCTTTGATTGAATCGGGATTGTGGTCGAGGGATGCAGTAGAGCGGCAGATGAGTCATCAGGAACGTAGCTCAGTACGGGCGGCTTATATCCATAAGGCGGAACATCTTGGGGAGCGAATGTTGATGCTGCAGTGGTGGGCTGATTATCTGGATGCGAATAGAATGGCGGCTATCACTCCATTTGACTATGCAAAGATTAATAGTTCTTTTCGATAATTCTATCTAAGTATATGAATATTAACTGTTTTTTAATTAAAGGCTTATAACTGAGAAGCCTCCGCCCTAATGGGGAGAGGCTTTTGTCTTAACTCAATCAAGAAGGAAATCGTTATGTAAAACTTTATTTTTTTGTCCGGTATGTGAACGGAAGTGTTAAATATCCACTATGCCTTGTTCGCGCAATGGTCATCCTTTCAATCAAATAACTCCAAGCTTTGCATACAATTCTTTTTTCTCTTTCATGCTGTTATCCAATGGTGCTACTCGCAATGCCGCTTTCAAATAAGCCGCAGCACCAGAGTAATCACGCATTTGCTCGCAAACTAAAATGAGTTGGCTTAACACATGGAACTTCATTGGAGTTGTTTGGTTTACTTTCTCCAATAGTACTCTTGCTTCAGAATATTTCGCTTCAAGGCCAAGGATAGATGATTCTAAATACATGGTGGCCGCGTTTTCTGCTTCAGCTTGCTTTCGTTGCAACAGCCAGAAATTTGCTTGACTGATATTGCGTAACTGTAGGTTTGCCTTAACTATCAACTCGAACAAAGCTGCTGGTTGAGTCAATTTACCCTCAAGTAAGATCGCTTTATTATCTTCTACAACTTTTTCAAAGTCGAATAAGCGATTGGCGCGATACAAGGCAATAAGTTGCTGATGTAAAGCTTGTAGATCTTTACTGCGGCTATACTCCTGCGACGCTAATTGAGCAGCTTTTTGGTAAGATTGATCGGACATTGCTTCAAGTACCGCACTTGACCAGTCCTGAGCAGGTTTAGTTTGAAAAACGGGAGCAATAGCACCAACTTTTAATTGCTTAGTGGCAGCAGAATCAAATGCATGAATTAAGTCGGAAATAGTGGAAAAGCGATCCTCCGCTCGTTTTTGTAAACAAGTAAGAACCACTTGTTCCAGGTCCGTATGAATAGAGCTATTAATCTCTGTCGGAAGCTTGAAAGGTGCGTGGCGCTGAACTTGTGCTGGCGTATCATGGGGCAGCTTTCCTGTCAGCAGCTGGTATAGCAAAACACCTAAGCTATAGATGTCGCCCAATAGTAGCTCTTCCAGGCTGCCTCTACGGCTATCGACGTTGGAGAACTCTGGGGCCGAATACAGCACAGTCCCGCCATTTTCACGGGTACGAACGTAAATTTCTTCTGGTAAAGCTGAGCTGCCAAAGTCCGTCAACTTCACCAGGTCCCGCTCTCCAACCAAAATGTTATGTGGCTTAATATCTCCATGAGATATTGGTACTGGTAATTCGGCCAAATAATGCACAGCACAGAGCACTTGACGATATATTCTGAACAACCGTTCATAGGTCTGGCCAAAATTACGCTGCCTGTCATCGAGCTTTTGCGCCAGGGTTTGGCTGGGAAAATACTCCATTTCAATATAGAACCATTCATTATCTATACGGCCCATATCAAAAATTTGCACAATATTTTCGTGCGGCTCGACGTTTAAAAGCTCTTTACCTTCGGCAAGCTGACGGTCTTCCCGAGTAATATCCTTAGGGATTTTTACTGCGACAATTTTTCCATCTTTCAGGCGTTCCGCCCGCCATACCCAGCCATGGCTGCCATCACCAAGGCATTCAAGTAACAGGTATTTGTCACCAAGGCGTTTATTCGTCCCTGGCAAAAAATGTGCTGATTTTATATTCACATCAACACCTCATAGTGAATTCTGTCCAAAACAATCATGTTCAGGTTTTTGATAAATAAAAAGCGACTAAATACCACCTCAACATCAGGAGCGGCGATTACTTGGGTACCCGTGGACGAAGTAAAACCCATACGGCATATGTCTTTCAGTTTTTGAGTATCAGGTACACCTACTAAGCCTTGGCTCCAGGCACTGAGGACCAGGGTTTTGGGGCAATGATTCCAGCGCTGTGCTGCTTCCAGTAAGTTTTTTAATTTTTCTTCCAGCTTTTGCTGCCCCTTCGCTGAACCATCAAAGCGTTCAAATTCGATTAAACACACAGGCGATGCAGAAGATTTATGAAACCAGCCCGAGTCAGAGCGAATATCAGCACCAAATGTCCCTGGAGCCGGGCATTCCACTACCGCCATAAATGACTGTTCATGCCCGAATGTATTCCAAACGCTACAGCCCAGGCTGTGGACCAATACATCCTGGTCCAATAGCTTACCGCTTGCTAAAAGTGGAAATGTCTCATTTACCCAGGCAACTTCAGGCATAGGCACCTTAGCCACTGAAAGAGCCCCAAACACGCAGTACCTCTGGTGATTCACCACCGTGAATTAATGCCTTACTACCAACTTTAACAAGCAGTGGTGCAGGGATTGAACGACCACACACCAAAGCTTCACCGGTTGATAAACTCGGGAGTTCCTCCAGATCAGCTTTGCTCACCATATCTGATGCTTTAGCTATAAATCGTTGATCGTCAGGGTTCTTTAAGCGCATCGTAATTAGCGTATTGCACTGAGAGGTCACATCTGAATCTAATTTCGATGGACGCTGGCTCACAATGCCAAATCCAACGCCAAATTTACGACCTTCACCAGCGATCTTTTTAATAATGCGGTGACTGACTGCGTTGCCGCCGGCCGGGGCAAAATTATGACCCTCTTCGTAAATGATAAAGCATGGGCGCAGCGGGTCCGTTTTGCTCGAGGCTGCTTTTAATATTTCACTAGATAACAGTGCACAAATGACTTGCTTAGCGGTATCACTCAAACCTTGTAAGTCAACAACGACTAAACGCCCCTGTTGATTGCTCGGGCGACCCACCATTTTGTAAATATCAGTTGGCTCAGCCATTGTTGCGCTGTAAAAACTTTTAGCTTCATTAAGCACACGTGAAAGCTTCATCGAGGCGACGGCGGCACTACGGCCTGATAACGCCTTCGCCTCAGCTTCAGAAAGGTCGTCCCACTCTTTTAACTCTTCAATACCATCACCTAATAAGAAGCGTAGGCGGTTAATATCTCGTGGCTCAGTCTTATCTGCAGAGCGCCAATAACGAATTGCAACATCGAGTACTCGTTGCTGCGGTTCCGTTAAGCCAGGTAATATTTCAGCAATATCGTCCATTTCAAAATGGTCAAACTGAAGCGCTAATGGCGTATTCTTACTGGCGTATTTATGTTTAAAAGATTCATGCTGCGGCGAGTAAACCTGAATACCTGCACCGGCGGCTTGCAGCTTTTCAAAGGTCTGTTTTATCAGTGGCAGTGCTTCTTGATCACGCTTATCGTCAGTGGCTTCTAAGAAGCTTGAGAATTGCAGATTACCGCCAGCGAGGGCTTTACCGTATTCACCATGTGGGTCAAATACTACTACCGTACCGTTATTAACCGCAACTAAACGCTCAATAATGCGGCCAACTGTATAAGACTTACCTGAACCCGTCATTGCCAGAACAGCCAAATGCTCAGTGACCAACTTGTTCACGTCAATAAAAACAGGAACTGTATTCTCACCTTTGTCGTAGCCTACTAAGTTACCTAAGTGCAAACTGGAGTGTTCATTAAATTCGTAAAAATCACTCAAAAACTGAAAATCGACGGTTTCAACAGCGGTACCCGGGTTAAGCGGGCGACGTGGAATTTTGATTTGACGAGTAACAGGATCGCGGTAACCAACCAGCTCGACCTGAGCAAACATATTCTCACCAGTTACATTCGCACCGGGCAAAAGCTCAAGCTCGGTTACACCATCGCCAAAGCCGGCGTTATAGAGCATATTAGTACGGCTTATCTTGGTCACTCGCCCCAGTACGGCGACTTGCCCCTCATCTTTGCGTTCCTGGTGCATAATGCGTACAAACTCACCACGGCGTACTGAAAACGAGTCTTGTACAACCATAGTTAACTGACTGGCATCACCAGTGTTACCGACTAATTTACCTAAAACTTTATAAGCCATTATTCAATCCCTCATCGAGGCCTGCCAACCACCCTGCCTCAATATCATTATTCTTTAGTGCCTGGTGTAAACCCTGGCGATAAAACGTAGCAAATTTAGGTAAAATACCAAGCTGTTGATAACCAAGTAATTGTGGCAACGGCATTGCATTACCTTTGTTTTGCATATCCAGCACCATCAGGCGAGAGGCAACTAAATCGAGATCAGCACTTTTCCATTCTGGTTCGTCACCCGCTAATTGCACCATTTTTATCTGTCCACCTCGGGCACTACGGAAGTGAAAACCAATTAGACCTTGCTTAGCTTCAATATTGGGTTCAATGCGCTTTTCTTGTTCAGACAAACGAAATGCGATGGTGCGCGAATAGTTGCCTAAAATGCCATTGATAAATCGCAAATCTCCCACGCCAACCAAACTTTCATCCAGTCCTTCCAGATTTTGCATCAACTCTTTAGAAAACCCATCAGATGCTAAAATTTGTTTGCGTCCTTGTTCGGTACGTAAATCTTGTTTGGCGATACTTACAATGGCACTAAAGCGCTCAGCCAAAATGCTCGCAAGTACTACACCATTTTGATTCCAGGGAAAAATTCTGGAGCGATGGTTTTGCCAAAAAGTTTCTATCACTTGTCTGGTTTTTTCGTACTCTTGTTTATGACGGACATTTCTCTCCAGCGGAGCCATATCCCGTGCTAAAAACAACGGCGTATCCAGCAAAATTAAATCGCCAGGCTCATAACCTAAAAGTTTTTTCTCAACTAACTGATAAGCCTGACGAATTTCAATTAAATCAAGCCGTTTACGCTGAGCTTCAAAATCAATATCATCCAGTTCTGATACCGAGTCGCTACCCACCGTGCTGACTTTATTGTCATCTATTAACAAATCTGTGCGCACTGCTGCACTGGCATAAATAAAACCACCCAATACCTTGTCTAAGCACGATTTAGTCGCAATACCGGCTACGCGTAAATTAACAATTGTGGGCTTGGGGACCGCTTTCACTAAGCCAGCATCACGGAATAGCGGCGCCACTTGCTCAATATCACGGACCTGTTTAAGCAAGCGTCCTGCACTTCCCGGTAAGCGAAGCTGGCTATCGATGGCGAGCGATTGCGCTAAATTCATCGTTTTGTTCTCATTCATGCTTATAGCGTTCCTGTGTGTAGCTGCTCGCCAAGTAATGGGGCATAAGCCCAATATTGCGAGGCTTGTAGGCATGTTTTACCGGTAGCTGTTATGCCCGCGTCGTCGATAAAATCGTGCTGCCGCAACATCTCACCCCGCTTGACAATATCAAGGCTATTAACATCAAACATCAGCTTAACCGCATTATGCTCAGACAACGCTTGTAAGTTCATGCCACCGCCAGCGTAGAGTAATAGCAATACAACCAGATCGTGCTTATCTGGCGTGTAGTCAGTTGATGGCGCTTTAGGTTCGATTATTCGTTCAGCAATGCCTGCATGGTCCACAAACCAATTCAACCAGCTCACCAGGAGCTCACTATGATCGAGTAAAGTCAGCGACCACAAAGGTAACGTGGTAAAGGCTAATAGCCCACTGTTGCTGTGTTTTCGTATGTAGCGGGTATGCACTACATCACCGGCCTGGTGCTGGTAGCGATCTGCGCTGCCAGTAAAGCCAGCAATAGCCTGGTCTGTTTCACTGGCTAGCAAAGCGGTTAGCCCCGGTTCCTGCCCCCTCAAGCTCGCTGGTACTAACTGCCAATCCAGTGGATAGGGCAATTGCGCTAATAAGGTAAATTGTTCTGCTTTCAGGTTTATTACCAAAGCGGCACAACCTGCCTGCATAGCCCAGTGATACAGGTGCTGCATAGTATTAGCGTCAGTCAACTCTTCTGCTTGCACTATTAACAAACCGCTGGCTGGCGGCGAGCTAATCCAATCCTTCATTAAGGGGGTAGCCCCCGCAACAGTTTGCAAAAAACGGCCTTTACGATTACTGGCCAGTGCCGCAGATAAATAACGACTCATCGCGTCACCTCTACAAACCAGTGGCAAAGGTAAGGCGCATTTTTACAATGCCTTTGTCTACAAGTCCTTTCTGTTGCTCAGGTGTTAACACGGGTTCCTGATTTTGGCTCAAAGCCTTATAAATCGGTTGCCAATCCGCCAGTGTTAAGCCTGTATCATTTAATATTTGCTCACCTTGACTCTGCCATTTGGCCTGGGTGCTTTCACACACCTGTTGAAGTTCTCTGACACCCAAATTGCTCACATCCTCCAGAGTCAACGCTGCTGGTTCCGCTTGCTTTTGAGAAGCCAATAGCGGTTTTAATAACGGCAGCCAGCTGTTTACCTGTGCGATGGAGTTGCGTCTTACTTGGTTTAGACGCTCTTCAATTTTAAGTAGCTGGCCTTGAATCGGTGTAAGTTGACCGCGTGCCGGTTTTAAAAGCTCTTCTGGTAAATCCCGTAACGATGAAAACTGCCCATTGCGCAAACTGTTTTGCATACTTTGACGCTTGCTCTCTGCATCACTGGGGAGATCGGCAATAGCATCTTCAATGAGCTGTAATTTCATTACCAGTTTTGGTAGCTCTGCAATGTCATCGGCGAACTGATACTCAGCCGTGGCGCTACTAAGCCATTCTTGCAGTTGTTGTGCACGTAGTTTTTGCTCTGTGAGGTTATTAACCAGCTTACTAAATCGTTCTTTGCAGTTGCGGTAGCTGGACAAAATATGCCCCTGAATCTCCGCTATCGGCAACTGTTGATCATTGTGCAGGTTTAAACCCACTTCTTGCGCTAAGGCTGAAAGCTTGTCATGCGCTCTACCTAAATCGAGTTTACGCAGGTAATGCAGTAAGGTATCGCTATCTGCTTGCTGCTCTTTTCGGCCAGTGGCACTGCTGGTATCGTCTTTTAACGCTCCATCTAAAATATGACCTATGGTGCGCAGCGTGTTGGTGTACAGACGTTTCGGAAAATTCGTCAGCGGGGCACACTCTGTTTCAACATCTATGATTAAATCAACGAGTCGGTTGTTGATACGCTCAGCGCTGCACTCAACAAACTCGGCAAATAAACAGGCCTGTTCAATCCGTTGATAAAGCGAGGTCGTTTTGTCTTCTAAGCTGAGAATATGGGCATCTTTTAGCATAGGCCTGGAACTATTAAGCGGTTTAACCTTTGCTACCAGCTCCAGCACTTCAGCGCGTTTGTGGATAAGCCCTGCCAATACTTTCGTGTCGTTGGCCTCGACCATATCAGCCAGTTGTTCTTCTTGCTGTTTGAGCACGTTAAATAGCGATTGTGCTTTTTCCAGCTGCTCTTTAGCTTCCACGGTGACGAAACCCAGCTTATTTTTACCCAGAGGCGCGAACATTTCATTAATGCGTGCATAACCATACACGCGGCTCATGACTTCCACATTGGCTGCATAGCTGCCCATATCGTTACCGCGGAACCAGTTTTGCGCTTCTCTAATGGCATTTTCTAAGCGGGAGCGCGGGTAGTGCTCCCAAATTGCCTGTTTTTCTGTTGGATTGGTTAAAGTGAGTAAGTTCAGCTCTCCACACCACCACATCCAGTCATTAAACACGCCTTTGGCGGTAACACTCGTTTCAGCCACATAGGCGAAATAAAACTGTTGCTTAAAGCCTTCGAATTGCCACTTGTGCTTTTTATTAGGGTGAGCAATACGGGCTAAAAATAATGGGATCTGCGCCTGGCTTCGCTGCACATTATTAAGTTCAGTAAATAGCCCGGCATGTTCATCGGCCGTGTAGCCTTTGGCAATATAGCTGCCCGGCACCTTAAGTTTATCCAACAAGCTGCTCAGCTCATTCACTGGCACGCCGTGTTGCTGCTGTAAATCGAGAATGCCATTTAACTCAGGGTGAGCAATGGCCAGCTGATACCAGCCTTTAAACAACAGGTCTCGGTCATTCGATGATAATTTACCATCTACCTTTAACGGCCAGGCAATTAAACCGCGCTGCTGCAAACGCTGGCGCCACTTGTGAATGGCGTCCGTGGCAAAGGTTGTCAAGGCATGCAGCTTGTTTTTGAATTTCGCGGTAAAGCTGTCGGCAGTTAAATTCACGCCGTGCAACTGACATGCTGCCAAACTTAAGCCAATACGCTCTAACTGGTCTGCTTCGCTTGGGTTGACATAATGCAGCAGTATCGCATCACGCAACTCATTTCTTTCATCCAGTCGGCTGTATTGCTCCATGAGATGTGCAGAAGCAGTTAACGCTAATACTGGCGTGCGACCATTTTGGTGGCTGTGGTTTGCCGCAAAGGTGTGAAGATTGTTCAGCTCAATTAGGTTGCTGACCCAGGCAAACAAGGCTTTACCTTCTGGGTGAAGCTTAAATCCATCCAGGGTAAGTAAACCATCCTGGCGGCCACGGGGCTCGGTTAAAATGGCCAAAGGTGCATCGTCGCTGCCCGCTTTATTACTCAGCAAGTTTTCATCATAGGTCCAGTTGTTATCAAGTAATCTCACAAAGCCCGTTACACGGGCTAATGCCTTGATGAGCGGCTTCTGGCTACTTTGTTTGCTAAGTTCACTCATTGCCTGTTCATGAGCGTCGCCCATGGCGGGATCTTTAAAAATCAGTGAGTTTTGCTGGGCACTGCGATAGCGCAAATCCAGGCGCAGTAACATCGCCACACTGGGGCCAATATGCGTTGCTTCGCTGGCGTCCAGTTCGGTAGTTTCACCCACTAGCTTGTGCCATAAGGCATCGGCAGCGAATTCAATCGCTGGGTGGTCATACAGCAAGCTGAGTAAGTATTTAAACTCACCTTTTGACAGAGGTAGTAATACCGCGCCTTTATCGCCGCTTGCGGCTTGTTCTTTAATTGAAAAAGTACGCAGGTTATCCAGCAAAGTATCTAAGTTCAGCGCTTGATCTACTGCAGGGTAGTACCATTCATCTTTATCGCGGCGGAATTTGGCTTGCTCCAGGGCTTGTCGGCACTGTAGGCGGTCAATGCTCAGTTTGCGGTAATGAGCGGCTATGGGTTCCAGATCTTCGTTTTTCAGCGCCAGCAATTCTGTGGCATAGGCCATTTCAGCTAAGCGCACGGGTAATTGGCCGTAGAGCAAACTACGACATTCGGTCAATAGTGCCTGGTCGCGAGTTTGAATGCCTTCTATCGCGCCTTTATCCAGCACATGCCTGGCTACGCGGCCAGAGCCTGCCAGCACAGCTTCAAATAAATCGCCCACATCCTTGATACTGCGGCCTGCTTGTTGGTATTGGCTCAGCACTGCATCCACATTAGCCATGACCACGTTAAACCAACCGAAGTTGGCACCACTCATGGCGTATGCAGCTTCCACTAAACCAGCAGGGTAATTAAAACCCAGCTTGCCGTCTTTTAAGAGGCTTGCCACATAGTCTGATACATCGGCAAAGGCATTATGCTCAAGTTCCACTAACTCAAAGCGGCGTGCGACCGATTGAATTTCACGCAATTGCTGGCCAAGCAGTGGTGAACACAGCGCCACATAGCGCAACCATGGAAGTTTACGACGAGGGTCTTCCTCTTTAATTGCTTTACCAATCAGGCGAATGGCCTGGCCATCGAGGCGTTTATCTTGTTCATCTTCCAGGCCAAAAGTGGCGGCTTCTGCAACGGTTTCCAGCTCATCCAGCACCACCAACATATACTGCACGCCAAAACTCTTTAATACTTTATAGGCGGCTTGCACCAAACTGACTACCAGCGTTTGGTCAGTATAGAGGTCTTCTTCACTGTGGTTGGCGTTCAGCTGTAAGGCATCTGCTAACAGTTCAGATTTAAAGCCAAATGGCATTAAGCGTTCATAGGCTTGTTTGGCAATTTCACTTTGAATCGATCCATCAAAGGTTTGGGTGGCCAGTGGTAATAGCGCCTGATATAAACCAAAAGCAAACCAGTTATCCGAGTTTTGATAATCTGATGCTACTTGCGAGTAGCGAATGTAGAGCGCCAGGTATTTGTCTTGCGTGTCGCGATTAAACAGCTGCTTATCGTGCAGTTGGCCTTGTTCGTCGCGGACAAACCAGCCCCTGGAGCAGTCGTTAATTTGTGCGACCAATTCATGGCCTAAACGTGATTTACCCCGACCCCATTCGGCTTCGACGGCAAACACATGGGCAAAGCGATCATCGTCGTGATCCACCGTATGCAAAAAGGTTTGAAAGCGTTTAAAAAAGCGGCTCTGGCCCACTAACGGGTCGCGAGGTGGATAATCTGATACACCCGTCGCCGCCCAGCGATGTTGTTTTGCCAGGCTATCAACCATCTGTTCGTTTAATTCAAAACTCATAACGACGATCCTTGAAGGTTTATTCTATTGGCGGCGCGTTTTTTATTGGCATAGCAGTTTTGCGCCAGTTGCTTAATGGCCCGTTGTAACGTTTGGCTTTTGTAGCCAAATAGTGGTGCTAACGGCAGGCTATAACAGGCATCGCTGAAGCTTGTATGAATTCGATATTGGCCGGACTCACCACGACCCGCCTCGGTAAATTGCCAGATTTTTTTTGCCAACAATTCGGCAATGAATGAGCTCAGGACGCGGTTTAGGCGGTTGATGCTTTCCGTGTTCGCATCGAGTGCCGGATAGAGGGGGATATTGAGCTCACCGAGCAGAAGCACAAGAAACTCGGCCAAACTACCCAGACTCACCTCATCACCTTCAATGCCCTGTACCGCCACATTTATTTGACCGGGGGCAAAGGCATTTTGCCCGGCAGGTAAGGTGAGCAACAAACCGCCACGTTGCTCGGCAGCCCAGGCATCTTGCACAAAGATAATTAGACTGAGTAAAAATAACCAGGGCTGTTGGGCGAATAGCTCGGTAAGCGGCACGTTGTCATGACCCGAGCGGGACACCAATAACCAATCGGCATTGGGTTTAAGGTTATGTTCATCAAGCAAGGTGTTAGGGAGTGCTAACAACCGCCCACTACACCAGTTATTTGTCAGTTGTTTTGCGGTGACATCCACCGCTTGTATAGGTGCCGGTGGTTCATTTTGTTCGCTCACGGTAAACAAGGTATGGCTGGTGCGCAAAATACGACATAGCGCGGGAATGGCAGCATTGTCGTTTAGGCTATGACCGAGCAAATCGCGTTCGGTTTGTGCCAGAGGGCCGGCAATGATTTGTGGTGAGAAGTCTGCGTTTTCCAACTGGGCTAAGACCCATTCACTGGCATTGCCCAGTTGCTGAATGAGTTTAACCAATACCATTGGGTCACTCATCGCGCCTGCTTCCTGGCAGCGAGCGGCGGCTAAATTTATCCAATGTTGGCGAACATCTGGGTTTAAGCCCAACAACGCTAATTGCCATTCACCTGACTGGCTTAAATCGTTAAAGGCATCAAGCAATGGCGCAGTGAGGCTAAAGGCGCTAACGATATCCGTTTCAGCGTCGTTCTTTTTCGGCTGTATTATTGGTTGTAGCAGTGACCTGAGGGCAGGCACAGCCGCCAGTAACAACGCTGCTTTACTGGCGATTAAACCGCCTTGCTGCCAAAGCTGCAGGCAGAGGTCAAGTGCCACTTCGCTATTTACGGGGTCGTTATTTTGCCTGGTTGTAATGCTGTCCATGCCCCTTGTCTCCATCTTTACTCTTCAGCCTCCGCTTGCGCCGCCTCTTCCAGCAAACTGTATAACTCATCCACATCGCTAAATAGCGGTGTGGCGCCTTCTATGGCATAACCCTCAGCGCTCAGTTTACTTAAAATCGCCTGATCTAAGCTGTTGTCGCCATCTTCCAGGGCTTGTTGGGCCTGGATTAATTGTTGCTCGGTCAGTTGGCCTTCGATGAGGGCTTCGACCAGGGTTTTGGCGGACTGAGTTAATCTGGTCGATAATTTAAACAATGTGTCAGCAGTGCATAGAGTTTCGCCTAAGAAGTTCTGAAACTCTAATGGGACGTCTAAGATAGGTATATTTCGTAGCGCTGTACTTGATAGATTCAGCTGGCCAGTGGAACCATAAACTCCTTTTTCTATGAGCCGTTGGCCTGTATAAGATCTCAAAAAACCAGCAACAAATGCTGGGTTGGCTTTAGCCGGGTCAATGCGAACCAAGAATAATGAATCAGTTATATAGGTTTCTTCATCATCCAGAAAGATTGACGCTCGGCCAACCGTACCGGCACCTTGCCTGGTGACCAAAATATCGTTTCTTTTTAACCGAACGATACGTTTATTTTGCTCATCGTTTGGATCAACTATTTCGTAGCCAGTTTCATCTAGAAATAAATCTCTTGTTTGCTTTGATTTTATACATTTTTTGCCAATAGCTGAGAACTTAGGCGTTGCTCCCTGTCGGATAGGTTCTAAACTGATTGATTGCAAAGTAGAGAACTTTTTAGAAGTAATCTTATCAAAAGCATCTGTAATTGCTGGTCGGTATGTCTGTGCAGATAAGAAATCTTCGATAGCTGAGGTTGAAACAGTGTTAATGTGAAAAAACTCTCGCTCGATATCAACAGAACCCATTTTGTTCTTCTCAATGAAGCCTTGGAAGTTCTGTTTCATTTGAGCGTCTTCAATATTTAACGCTAAAAACTTGGTTAGTTCCTTAATAGCATCATTGTTACTTTTCTTTATTAAAGAAAAGAGCAAGTCGGTTAGCGACAAAGGTAACGCACCTTGGATAAATGCATCGATAAAAGCAGGGATGCGGTATAACCGCTTCGCCCAAACGCGCAATTGCTCGGCTTGACGAACTTTATCCCCGATATATTTTTGAGACACTGATTCAGCTGATATAACAGGCAAATTGGCGATAAGGGGAGTATTCAGGACTGGTTGAGCGGAGCCTGACACTCCTCTTAGTAGTTATTTTTGTGCATACTTTGTTGCTAGATAAGCAATTAGAAATGACGAGTCGATCTTGTCTGTTAAAGGCCTCGCAATCATTAAAGCGCGGGAACATACACCATCTGGCATAGATACTGTCTTCAACGCTACTTTACCAATTGTATTTCCAACTGCAGCAAAGACTATATCGTTATCTCGAATCCATATTTGAGGGTTATTGGCTGCAAAATCATCTGGGACATAATTAACATCGTCATTGCTAAGAAAAATACCGTCGATATCGGAAACGCGAAAAAGAGTTGTTCCCTGAGCTCTATAAACAGAAGTGAGTTCTCCGGTATAGCCAACGTTTATCCCATTGCAGTAAGCACTCAATGGTATGACACCATAGTCTTGTAGTGTTTTATGGTTCTTAATTTGCTCAAGAGAATAGAACTCTGCATCCAGTCTATCTTCTAATAAATTTGAGTTTACTCGGCTATACATTACACACCCCGCTTATAAGCCGATACAATCTTATCCAGATCGTTTGCGACACCGGCGTTATAATCTTCGATATTGTTTTTCACCACATAACCCAATGTTTCAGCCACTGCCATAAACACGTCGGTTTGTGGCTCGGGCAAAAATTGCTCTGGCTGGTTGGGGTTAGCATGGCGTTTTTGTAAATACAAAATCGAGGTTTTGGCCCCCGTGCCGGAGAGTTTAAAGCAGTCGCTCGGCAATGAAATTACTGCTTTTACAATGGCTTTACCGCCAACAAACTCGCCGGTTTTTTCGTCTTTTTTCCCCATAATGTACTCGCGGACATAACGGTCGCCGGAGTTACATAAAATACCATCAGGCAGCACTATTAACAGACGGCCGCCGGGTTTAAGCAGTTGCAGGCAGCGGTCGATAAAAAGTACTGCTGGGTCAATAGTGGCACCTACCGGTTGCCAGTTGCCCTTGCTATCGGGCTTGCTGCCCAGCGCGAGCCCTGCGGTTGTAGGCTGCAGGCTGTAAAACGGCTTTTTATCAGTCCCGCCCGTTCTGCGCAAATCGGTACGATAGCCCGCCCATTTAGGCTCGCCGTTTTCATCCAGCTCTAAATCACCGATATCCTGCCACTTCATTTTTACGTGGTCATACCAGGCGTTGTAGCTATCAACGACTTTTTTGGTCGGACGAAAACCACCGAGCACTTGCTCCATATTGGCTTCGTAATTGGCTTTTGAGTTTTGACCATTTTTGCCTTTATCAAATTTAGGCGTACCGAACGGCGGGTTGGTGCAAATCAGGTCAAAGCTATTCGGCTTCAGAGCGTTAGTAGTGAGTGAGTTGTCGGTATAAAAAATCTGCGCTTTGGGGGCACCTTGCAATGCCATATTCACGCGGGCCAGCATTACCATGCGTGGTGCAGCATCGGCACCGGTAAATGCACAGTCGCGTAATTTTTGTTTCAATGATTCTTTTTTATCGTCGGCCAGCACCAGCTTAAAATCGATCCATTTATCAATCTGGCTTAACGCCACCGAGCCAAAACCAAAGGAGCCACAGGTGGGGTCGCAGAAACGAAAATCGCCATTGGCTAAGCGCGATCGCATTTCATCGTCATCGTCGATGTCGTGCATAGCAATTTCAAGCATGGCCTGTTTTACTGGGTTAGGTGTTAAATAAACGCCAAGGCCACCTTTGGATTCAAAGTTAGCGCGTAGGAATACATCAAACACTCTGCCGAGTAAATCTCCTGACACATCAGCCAACGTGCCGTGTTCTTTAGCGATTTTGCCATCGTTGGTTTTTACCGGCCCCAGGTTTTGTATTGCTTCCAGCAAATCCTGATAGTTTTTCGCAACAGACAGCCGCAGGTGTGTTTCTTTACTAAAGATGGGGTTACGTGAGCCATCATCTGAGATCACAACGTAGTTTTCGTGGCTTTTAAATTCCTCAAAGGCGGCTTTGATTTGGGCAACGGCTTTATCGCCGTGGCTCTCCACATATTGCCAATTAAAGACATCACGAAAACGCAGGGTATTTCCCTCATCATCTTTAAAGGTAAGGTCTTCATCGTGATGCAGGCGGAAAGTTTCTAAAAACAGAAGCTTAGCTACTTCCTCAATAATGTCGTTCTTGTCGTTTACCTTGTCTTTGGTAACGCGATAAACATTTTCATGGAAGGCATCAAATCGCTGCATTAAGCGTGTATAAACACGCATCGACCAGCGAAAGGTTGGATCACGCTCCATGCGATCAAAGCTACGTAATTCTTCCAGACCAGGCAGGGTATCTGCACCGTGGGTACCGTCAGATCCATCGGCACCGAACAAGGCCAAAATACGGTGGTTCAAGCCATCGTCCACAACGGCATATACTGGCCAGTCACCTTCGATATCACTTAACAGCTGATAGGCTAAATCATCAAACTTTGCAGTGTCAGCGGCGTATTCCCAATGGCCTTCTGTCAGCGCAATCAACATGACTGGTGGCGTTAAGTTGCCTTCAACCAGGCCTTGAATGAGACCCGCCTTGGCGAATTCATGCTCGGGTAATTCGACCAATGGCTGAGTAAACTCGGAGTGCTGTTTAACCAGTTTATTGAACAGTGCTTCTAGCTGCTGTTGCGGGTCTTGTTTTTTTGCTTCTTTTGCCATGATGTTTTCTAAAATCCTTTAATACAGCCAATGGTTACTACAAATGCCGGCTAATTTATCAGTACCAGCAAGGGGCCTTTAATCTCTATCTGCGCGTGCTTCTGTGCCAGTTTGCGTATCTGCTGTTCACTGGTCGTAATACCAGCAGGGAGCTTTTTCAGTACTTGTGCAAGGGGCATGCGCCCACCAGCTTGTTGTAACAATGATACCAAATGTGCCGCGATATCAGGTATAACCTGGTACGTTGCCGTTGTGGGCCCTTTTAGATGATTACTTTGAGGCAATGAGGCAAGCCATAGCGAAACTTGAGACTGGCTAAAGCCAAGTGTTTGCCAGAGGGTTTGGTTCTCATTAAATACAACGGCGGCGCTTCTGGGAGTTGCTGTTTGCTGAGTTATTAGTTGTTCCAGGCTTTGTCGCTGGTATTCATGGGTCATCTCATGCCTCCACTATAGGATACTGAAGCAGCCATCCGATCCAGTTTGGGGCTCATTGTACAAGACACGTCATTCGGCCACATCATCCTCTCACCGCGTTTTGCCATTATCCGGTATGGCACAACCCATAATTTTAAAGTCTCCGAGAAAGCAAAATGCTGCGGTATCGGTTGGCTAAAGTCATCATGCGCAGGGTAAATCAGATACATTTCGCCATTCCCACCAAGATATTTTTGTCCGTAGGCAAACATTTGATAGAAGTCAGCTTGTGCCAGTCCATAGAGTGATTTTGTCTGCTGGCTGCTATTCACCAGCTTCCATTTTGTATCCATCACCATTTCGGTTTGAACTGGTTTATTTGATTGAATCAGCAAGTCGGGGCGAAGCTTAAAGCAATCTTTAACTCCATGCTTTACCAAAGAATAAATTGCTGCTTGAGGTAAAACTTTGAGGTGAGGTGGTAACTCGTCGGGTAGGGTCTGTGCCACAAAGGATTCAAATACCGCTTCCATAGGGAACAAAAGTGATATCGCTTTGGTGTTTCCCTGCAAAGCACTCGGGCTCATTCCCCTCAGGATCAATTGCGCCCATGCCATTGGCTCGTTGTAATGAGCCATACCACGCTCGAGGCGTAAGTTGTTTATATCACGTTCAATATCCCGGCTAAGTGGAATACCGTCAAACGCAAAACGCAGTTCGTAAAGCCAGCGTTGATTATCTGATGACAGCTGCAGACGAAGAAGCTTATCTAGTGCGGAGTGTAAGAGCCGATTGGCTGCACAATCAGGCATGTAGTCATCATAATCGACACAAAACTTATGGCGATTCACCGCGTTATGTCGCAGCTGTGCAGAAAGCATCAGCTTGCCCTTCATAAAAGCCAGATTACCTTGCTTGCTCACATAGTCGGAGCGTAAACCCTGTTTAAGCAATTGGCTGACGCTATGCAAAAACTGGTTAATAAAAATCTCAAGCAAAGGCATACGCTGAGCCTGAAGAGTGGCTTGCTGGGTTTGAATATGTCGGAACCCAGGCAGATGGCTTAGCATCGTCAGCAATGTTTGACGTGCATTAGCCGCTGTGAGGTTTTTACCAACCTTGGGCAGTATCTCAAGCTGGAAACCGTGAGGTGTTGAAAGCATCCCTGCGTAGTTTTGAACCTGAAGCAATTTGAAGCCTGAGCGAGAGGTGAGTTTGAGGAACTGGCTCCCTTGATTACTTGCCAGGCTAAGCGCTTCTAAATAATTAAAGACCTGTGGAGGCACCGGTTTTGCGCCAACTGAAGCCGCTTTTCCACTCCCCAAGAGGTCATATTCAAAAACGGAGATAACTTCACCCATGATTTACTGCCTGCTCATCAAGGGGAGTCTGTTGGGGCTGATAAATTGAACGATAAGCCTGTGGAATATTCCAGATCTCTTGATCGAAATCTTTGAGCTCATAAGCTGTTGATTGCTGATCATGGCGTCGTAAACCATGGTTGTTACCAAAAAGCGTATCGAGATCGTCGGTTTTCTCAATCACGAATTGCAGGTTGTCGTCTTGCTTTTGATTGTCTGCCAGCACCAACCGGATCTTGTTCCAGTCATCGAAAAAGTATTCCTGTAAAAGCGGAATGATCTTTTTCTGGAATGCGATCTTCAATTGTTTAAACGCAGCTTCTTCATCACCGGCATCGAGTGCATTTTTTACCGGCATAAAGAACGCATGCCCCAGCGTATGTTCACGATCGTAAAGAGCCTCGATGCGGCTATTGAGTTTCTCTAACAACGACTCGAGCTCTATGCCTTTCACCTTAGCTTCACTCAGTAAAGAGAGATCAGGCATCATTTCGACAAAGTCAAAGCGACGGCGCAAAGCCGTGTCCATCAGAGCTAAAGAACGGTCCGCTGTATTCATGGCTCCGATGATATCGACATTGCCGGGTACGCTGAAGTGATCACCGCTATAAGCCAGTTGCAGGCTCATCGCATTGGGCATGCCTGCACGCTTGTCTACTTCAATGAGTGAGATTAGTTCACCAAAGATCTTGGATATGTTACCGCGATTGATCTCATCAATGAAAATGGCGTAGCGATGTCCTGGATCGGCATTCGCACGTTGGCAAAGGCGCATAAAGATACCCGGCTCAATGGGATAAGAGATATTGCCACTCTCGTCAGAGCGAGCGCGTATACCTTCAATAAATTCTTCATAGCCGTAAGATTGGTGGAACGTAACCACCGCAAAACGCTGGATGGCTTCGGCAGATTTAGGGCCACGTTTAAGTTCGGCGTAGAGCTCTACCAAATCCTCCACTTGCTCGAGCTGTGAATCAACTAGAAACCATTCGCTGTTATCTGTTTTGTTAAATACGGCAGGCTCACGCCGATTCTTATAATCAACGGTTAACGACTCGGGAACTGTATAGGATTGCAAAGCTGCCCAGGCAGTATTCGATAGATTGCCATTACGACCGTTTAATAATGCCTTACGTTGAAACCACATATGTTCAATAATTTGGCGAACTTTCGCTCGTTTCCCAAGATCGAGCAGCACCAGCGTTATAACCTGCATCCAGTTCAACGATTCAAGGCGAGAATCCAGCCAGGCATCACGATCAGCGGGAACAGCATGAGAAGTGTACTCTTTCATTTTTTGCTGCAACCTGAAGGTCTTGCCAGTGCCAGGGGGGCCAAAGAAGATCACGTTAGTTGGTGAATGTAGGATGATCTTGTTCTCGATGGGCTCACTGCGGGTTATGGATGTAGTGCTAGCTACTTTCTCCTGCTTTTGTTCATTATCGCGTTCACGGAGCAATTCATAGAGATGCCAGATGGCCATATTCACATAATAAGGATCTGTATCAGGAGATTGGGCGTGTATGGCTTGTTTCAATTCATAGTTTTTCTGTAACCAATTTCCGGTCAGTACCAAACCGAGATGGAAGTGCTGATTTAAGAATTCTGCTGCTTTATTAAAAGCATTCTCATCCACAGTACTGGTGTAGTTTTCTGGCGAGAACGCGGCAAAGACGCGATTTCTCAAACTCCAATACATACGCTTGAGAAGTCCGTTTTCTTTAGCTTGTTGAAGTGCATTGCCAACATATTGGTAAGTTTCTTCATCCGGCTGTTGCCGAATTCGTTCAGTTAGTTCTCTAAGCAGTGGCAGGCTTTGCTGATATTCTGCTAAGGATGGAACGCCCTGGCGAATACTTGCAATGCCGTTGTCACGCTCATACCAAAGCTGTTTGACCAGACCATCTGTTGCAGGCTCAGCAAAAGTTGAGGTTTGCTGTAGCAAAGTCGTAAATGCACGGTATCGCTGATACCATCTGGAAGCTGTGTAATTTTTATCTTTCGCCAGGGCATCAATCAATTCACTAATCGTTAGCCTACCTGCTTCGACACTATCTACAAGAGTCATCGTGACTTTTCCTCTGTTGTGACATTACTTATTTTTTAATTAATATGAGGTATTCTAACTATATTGAGTTAATCGTTGTGACAAGTGCCTGTTATATATACAACTATCTGTTAACTCAGCTCTAATTTAAATACAATGTAAGGTTGTAGGGTGAATGCTGTTATCAACCTCACCCCCTAAAAACCTCTTTCCGATGCCACTCTACAAACCCCTCAAAAGGGTAATTTTTACGCACCTGTGGTAACGCAATAGTTTTCCCGTCAAAATCCCAGAATAGTTTCTCAACGATCCCTCCGCCGTTTACCGCATCTGATACCAGTACCCGCATATTTTC
>OASS01000282.1_pt1 | contig 22732 bp, 9 predicted proteins | sample 1475811 | NCBI WGS metagenome assembly OASS01 (sample SAMEA2579922, study PRJEB22360) | human gut metagenome | biome: human gut; feature: human-associated habitat; material: faeces | place: Denmark | collected 2008/2010 | reverse complement strand
CGTCAAAGCCAAGGAATGGCTGCGTGATTATCTCCAAGAAAATGTCCGCAGCCCCCTACCCTTCGGCCATAGTGCTGGTGGAATGCGGTTGGGTGCCCATTTCTTTTGTGCTGTTGTTGGTCGCCCTGTTTATGGCTTGGGCGGTGCTGCCAAGCGAAGTGGCGATTGCCCGTCAATGCGCCAGCAAGCGGGTCGAACCGTTCTGGATGTGGTATTCCGCCGAACTCATCTGGGTCGAGACTCTGTTCATATTCCTTGCCATCATGGTTGCCATCTCAGGAATCTGACATGGCCGGTGAAGCTTACCGGGGCTCATGCGCAACGAACCATTTCCAAGCGGGCACTTGTTTGATGACATAATTGCTGTTGCGGTATTCGCGCTCGATTCCATCGCCGACGATGATGGTTCCTTCATGGAGCTTTTGTTCGGCCATGAGTTCCCAGAGCGCGCGGGTTTCTCTCTCGATGGTCCGATTATCATCCATGCGTGCCGTGACCTGATATAGCTCATATTGTTCATGTTCGAGTGCATCGCCCATCACAAAATCAACTTCATAGCCATGTTTCTTGGTATGGCATGACGATATGCCGTCGCGACGATAACCTGCGGTTCGGCGGCGTAGTTCGAGATAAACGGCGTTTTCCAATCGTTGGCCATCATCTCTGGCGCTTGCCATGCTTGAGGCTGCGGCCAGCCCGGGATCTATGGCGTATATTTTTGATGTGGAAGTGGTGCTCTCTTTGAGCGACATAGAGAAGTCTTTCATTCGAAACACCAGATAGGCGTCTTCAAAATATTCCAATAAATCTCCCAGTAGCACACGGCTGGTGGCTAGTCCGGCTGAACGCAATTCGTTTTCTATCTTGCGAATAGACAATGGCTTGCCGTTGCTGCCAAGCAAGCGTCGTGCCAATGCGGAGGCAACTCTTGGACGCGCGATGTCATAACGTTCCACTACATCGCGGGATACGACACGCTGCACATATGACTGGAGCAGGGTCACACGTTGAGGCGTTGGCAGTCCCTCGATTGCTGGGAATCCGCCCTCTTCCAGGTAGGAGATCAATGCGGCCGACAGCATTAATCGTTCTTTGGTGGAATATCCAGCTGCTTCGTTCCGGCTGAGCAATTCTGATTCGGCGATACCGCGCGCGCGGACAAACTCACGGAATGAGAAAGGCAAAAGCTCGAAGTCCAATGCTCGGCCTCGAAATTCGGTGGAAATTTCTTTTGAGAGCATTTTCGAGGAAGAGCCGGTGACATAGATCGTTGCTTTTGTGGTGTCTACGATGCGACGTAGCCAAGCGCCCCAGTTCTGCATTTCCTGTAATTCGTCAAAAAACAGGTACAAGCCGGTGTCTAGGCTTTCGGGATGCATGGAGCAAAAGGTTTCGATTACTTCATCGCCCACACTTGGAGTGATGTCGCCGAGCCTGTCATCTTCAAAATTGATATAGCAGATTTGGTTCCAGCTGACACCGGATGTATGTAGGGCCTCTATCTCTTGGAATAGGCGGTAGCTTTTCCCGCTGCGGCGCATGCCTACGATGACCTTCACCAGATTGCCTACTCTCGGGGTCAGTGGCTTACCTAGATCCAAGTCGCGCGGCACAATCGGGTGGAAATCTTCGATTCTAAAATCGCGCAGCTTTTCGGCGATGATCGGATTTGCCATAATGTGCCTTTCAAGAAAACGGTAATGCTACCTTACCAATATTGAGGAAAACTGGTAACCTTATCTTACCAATTTTTAGTTTTTTGGTAAAGTTACTTAGCCGGAGTTGTGTTACTGTGTTGACGAGTTTTGCGTCTCCGCAAAGCGTTGGCCTTGGTACAGGACTAGACTTAAGTGCTATGAGAGCGAAGACTGTTAAGGATCGGCGTACGGGGGCTCAGACGCTGACCATACATACCACGCGAGGCGAGTCGTTGGATCTTGGGCAGGCACAATGGCTTGCTGAAGGCCATTGGTATATGCTGCCGTTCCGGTTTGAAAGTAATGGCGCGGAAATCCTCTTCTATTACGACGTGACTCATTGCGAGACCATGCATGGCGTGTTGAGGTCGGTAGTGCCTGGCGGCCAATATGTGGGCATACTCGTGGCGGTATTGTCCGTTATGGAGCAATGCGAGGAGCATCGCGTGCCGCTGTCGTACGTGCAGTGGGACCCCAAAAGCGTGTATATCTCCGCACAGGGGTATCCGCTGTTCGTGGTGGTGCCGGCGCTGGGACTGGAACCCGATCGCAACACCGCCACCACTTTGCTGCAGACGCTGGCCGACGCACGCCGGACCCGGCTTGAGGATGCTGTTGTGCAAGGCTATCAGCGGGCACTTGCCGAGTTCCTGGGGCGCAATTCAGAGGTTAATGCAGATGCCCTGCATGATTTTATGTCGTATTTGCTGCCTGGCACTGTTCAGCCGCGTCAAGCGCAGTCAGCGCAGTCGCCTCATGAAGACAATGGTTCGGAGACGCAATTTGGGGCGACCGTGGTATCTGATGGCACCATGGTCGGTGCCACGCGATTTGGCGCCACAGTATTGAGCTCCAAGCCTAAACTTCAGACGACACCGCAACAGCCCGTAATGCCGACGACTTCCGCGGCACCGGCGGCTCCTGCAATGCCGATTGCCGTAAATCTTCCCCGCAAGCAGGAAACGCAGCCCGCTCGTGAGAATCTCGTTCGCGAACAATATATCCGTGAAGATTCCGCCCGCGGTGTGGCATCCAATGTGGCGGCGGCGCCCGGGCCCGGGGGGGAGCCCATGTTATTGCTGCCGCGGGTGATACCGCTACTGCTGCCGTGGCCGAGACTAACACGGGTAACGCTGCTGCCGCCGCTCACGTTGCTCACGCCGTCAACAACATTGCCGCCGCTCGCGTTCCCGCCACTAACAACGTCGTTCGCCCTATCCTCCCTGTCAGCGCCGTCAGCACAGCACTGCGTGCCGACGAGAACGACAGCGAAGGCGAGACGATGCTGCGCCTCTACACGGACAAGTCCAGAGGCTTTACCGTCACACGATTGCGCGACGGTAAAGCAATAACAGTGCACGCCACACGAGCCACCATCGGGCGATCGAAAACCGCGGACATTCACATGGGCGGCAATACCAACGTCAGCCGTATCCATGCGGTGATTGACATGCTGGATGACGGACGTTTTTGCATCACCGACAATCATTCGGCCAACGGCACTGCGGTAGGTGGCCGCGAACTGGCAAGCGGCGGATGCGAATATGCGGCATCTGGCGGCGATTTCACGCTGGCCGACGACACATTCGTGATCTCTCCTACAATAGAAGGCAGAGAAGAACCGAAGCGATGACGCTGATAGCGGGGGAGAAGAACTATGAAACGATGTGCACAATGCGGCAATGCGGTTCCTGACAATATGATGTTCTGCACGCGGTGCGGAGCCCCGGTACCGGCGGACGCTACGGTAGTGGCATCGCGCGGGATTCCGCAGCCGGGTGTGCCGCAGCCGCAGCCGAGCGTACCTCGGCCGAATGCGCCTCAAACGAATATTCCGCAACCGGGCATTTCCAGTCCGAACGGTCCAATGCCCGGCGGCCAGGTGCCGGGCAGCCCGGTACCCGGAGCGTATGCCGGTGCCGCCGGTGCCGTTCCTCCGGCAGGAATCCCGACCTCGAACAATGGCATGCCAACTGGTGCAGGCGTGCCCAACAACGGCAATGGTGCCGGCAACAACGGCAAAAAGCCCCGTAAAATCGTGCCAATCATCATAGCGATTATTGTGGTAGTGGCGCTGATAGCCGGCGGCATCACGGGCTTTATATTCTGGCGTAACGCGCATCAGAAGGCCGAGGCCAAGCCAACAACTACCTCCAGCACCACCAAATCGAAACCTAAGACAAAGACTAAGACAACAACCAAAGACCAGCAGAAGACCAAGTCCGAGCCCGCCAAGCCGGCAGCCACCGAAGTGACGATGACCGATTTCTCATGCGACGGCAACTCCGCCAGTGACTGGAAGTGGACTGGCGGCGCGATGGTCTCGAACGTCATCCACTGCTGGGATGGAGATTCCTCGGTCGATTCGGATTCGTCATCCAGATCCTCAAGTGATTCCCTGGACGGCAGCGGCGAGTATGCCTTCGGCGTCTGGACGCCGGCGCTGGATGAATCGAAGGAAATCCACGTATCCATGCTCGAATCGGGGGAGAAGGAGTATTCCGAGCCCCAGGTCGCCGCCACGTACGGCGATAATCCGGCGGTATTCGTGTTCTATGCGGTGAAAACCAAGGCAGTGGGCACCACGCCGGAAAGCGTGCATCTGTTCGCTCACGAGGTCGATCTCGATACCGGCGAACTGTCTGACCGCATCGACCTGCGAACCGAGGAAGACAACCTTATCGACTATGAGCAGGGTTACGAATACTCGTTGCTCGCCGAGTCCCGCAACATGGTGGCCATCAAGAAAACGTGGCATAGCGATGAAAAATACACCGCTAACAAGGACGAGCGCTCAGCGACCATCAACCATACGCAGGTGATGGGTGTGACTCACGACAGCGATGCTGCCAAGGTATTGCAGACCTTCCAGGACAAAATCGTAATCACCGCTGATTCTGACGGATACCAGTATACGAAACAGGTCGAGGCTTCTGCGAGCGGCGTGAGTCTGTACGACGCATATCTGGTGAAGGACAATTCCTACCACCTGTATTCGGTCGAAGACAATAAGGAAATCACCAATTTCCCGCTGAACTACTGTAATCCAAACTATTCAAGCTGTGATTTGAGCCGAATGCGGTATCTCGGCAAGAATATATATGTGACCGGTAATACCTATGACTATAGTTATGTCATCGATAGCACGACCGGCAAACAGCAATCGTTGAAAGACGTGCTGGGACTAAGCAAGGATGAAGACGTCAGAGCCGTTGACCAATTCTCCGACGGCACCCTCTACGTGCAGACGGATGGTAACGGCAACGAAAGCAAACGCGTGTTCCTGCTGTCGTCCGATCTGAAGCCCACGGAAGTGTTGGATGGGCCGCAGTGGGGTCGTCTGTTGCTGACCGACGGCAGTTTCAAGGGCATCAACTATCTGACCAAGACCATATACGTGAAGACCACGGATGAGCAGATTATCGTTGATGCGCAAGGCAAGTCCGTGGGCAAGTACACGCAATTGCCATTGGATGATGATTCCATGGTATGCGACCATTCCGTTATGGAATGGATGGCGTGGAGTCCGGAATCCAGCGGAGACGTGATTGTGACCATCGGTCAGGCCCCGGGCGATCCCGCGCCGGATCTGAGCAACAGTTCGTCGCAAAGCGAGAGTGATTCGGATTCGTCGGACTCGGACTCTACGGACTCATCGGACTCGTCAAGTTCGTCGAGCTCATCCAGCGATAACAAGTCGGACTCGAACAAGTAACTACTGCGCTCAGCGGTCAGTGACCGCCCAGCCCGGTATAGGCATAGCCGAGCAACCGTCACTGACCGCCCGCTAACGGCAACAATAAACCGCAGGTACCGTACGGGTACAAGTTGTTCTCACAGCTTGCTTGGTACGTTACCTGCGGTTTATTGATATCTGGAGTATTCGCTGGCCTGTACAGTCCAGCGGTCACTGCTGTTCGGAGAACTGGAAGAACTGGTCTCCGATACGCACCGTGGCAGGCGCGCTGAGCTTGAGCGGTGTGCCCTTGGTGACTTGTGTCTCCTGGCCATTGGTGATGATGTAGGTACCGTTCAACGAGCCGTAGTCCTCGATCCACAGCGCGCCATCGGTGTCGATGCTGATGGCGGCATGGTTGCGGGACGTGGTGCGGGTCGGGTCTTCGATACGCTCCGCCTTGGCACCCTGCGGCACATCCATGGAAGGCTTGCGGCCCAGCAACGTGCTCTTGTCGATCACAATGGTCTGGCCGGTGACATCGTTATGCAGCAGGTACGTCTTCTTCGGTGCCTTGGACGTGAACGAGGAGGAGAGCACGGTGCTGTCCCAATCCTCGATGTCGTTTTCGGCGGCGTGCGGTGTGGTGTCTACCGGAGCGGCAGTGGGCTCAGCGGCGGCAGTGGCGGCGGGCTCTGCGGTAAAAGCGGCATTGGTTGCCGCTTCCGCGGTGCTGGGCTGCCCGTAGTCGTTCTGCGGTTCGGCTGTGCCAACTGCGGAATCCGGGGTGCCTTCCACCGGATCGTCAGAATACCAACCCAGTTCAGGTGCTGGAGGGTAGGGAAGTTTGGCCATGATGATGCCGTCCTTTCACTGACGGGAAGCCAAAGCGGCGTTGATCGCCGGGTCGCCGAGCTGGCCCAGCCATTCGATCAGTGCCGGATAGGTGTTGGGATTACGGGCGATGCAGGCGCGTAGTTCAGGCGCGTATTGGGCAATCTGGGCGATTTGCATCTGGTCGGTGGTGGTCAGGGCCTGTTCGGCGGTGAAGCCATAAGGATTGGTGGCCACAGGCTCCTCGAATGCCGCCTGAGCCGCGGGCTGCTGGGCTGCGTACTGGTCGGCAGCGGGCTGAGCTGCAGCGTACTGGTCGGCGGCGTAAGCGTCTGCAGGCTGCTGCTCGGCAGCCTGCAGGGCCGCCTGTGCCGTGGCTTTCTGATCCTGAACCGGGCCGCCGAATGCCTCGGCAGTGAACCCGTATTGCGCCAGGGTCTCGCGGGCGCGATCGTCACCGAACTCGGCGATCCAACGCTTCAAGCCGGGATAACAGCGCGGATTCACGGCGACATTGGCACCGAATTCCGGATTCTCGTAGGCGATTTTTGCCAGCAGAATCGGATCCGCGTTCGGATCCTGAACGGCAGCGACCGCAGCATCATAATCAACCATGGGATTACCTCCTTATGTTCGCTCGGTTATGCCGAACGTATGGTCCGTAGTGTTTGTAGTGTTGCGTCTTCAATGGCGCCGATATCCTCACCTTCGTCCAGCCTGAATGCGCTGAACGCATGATGTTCGGGTTCGGTCAATGGCATATCGGCCACAATCACAGTGATATTGTCGGTTCCGCCCGCATCAAGAGCGGCCGCCACCAAGGCGTCCACGGCCTCCTGCGGACTGGAATGCGCCGCGGCGATGGCCGCGATCTGTTCGTCCGGCACCTCGCCATGCAATCCATCCGAACAGATGATGAAGCGGCCGGTCAGATCGGCGACATATACGTCGGGCATGATGCCATCCGGATCACCCAGACATTGGGTGATGATGTTGCGTGGAATGGTCGCCTCCGCCTCTTCCGGCAACATCTGCCCGGAATCGATGGCTTCTTGGCGCTGGGAATGGTCTCGCGTGATGCGGGTCAGCGAAGCGGCGTCCCACACGGGAATGATATCCGTGGCGGGAGCATCGGCATGCGCCAACGGACTGAGATGGTAGGTGCGGGAATCGCCGACATTGACCACATAGGTCTGGTCCGAGAAGTCCTGATCATCGGCGTCACTGAACAAAGCAGCGCTGCGGGCGCTGGCGGAATCCGCATGATCTTGGGGCAGTACCAAACCGGAGCAGGTTGTGCCGGCCACGCCGCCAAGGCGGTCTCCCAGATCGAGAATGTCGTGCTGGGCCCGTGCCAAGGTGTCGTCGATATCCTGACGGGTGCGTGACGGTATGGCGGCCAATTGTGCGAAATGCTGGGCAGCCAACTGGCTTGCCTGCTCGCCGCCTTTGCCGCCGCCCATGCCGTCACAGACCATGAACACGCCTTGTTGCGCGAATCCGGTGTCTTGGTTGTTTTTGCGCCTAAGACCCACGTCACTGGTCATCGCGATACGGATGGAGCCTGTGGTCATGACGCCTTCCCCTTCTTACGCGTGCGCTTGACATGCGTCGTGTGCGGCTTTGCTGCGTGCCCATTTGACAGTATAGCCACGCTTTTCAGGGAAAGTCGTGTACGTATCCTCCTGAAACGCGGCAAAGAAGCGAGCATTGCCTTGCGTAATTGGTCGACTCCTGTCCAATATGTGGTGGCTTGGCCCGATTCAATGTCTTGCCCCGAGAACGTGGCGTAGTCGGCTTCCCGGCCAAGCTGGATCAAAGCCTGGTCATCTGTGCCGAGTTGACGGGCGATGGCACCGGCCTGATCTCGACGAGTGCCCTTGGCTGTGATGCCGCTTTGCTCGGCAAGCATGCGTATGGCATTCCAACCTGCTGCCACACGGGTTTTCGGACTGCCGTGTCGCCGCGCTCGTGCCAGCAGTATGGCCTTGAACATCAGAATCAGACCGCAGGCGATGAGTAGGGTCCACAATGGGCTGCCGTACAGGGCCACCTTGCGGGTCACTCGCCAGAACCGCGCCCAGAACAGGTTGGTCGGCGAATCATCGGCGTCGGCGCCGGCCAATGAGCTTTGGCCCTTGGCTTGCGTCTGATCGCGCAGCGGATCGGTCAACGGCACTGGTGGTTGCCGGACCAGCGTCTGCGGATTCGGCGGCGTCAGGTTCTGGTTTTCATCAGGCATCTTGGTCTCCTTGGGCGTCGGATAGAACGCCACCCATCCCAGGCCCTGCAATTTGATTTCCACCCAAGCGGTGACATCGTTGCCGGTGAATTCGATTTTGGTGCCATTGCCTGAGGTCTTCTCCGTGCGGGCATCGGTGATTTCGCCATCCTCGTTTTTCGGCAGGAAGCCCAGGACCACACGGGAGGGCAGTCCCAGATCACGAGCCATCAGTGCCATGGCGGAGGCATATTGCTCGGAGTCGCCCACCATGGCCGTGCCTGCCAGCAGCTTGTTGATGCGGTAGTTGCCATGGCCGGCATCGGAGGGATGGTCGCCTTCAAGTCCATGAGAGAACCATCCGGAGTCTTTCAATGTGTCGGCCAACGCCGTGGCTGCGGCACCGCCCGAGGACTGCCCGCCGGCAATGGACGTGGCCAGTTTGCTGGCCGAATCGGGAACATCCTGGGCTTCTGGTTGGGTGATGCGGGCCGCAGCCGCACTGCTGATCTGCTTATCGGTGGGATTACGGGCGATAATGCCGGATTCGGTATAGGTGAGGCCTTTACGCGTGCCGGCGGGAATAATGGCGGAATCGGTATCCGTGTTGTAGTAAAACGTGTCATTGCCGTTGTCGGCATCGTTGGCGAAGCTCACGCCAGTGGCCGCTCCCGCCAGCGGCAGCCAGGTGTCGGTCAGTCCCTGATCGACGGTGAAGGTCGCAGTGAAGGATTTACCCTGCTCATCCGCCTTGATCGTGGTGCCCACGCGATGATAATTCGAGGAGTCCGTGGCTTCGGAAGAATCGGACAGGTTCCATACTGTGCCATCGAATCGATCCATCACCGCAAGTTTGACCGGTGTTCCGGCCGGCAGATTATGAACGGTCAGCAACACGTCTTTTTTGTGGTCCTTGATATAGGATCGCATGCCGCTGAGCGGGCTGGTGTAATCGTAGGGGCTTAACGGCGGATCGTAGCGGTCACGCAGCACGAAACGGTCCTGTGGCACCAGCAACGTGCCCCCGAAAGCAAGGCCGGCAGCGAGCACGACGATGATCAGCGCGGATATCCAGCGCCCCCCTTCCAGCAGTTCAAGACGCCAAGACAGCCAGATAATCAGCAGCAAGGCAAAGGCAATACCGCAGATGGCGCGTTGCCAGCCGCTGTCTGTGCCCAGCAGGGCACATACGGCCACGGCCGCCGCAAGGGGCAGCACTCCCACCAGAGACAACCATGCGTTGGCATTAATGGCAAACACGCCGGTGAAGAACGTAAGCCACAGGCCGATGGTCCATACCGCCATCAGCACGCCGTCTTGCGTGCCCAGAGGCGGATCGACGGAAATAATGTACTTGAACGAGCCAAACGTCATTTCCCAACCTGAACTCAAGGTCTTCAAGGTGGGAATCACGTAATGGGACGTAGTGGAACTCAGCGTTACCACCGGGCCGATGATGAATTGGGCAAACGCCAGAAACACGATTTGCCACCACAGTCGCAACGCCGGCAACATGCCCGCCAGAGCGATGATCGCGCCCAGCAAGGTGGCCGGTACAGCGGCAATCGCCCAAGTGGCCACGCCGCCGTACACGTCGATGAGATTGGCTTGCGCCAGCAACATCATCGCCGCTATGAGTACGAGGCTGGCGATTCGTTTGCCCCACGGCTGGCGACTGAGGCCCATGCCGCGAAGCACATTGCCTCTGGTCATCCAGATAACCGAATGTGTGGAGTCGGCCCAGGAGCCGGTGGTGGTGGAGGTCCCGGTGTACGTGCCGGAGGAAGTGCCGGTGTATGTGCCGCTCGATCCGGCGTACGCAGCGGTATTGGTATTGGTGATACTGGACTGGTCGAAGGTCATGCGAGCACCCCCATGATCAGCGGGAGATCATCGAGGTCGCCGATGGTGGCCAATGTGAAGTTGGCGAATCTTCTGATGCCGCGATTGGCGCCGGCGCTGGCCTGCAATACCACGCAGCTGGCCGATCGGGGCAAGGCCAAGGTCATGCGCTTGATTTGCTCGATGTCTTTCAGCGATCCAACAGTGAAAAAATAGAACGAAGCATCAGGACTGTGCTTCAGCGTGCCCTCGGCGAGATTCGGATTATCCTCACGATCAGGCTCTATGGCACTGGCGTTGTCGAGGAACTCCATGGCGTTGCGCGGCTGGCCGTGCGCGTTGCCCGCGTGGCAGAACAATGGACGATCCTGCAGCAGGCATTTGACGCCGATGGAGGAGTGGATGGACACCGCCATCTCGAATTCCTCGCCGTTGACGTATTCGTCCGGGTTCACGCTGATGGTCACCGAGGTGTCGGTGCGGCGCGTGGCCTCATATTGGCGAATCATCAACGTGCCGGTTTTCGCGGAGCTCAGCCAGTGGACGTTACGCACGTCGTCGCCCGGCTCGTATTCGCGCAATCCGTAGAAGTCGAGATCATCATCCACGATCTGGCCGGATGGTTGGCCTTCCAGGTCGCGGGGCACGCCGGCATTCAGAGTATCGAGACGCACGGTACGAGGGTGGATGAATACGGTGATGCGGTCGGCCAGCTCCTTTTCGTGACGCACCAGACCGAACGGGTCTCCCTTGCGGATGCGCAATGGGCCGATGGGCAGTATTGCGCGCGATACGGTACGGAACTCCACATCGGTTTGCTTGGATTGCCCGGGAGCCAGCATGGGGATGTTGAATCGTTCATGCGCATCGCCGATTGGCAGATATCCGCGTGCCGTGGTCGTCGGCGTTCTGCCGGTGTTGTCGATGCCGACGATAACGGATACGGTGTCTCCCACGGTCACGCGATGATTGGATACGACGATGGACGCGTGGAAGCGTGTGTTGCCGAGGGAAAGCACGATTGCCGCGAGCATCATCACCATCGCCACGATGCCGAATACGAGCAGCTCATACCAGCCCAGAAACGGGAACGCAATAAGGCATGCGATGCCTGCGCCCGTTACCGCCCAGCCCAAGGGCGAGACGTAGGATGCGAAGAACCGTCTGATGCGTCTTACCGCGCGCTTGAACATGCGTTCAGCGCGCCGGCGACGGCGTAATGCGGCGGATGTAGATGCCATGGTCGGATACCTTTCCGGGCCCTATCAGGAACCGATGGTGGGGGAGGGAACGTCTTCGAGCACCTGTGCGATCAGGCTTTCCGGAGTCGCGCCATCGAAGGTGGCTTCCGGAGTCAGCGTGATACGGTGTGCGAGCACGGCCACTGCAAGGTCCTTGACGTCATCCGGCACCATGTAGGCACGGCCATCGGCCGCGGCCCAGATACGGGCGCATCGGGTCAGTGCCAAAGCGCCACGCATGGAGGAGCCGACCGTGATCTTCTCGTTGTGGCGGGTCGCCTCGACGAGCCTGACGATGTATTCACGAATCGCATCATCCACATAGATTTCGGTGGCCACCTGACGCAGCCGCATGACATCGTCACCGCTCAGCACCGGGGAAATGGTCTGCGCACGGTCGGTGATATCGACCTGCTTGAGGATATCGACGGACACATCATGGCCCGGGTAGCCGATTGACGTCTTGATAAGGAATCGGTCCATCTGCGCCTCAGGCAGCTTATAGGTACCGAGCTGCTCGATGGGGTTCTGGGTTGCGATCACGATAAACGGCTGCGGCACATCATGTGTGACGCCGTCAACGGTGACTTTCTGCTCTTCCATAACCTCCAGAAGTGCGGACTGCGTCTTCGGCGATGCACGGTTGATCTCATCGGCCAGCACGATGGAGGCGAAAATCGGGCCTTCGCGGAACTCAAATTCTCCGCGCTTCTGATCGTAGAAAGTCACACCCACCACATCCGAAGGCAGCAGATCGGGCGTGAACTGAACACGCTTGAAACCGGTGGAAATGGAATTGGCCAAGCCTCGGGCCAACTGGGTCTTACCGGTGCCGGGGTTGTCTTCAAGCAGAATATGGCCACCGACCATCAGTGCGGTGACGCATTGCTTGATAGGGATGGTCTTGCCGATAACCACCTTGGAGACATTTTCGACCAGCGCATTGAAGGACTGCTGGAAATCCCGGACCTGAGCCGTGGGCTGGGGCAGTAGTCCGGAATTGATGCTGGCGGGCAGTGCCGATGCGGCTGCTTGCGCGGCTTTGCTCGACTGACGCTGCGGCTGTGATTGCGGCTGGGATTGCGCGGTGGCCTGCTGCGGGATGGCTGGCGTCGATCCCTTGCGCGGCTTGAGCACGGTGCTGTCATCGCCCGCAGGAATGGAGGCGGCATCAGTAGTAGGAGACGGCTTTTCTGACGGCGCTTGTGACGGCCGCTGCGGCAGGTTAGGCAGCGCAACGGACTGCGGCGCCGACTCGGTGCTTGGGGTCGTGCCGGTGTGTGGTGCGGATGCCAGGTGCGTGGCGTCGGACAAGTGCGTGCTGTCGGATAGCTGCGTGCTGTCGGACAGACGGGTCGTGTCAGACAACTGCGTCGCGTCATCGATGTTCTCGCTCATGGATGTTCTCCTACTGCTTGTGAATGGTGGTTGACGATATTGGGGTATTGCCGAAACCAAGAATCCAGGGGTTCTTGGCCAAAGTGGTGACATCGGTACCGGATTTGAGCGACTTGGTCCCCTCCGAGGAGTCAGAGGGACGTGTGCCCGCGACGCTGCCTCCGTCCGCAGTGTTGTCGAGACCGGAGTATCCCGGCCCGCCGGTGACTTTGACGCTCCACGCGTAGTTGCCATCGGCGGCCACGGCCAAGTCGGTGACATCCAATGGCTGGCCGGAGTTCCACGTGAACGGTTGGCCATTGATGATGATTTGTACAGTGGCCGACTTGCCATAGACATCAACCGAACCGCCGGTGACGTTAATGACGTGAGCGTTGTCTGACCAGCGCAGCTCCTGCGGTTTGTTGATTACAGCCTTCTTCTCATAGGTGTAAGGAGCGCCATTGTGCGGGCCTCCGGTGACGGCGTCGCTGGTAGCGCCGTTGAACACCTGTTGCACCGATGCGGTGTTGCATTTGGCCCAAGGACTCATTCGGAAGTCGAGTGAGTTCCGGTTAGTAGCTGTACCGGAATCGATGCCATCGGCAGTCACGCTGTAGGACTGCGCATGTCCCTGCTTGGTCCAATGCACGGTGCATGTACTGCCGGATCCGGTGGTGTAGACGTCAGTGGGCGGCTGGACCTTGTACTGCGGGACAAAGCTGCTCTTGCCCGTGCCGGAGGAAGCATCGCGCTGCGGCACCACGGTGGCCGTTACGGTGATTTCCCGGGTGTTCAAATCGTTCTCATTGATATCGAACGTAGCGCCACTGTCACTGCAATCGATGGTGTCCTTGACGTCTCCTCCCAAGGAAATTCGCCGGCAGCCGGCATTGCGGTTATTGCCGAGAGTGACTTTCGCCGTTACCGTGGTGTCGTCGTTCGACAACGCAATGTTCGGCGCATCCGGGTCTCCCCAGATCTTCTCTGACGGCGATGCGGCGGACTCGGCACTCCAATTGATTTTGTTATGGGCTTTGACGGTCGCCGTAATGGCGGTGCCATCGGAAATGTCGTTGTTGTTGAACGTAAACGACAGCTCGGTGGCCGTATTGCCGGTTTCCTTGGTCTGCGGAGCACCTGCACCGGTGACGGTCACTGAATAGTTGTCGACGGCGCTGAAATCACCGCTCGGCGCTTTCCACGTCACCTTGGCGGTTTTATTGCCACCTGTGACCGTAACATCGGTGGGAGCGGACGGCACCTTGTCCGGTGTGGCTTCGACGGCGGTGGACGGCTTGGACCAGCCGACGTCATTTCGCGCGGCGACGGTGAAGGAATAGGTTTTGCCGTTCTTCAGACCAGTGACCTGGCATGAGGTGACGGTACCGCAATCCTTCTCTCCGGTGACGGCACCGGTCCAACTGACCTTGTAGTTGGTGATCGGGCTGCCATTGGCGGCACCGGGCGTCCATGTGAGGCTGACCGCGCTGTCCTGCGGTTCCCCGGCTACGGGAGAGAGCAGTGGCGGCTCGGGCTTGTCGATCACGGACACGGTAATCGATGCGGTGACTTCACGATCCTTGGACTTGGTGCCGTCTTGCACGGTGACGAGCACGGTGTTCGTGGAAGCACCTACATCGGATGCGACGGCGATGGTGATGTTTCCGGAGGCATCGCATCCGGCGATGGTGAGTTTGGCGGCGTCATCCGCCTTGCAGCTGATGACGGTCAGCGAGGAATCGGGGAACGGATTGTACGCGCCGGTAAGCACGTTCACGGCATCGCTGGCACCGGCCTTGATCTTCAACGTCTTGTTGCCGACGCGTGTCAGCGGACGGGTCGAAGACACTACGCGCACGGTCACACCGGCATTCACGGTGCCCGCGCCGTATGCGATTTGCACGGGAATGGACGCGGTGGTGCCAGGAGCGGCATCCTTGGTGGCGGAAACCTGCAAGCTACCGGAACGGGACAGGTTTGCGGTGATTTGCCTGGATGATGAGCTTCCACCGGAATACGTGTATTGCTTTTCGTCGTCATACACGCCGGACGGTGCATGGGTGAGCGCCGTCAGATCAACGGTCTTGGGGTCCGCGCCCGCCTCGACATCAATAGTGGAGGACGAGAACGTGGGCGGCGGCACATCGCGGCCTATCACCGTGATCTGGAGAGTGATCACTGCGGAATTGATGATCTTGGTCTTATCCGATCCCTGCTTGCCATCCACAGCGGTAAAGGTAATGGAGGCGGGGCCTGCGTAGTCTTTTGCCGCAGTGAACTTCAGGGTCTTGTCGTTCACGTAGAAATCGGAGTTGGAAGCCTTGGTGGCGCTGACGGAATCAGCGCTTTCGATATACGGTTCCTTGCCGGCGCCGACGCGGACATAGTCATTGATGTTGATTTCAATGGTCTCGCGCGAGTTGACCTTCAATTCCGGTGCCTTGGGACGCAGCGTGGGCGGAAAGACACCATAGGCCGGTACCTGGATGAACGCGGTGGAGGTGATGTTGTATTTCGTATTGGTCACCGTGTAAGGCACGGCTCGCGCCTGTGACGTCAGGTCGACGGTGATGGTGGTCGAATGCTCGCCGCCCTTGACGTGAGCGTGAGCGCTGGCGGAGGGATGCACGCCGACCTTGAGCTCATTGGCTGTGCCGGAAGGATTGGCGATCCACTGGGAAACATCCACATCCACGGACTTCTTATCGATGGTGGCGGCGGACGGCACACGATAGTCGTAGGCGGTAGGCGGCTCGATGGCGGCACTCGGATCCACGTTTACCGTGAGGGTGGCCGTATCGGACAAGCCGGCCTTGTCTTTGACCGTGTAGGCGATATAGTCGGTGGTGGCGCTGCCGGGCGTGGTGAAGGAGATCATATTGTCTTTCACGCTCACCCCGTCGAGACCTTGGACCTCGACATGCTTGTCGACGGTCAGATTGGTGTTGTCGCCGGAGATGTCGTTCTGCGCGACCGGCACGGTTGCGGCCGTATTGGGCCTCAACGTGATTTCGTCATCCCTGGCGTATACGCCGGAGTCGGACGATCCTTGGAATACGCCCACGCGGATCTGCGCCTGTGCGCGCTGACCGGTCCAATCCTCCACGGCATAGGAGAAGGTGTCGGTGCCGGACGAATCCGGATACGCTTCATAGACCAAGTAGTCGGAACCGACTTCGGATATGCGGCCCAGCGTGGGTGCCTTGTTGCCCAGACCCAACAGCTGATCGTCGTCGCCATCCGTGTCTATGCCGGTCAGTGTGATGGGGATGCGGACCTTCTGCCCGGCGGCAACCTGCGCTTCGGCGTCATGCGGGGTTGGCGCGGCCTTGCTCGCTGCGTCGCTCTTATGCACGGTAATGGTGATATTGGCGGAAGCCACATTACCCAGATTGTCTTCAACCGTATAGGTGATGGGGAAGTTGCCGGTCTCGCTGGATGCTTGGTAGCGGACCGTGTCTCCAGAGACGAAGGCCAGACCCTTGAACGTCCCCTTGTCGTATTGCAGGTTGTTCTTGAGTTTGACCGTGGTGCCATCCGAGTAGGCCACATGGTCAAGCACATCCACGGACACGATGCCGTCGGTACGCACCTGGGCATTGATATTGCTGGCCTTGGGCACTGAATTCGAGGTGGCCAGAGCCGGCGGCTGCAACACGATGGTGCCCTTGGCGGTTCCGGAGGCGTTGGCCACGGTGTAGGTAAGGGCGACGGGCTTCGTGGGCACCTGACGCGCGGTGATATACACGCGCTTATGGCTGACGAGACCAACCTTGATGCCGGAGTCGGCCGGTGCGCTCACCGTGGTGACGGACAGCACACCGCCCATCGGATCGACGTCATTGGTGAGCGGCTCCACAATGGCGGTATTATCCGCGCCAAGCAGGGCGACATCGTTGGCGGCAACCGGTTTGGCGGCCTCGCCGGTGGCAGGCTGCACCTCGACTCGAGCCAATCCGGTGGCCGGAATCGAACCTTGAGTAATGATGTAGGGCACATAATAGGTGCCGGGATTGGTGGCCTTGAACGTCAACGACATATCCGCCGCATTGGTGGTCGTCGAAGCGCCGTTGGGCGTATCCACCTGAGTCAGTTGTGCCGGCTGCAAGGAAGTGCCATGCACATAAGAGGACAGCTTGACGACGGTATCCGTGTTGGGAACGGTGGTTTTCGCTACCGGGTCGATGACCGCGGCCAAGGTGTTCGCGGGCTTGACCGAGAAATACACCATGCCGGTGCCGGTTGCCGTGCCGTCGGAGACGGTGACCTCGACGCCCACACGTCCCGACGCCAGCGCACCGGTGTTGAACGTAAGCTGGCCGTCGGCTCGGGTGGACACCTGCACCTGGTCGGTGTTCTGGGCCACAGCGGAGACCAGAGTGAGCGGGTCTCCATCCGGATCGTTGAAGCTGCTCAGCGCATTGGCGGTATAACTGGCTCCCTGCTCCACATCGATCTCGGGAGGAGTGTCGAACTGTACGGGAGCGTGGTTGCCTCCATCATTCAGGGTTACGGTCACCGTGGCGGAAGAGGTCTGGCCGCGACCATCGGAAATATCGTAAGTAAAGGTAACGGTGCCTGCGGATGCGGCGGAGGCATCGAGTTGCAGATACCGGCCGTCGTAAATCGGCGAAATGGTGACGTCTTTGTTGTTTGGTGCGCCAACCTTGGTGATTTTCAGTACGGAACAATCGGTCTGCTCGTCATTGCGCAGCGCGTCGAGAATCTGTTCCGAACCGGCTCGTGCGCCGATTTCATCATCCTCGGCTTTGATTTGGCCGGATTGTGCGGAACAGGTCTTGGAGAAGTCGTGGTGGTTGTTGGCCGAGTCGTTGTTCTGCTGTTCTTTCTCGGTCTGCTCGGTCTGTATTTTGTTCCACTGTATTTTGATGACTTTGGTGGAATCCTCAGGGTTCCACACATTGCCGTTAACCGTGTCGTTGAGCACCACAAGGCGATGGTTGGTGCGGAACACCAATTCGGAAGTAGTATTGACGGATTCGAGGGTTTGCGGCTTGACGCTGGTATCCGTGGGGGAGCAGGCGCGAATGTAGTTGCTGGCCTTCTGGCTCCAAGCCGAGTACACGCAGCCCTTGGACGATACTGGTCGTGCTGGATTCGCCTTGCCCCCGTTGGCTATGAAATTCGCCTTGGCATTGGACTTCAACGGGATAAGCGCAAGGCCTCTCGGTGATGCCGCGGCCACCCAATCGGACTGTATGTCATCGGTGGGAGGCTCCTGAAGGGTGAGGGTGCCGGTCGTGTCGACATCGACGCGGCCGCCCTTGAATATGACGGTTTTGCCGGTTGCGATTACCGGCGTGCTCCCGATGACGGTAAAGCTTTCAACGGTCTGCTGCTTGCCGTCGGTCAGCGATTCGAGGGTTTTGGCCTTGGCGCTGCTGGGATTGTCAAGACGCAGCACCATACCGTCGGATGGACGGTATCCGTAGACCTTGCCATCGTGGGTTACTGCGATGCGCCCGCCCTCGCCCAGCTTTATTTTCGGATCGGAAGTGGTGGGGGTCACGGAATCAAGGTTTTCCGACAAGCCGGTCCACACATTGCCGGTCTTCTCGTTGATCAGGGCTGCGGTATCCCCGCCGACCACAGTGGTGGTGTTGGCTTTGATGTCGGTCTTGACACCGGTGCTGACCGTGGATGCCTTGATGGTGGAGGCTTTGGTCGTTTCGGTCAGGATGGTGTCGCCATTATGCTGTGCGATGTCGAATCGTGGGGCGGAGGAGGAGACGCCGGCGTCGGCCTCCTTGTTCTTTACGTTGAATCGTGCGGCCTTCTGGTTTTTCAGCGAAGTGACCCATACGGTGCCATCGTCCAGTTGCACATGGCGGCGCGTGACGGTGCTCATGATCACCGCGCCGGCAACAAGTCCCAGAAGCAGCAGGAGCGTGATTACGGGAACCGTCCACGTATGCCCTCCGGAGGGCATAAGGCGGCGCAAAGCCGCGCTGATGCGTCGGCGACGATCGTATGACTGGGACGATGTGGCCATCTGAACTCCCTGACCCCTGTTTTCTCTGGTTGCTGGTGTAATGACAACGCTTTACGGTTCCAATACCTGCCGTTCCTGTTGTCCATTTGGTGAATTCGCCGCTGCTGGGCGCACGTCTGATGCGATACGCAATGCCAGGGTGGCATGCCCGGCAGTGGCGAGCGGATCATTCTTGCGGCTTGGCCGCACAGGCGATGGCGGGGCTGACGGACATCTGGCGGTTCTTGCGCACAATGGACACCTGAATGCAGGTCTGCGAGCCTTCCTGCGCGTTGACGGTCACCGTGGGATCTGACGTTGTGACGGTTTGCGCGCTCTGGTCGGTATTGCTGCCCTGCACTATGGCCCACGCATAGGTATCACCGCTTTGCGGGTCTGGATTCGTCCAGGTGAACGTCACGGATGACCCATCCGCCGCATAGGTGCCGTTCAGATTCTCCGGGGAAGGAATCTGGGCGTTCGCGGTATCGGTGATCACGTCATCCTGATTATTGCGGTTGTTGTCATCATCCTTGGTGCCGGGCGTCGCCACCTGTTTGGTATCTGATCCGGTGGCGCTGTCCATGCGGGGAACGACCACGAAGGCGAATATCAGTGCCGCTGCGGTGATCGCCGCAAGTATACCGACGGTAATACCCACCGGTTTGACCCATCGCCGTGACGAACGGGTGATCTGATCTCGCTGGTCCGTGGCCCGGCGCCGACGCTCGATGTCTTTGGGATAGGCCGGCATCCCTTCCACGGTAACGGGAGTGGCATGCCCGAAATATGCGAATTGCACACGCTGCATGGCACGTGCGAACTCCAACGCGGAGTAGTACCGCTGGTCGGGGTCCTTGTTCAGGGCCCGGCGCAGCACCGCTTCCACATCGGCCGGCACGTCGGGGCGGTTGAGGCGAGGCAATGGCTGGTTGACGATCAGCGAAATCAGTTCCGATTGCGAACGCGGGTGATAATCGTGCTGGAATGGCGAGCAGCCGACGAACATGGCGTACAGGGTGGCCGCCAGTGAATAGATGTCGGCGGCTTCCGAACCATTGGTCAGATGCTGAAGCACCTCAGGCGGTGCCCACGGCGGCGAGAATCCGGTTTCGGTGCGGTCATACACATCGGTGGAGATACCGAAATCACCCAGAACAGGCAAGCCCTGCGAGGTGATGAGAATGTTGCTGGGCTTGATGTCGTGATGGATGATATTGCTGCGATGCGCGGTGAACAGCGCGCTTGACAGCTTGATGCCGAGGTCGAGTACCTGCTCGCAGGTCATGGACCGGGCCTTCATGATGCTGTTGTAGGTGCCGCCCGGCGCATATTCGATGACGATGTAGCCATGGCCATCGGAGGTGACGCCGGCACCATATACCGGCAGAATGTACGGGTGGGATGACAGCTTGGCCATGAAGTTGGCCTCGCGGTTGAACAGGGCAGCGGCCCGTGGGTCAAGGGTTTTGGCGCTGGCCTTTACCGCCACCGGGCGTGCGGGCATACGCTGGTTATATAGGTACACCGTGGCGGTGGCACCGCTTCCCAACATCTGGACGAAATCATATCCGGGCAGCTTCGGCGGTCTCATCGGAATGTTGTCCATCTGTTCCCTCCCTCCTTGGAAAATGCGCTCTCCCTGCATTCGTTCTACAGGATACCGTCAAGGGTACGATTCTTCGTCGGGTTCGGTAAAATTTTTCCCTCTGTGACGGTCGGGTTTAGGCTGGAGCCATGATGACGAGACTTGAACCTGGAACAGTGCTGGACGGCATCGACCGTGATGGAGCGGCGAGGCTGATTGTCGGCACGCCTGGAAGCGGCAAAACTGAATTCGCCTTATCGGTGTTGATGGCGGGGCTGCGCCGCTACGGTGGCACGCAGGCGGTGATGGCCGTATCCGGCCGTGTGGCCGCCGACGCATTGGGCAATCGGGTGATTCGTGAGCTCGGGTTTTCCGTGCAGGCCAGGCCGGTCACCACGCTGGGTGCCGTGGCATTCCGGGCCATATCGGCTTCGCGCGAGGGAACTGGATTGCCGTCGCCTCGATTGCTGAACGGTGCGGAACAGGATGCTTTGCTGCGTCAAGTCATGGCCGTGCATCTGCGCCATGCCGTAGCGGGAGATGATTGCGGCACCTGTGATTTGCTGCGCGTCTACTTTGCCCAGGATGACTGGGCGAGACTCATACGCGATGCCGGTGCCGGCGAGATGCCCGGCTCGGCCGCTTCCGCACAATCAAGCCTCTCGCAACAAGGGTCGGATTCGCCGTCTCCGACGTCGGCAGGCGGCTCGACCAGCGCGGATAGGTTCACGCGAGGTATTTCAGATGCGTTTATCAGCCAGTTGCGCGATATGCTGGCCCGATTGGATGAGCTCGGTGTAGGCGTTCACGAAGAGCCACGTCTCTTGGACGCCGTGACGGAGGACGCGCGATTGTCGGTGCAATGGCGTTTGGCTTTCGCGTTGCGCCGTGAATATATTGCAGCCCAAAGCGCGGTATATCCGGGGCAATACCGTTTGGATGCCTCGTATTTGCTGGTGGCAGGCGCTCGTGTGGTGCGTGAGGCATTCGCCGCCGATCACGCGGATGATTCCGACCGGCCTATGTGTGTGGAGGCGTTGGGCTTGCCCCGGCTGCTGGTTGTGGATGATGTTCAAGACACCACGCTGGCCGGCATGCGCTTCTTGGAGGAGTTGGGGAATGCCGGCGTCAAGTTGGTGCTGGTCGGCAACCCGGATGAATCGGTGCAGACCTTCCGCGGATCGTATCCGGAATATCTGATGCGCCGTGCCGTGGAAGGGCGGCTGAAGGCCAAGGAAGAACAGCTGGTTGGCGGTAGTGCCGTCGCTGATCAGTCGCACATGACGATGGCTGATGTGATCGCGTCTCGTATTTCGCTGTCGATTCCCTCGCCGGAAGACGAGCCGCTGCCTCCGGCCGAGCGTCCCGGCAAGCTGACCGCCATACTGGGCGGAGTCGATGCAGCGAATTATCAGGCGGACGGCACGGTGACCGCCGGCCTGTACCGATCCTCACGTGAGGAGCTGGATGATGTGGTCTGGCGCATCAAGCGGGCGCATCTTGACCGGCATATTCGGTGGAACGACATGGCGGTCATCACCCACGACAATGCCGCCGTGCGGCTGTTCGGCGAACGACTGCGCCGAGATGGTGTACCGGTGCGGTATTCGTCGGTCACCCGTCCTTTGAAGGACGAGACTTTCGTGCAGGGATTGTTCGCGCTTGTGGAGCTTGCCCGATTGCGTGCCGAGGGGATGGCGGAATGCCAGATGACGTTGGCTTCCTGCGCGGCATATATAAGGACTAGAGTGGCCACGTTGATGAACGGCCCGTTGGTGAGTGCCGGGGCCAAACCCGGTCAGGGGCGTCCCGCAAGGCTTGCGCCGATCGAATCGGCCATGGGGTCGTTGGAGTCGCTGGCGCATCTCGCCACGGATGATGCCATGCTGACCTCTCTGACGACGGCATGGGAAACATTGCGTGAAACATACCATGAAACACGGCGTGAAACAGGTCGTGAAACATCCTCGTCAGTGGTTTCGACGTCAGCGGTTTCGTCGTCAGTGACTTCGTTGCCAGTGTCTGTCGAAATACTCGGTGAACCGTCCGGCGATGACTTGGCCTTTGGCGTTGACGCGCTGTACGTGATGCTTGCCATTGATGATGCCGCCGCGCCGGCGCAGGCTGCGCTCGCATCCATCCACGCGGTGCTCGGCAACGACCCTCAGGCCCGCGCTTTTGCGAACCTGTGGCATCTGGTGGGCAGCGTTGCTTCCGGCTTGGAGCGGCTGCCGGCAAACCCCGGCGGCCCGGCCGCGCCT
>OASS01000259.1_pt1 | contig 24774 bp, 20 predicted proteins | sample 1475811 | NCBI WGS metagenome assembly OASS01 (sample SAMEA2579922, study PRJEB22360) | human gut metagenome | biome: human gut; feature: human-associated habitat; material: faeces | place: Denmark | collected 2008/2010 | reverse complement strand
GTCTTGTGGCCCCCGGGGGGGGGGGAAAACCCCCCGCCCCTACGGATCATTCCGGCCGGGCGGCGGCTGAAACAGGGGGCTCCCCGGCGTTGCCGGGGAGCCCCCTGTTTATACAAACTCGTAGTCGGCGAACTTGTCCTCGCCCTGCTGGTTATCCTTGGTTTCCCCCACGAAGGTGCCCATCACGTGGCACTCCGGGCAGAAGCCGAACTCCTCGTCGGCGCTTCCCTCCAGCTCATAGCGGTATTTCTTGCCGCACTGAGGGCACTCATAGAAAAAGTAATAGGTTCCCCAGGTCATGTTGTTTCTCCTTCCTGTTTCCCGGCCGCTGCGGCCTCCAGCTCCGCCCGGCGGGCGGCCCGGGCGGCCAGAGTCTCCTCCAGGGTCTTTTTCGGGCGCGCGTTCATCTCCGTCCGCCACCGGGCCAGCCAGCCCCGCAACTCCTCCAGCCCCTCCTCACTGAGGGGAAATTCCTTTGTCTCCTCCACTGTGCTGTCCTGATAGCGCCAGGGGCCCTCCCACACCTCGGCGGTGAGCCTGGGACTCTCCCCTGTATCGGGCACCACCTTGTAGCGCAGGGCCCCGCCGCTGGCTGTCCAGAAGTTGCCGTTTTCAAAGTGGGACAGCACCGGCAGGAACAGTTCCTCGTCCATGTGTTCAGCTCCTTATCCATGTGAAAGCGTGGTATCTCAAATGATACCACGCTTTTGTCCGATTTTCAATTCTTCAATTCTCGCTGTAGCGGGCCAGGAACTGGCGGGTGCGCTCCTCCCGGGGGTGCTCGATGACCTGCCGGGCGTCGCCCTGTTCCACAATCACGCCTCCGTCCATGAATACCACCTGGTCGGCCACGTCCCGGGCGAAAGCCATCTCATGGGTGACGATGATCATGGTGGTCTTCTGTTCGGCCAGGGCGCGGATCACCCGCAGCACCTCGCCGGTGAGCTCCGGGTCCAGGGCGGAGGTGGGCTCGTCAAAGCAGAGGATATCGGGGCTGAGGGCCAGGGCCCGGGCGATGGCCACCCGCTGCTGCTGGCCGCCGGAGAGCTGGTGGGGGTAATGCCCCGCCCGGTCGGCCAGACCCATCTGGGCCAGCAGCGTCCGTCCCTTCTCCTCGATCTCAGCGAAGATGCGCTTCTTCTCCCCCTTAAAGTCGGGCCGCTCCCGGGCCAGGAGCTGGCCGGCCAGGGTCACGTTTTCCAGCGCGGTGTACTGGGGAAAGAGGTTGAACGACTGGAACACCAGCCCAAAGTGGAGGCGCTTCTTGCGCACCTCGCTCTCCCGCTGGGTGGCGGGGTCGTCCGCGTCAAAGAGCACCTCTCCCCCCACCGTAATACGGCCCCGATCGGGCTGCTCCAGGAAGTTGAGGCAGCGCAGGAGGGTGGTCTTGCCGGAGCCGGAGGAGCCGATGATGGCCATGGCCTGCCCCTGCTCCAGGGAAAAGCTGATATCCTCCAGAACCCGCGTCCTGCCGAATCGCTTCTGGATATCCTCTACCTGTAAAATCGCCATGCTGTGCGCTCCTCTCAAACCCGGAAATAGTCCAGCTTCTTCTCGGTGCGGCTCAGGGCCAGGGCCACAATGCCGTTGAACACCAGGAAGAAAGCGCCGGCGTAGAACAGGGGCCAGATCATGCCCTTGTTGCCGAAGTCCTTGGCCAGCTTGATGATCTCCCCCACCATGATGAAGTTGGACAAAGAGGTGTCCTTCACCAGGGTGATGATTTCGTTGCCCATGGGAGGCACGATGCGCTTGACCACCTGGAGCAGGGTGACCTGGAAGAAGATCTGGCTGCGGGTCATGCCCAGCACCTGCCCGGCCTCCCGCTGGCCGGCGGGGACACCCTGGATGCCGCCGCGGAAGATCTCGGAGAAGTAGGCCGCGTAGTTGAGCACAAAGGCCAGGACGGCCGCCCCCATCCGCCCCAGGGAGTGTCCAGGCCCAAAGACGATGCCGGGCAGATAGAACACCACCGCCAGTTGGAGCATCAGTGGGGTGGAGCGCATGATGTAAACATACAGGCGCACCAGAAGGCTCAGGGGCTTGAAGCGGCTCATGGTGCCGAAGGACACCACCAGTCCCAGGGGCAGGGACAACACCAGCGTGACGGCAAAGAGCTCAATATTGAGCAGAAAACCGTCCAGCAGGGTCATGGTTACCGTTTGGAATGACATGTTCTCTCTCCTCTGTCCAACGCGGACAAGGGGCAGGGGGCATATACCCCCTGCCTCTTGTGTCGGAACGTTTTACTGGTTGGCCAGCAGCAGGTCGGCCAGCTCGTACTTGACGGCCAGCTCGTTGAGGGTGCCGTCGTCAATGAGCTCCTGCATGGCCTGGTTTACCGCCGCGGTGAGGTCGGAGCCCTGGCGGAAGCCGATGCCGTACTCCTCCACGGACAGCTCCAGATCGGGAATGACCATCAGGTCGGAGTAGTCGCCGGTGCCGGCCAGCGTGTTGGCCAGCACGAAGTCCATAACCGCCGCGTCCGCCGCTCCGCTCTTGACCTCCAGCAGGGCGTCGGTCTGCTTCACCACAGAGGTATAGCTGGCCTGGCTGAGGAACTCGTCGGCCGCAACCGCCGCCTCACCGGCGGAGCCGGCCTCCGCGTCTAGATTGGCGCCGGCCAGGGACTCGGTGGAGGTGTATTTGTCCGCGTCGGCGGCGCGGATAACCACCACCTGATAGTTCTTGATGTAGGGGGCGGAGATCGAGATGGCCTCCTGGAGCTCCGGTGTGATGGTCATACCGTTCCAGATGCAGTCGATGTTCTTGCTCTCCAGCTCCAGCAGCTTGGCATCCCAGTTGATCTCCACAAACTTGGGCTCCACCCCCAGCTTGGCGCACACGGCAGTGGCAAACTCGGTCTCAAAGCCGGTCAGCTCGCCGTCCTCCCCCAGGTAGTTCATGGGCTCGAACAGGGTATAGCCGATCTTTAGCACTCCGTTGCCCTTGACATAATCCAGGTCGCTCTCTGCCGCAGGCGTCTGAGAGCCGGTCGGCGCCGCGCTGCCGGGCGTCTCGGCCGCACCGGGATTTCCGCCGCAGGCGGTGAGGGTCAGGGTAAGGCCCAGAGCAAGGGCCAGAGCCGTCCAATTTCGTTTCATAGCAGTTCCTCCTCAGTTGGGTCGTTTTCCTCTTCGCTTTCGTATATTACCACACTAAAGCGATATTGTAAAGAGAAAAACGGAAAAATTTTTCCCCGCCCCAAAAAAGCCCCGCTTCCGTATAGAATTCCCGCCGATTCCATATCCTCTGAGACAGAGAATCTCAAAAACGGAGGCATCACACGTTATGAAAAAACTGGCTGCGGCCCTGCTGGCCGCCGCGCTTCTGGTCCTCCCCGCCCAGGCCGTCAGCGGCGCGCCCACGGTGGACGCCGCCGCTGCGGTGCTGATGGAGAAGGAAACCGGCGCCATCCTCTATGAACAGAACGCCCACGACAAGCTGGAGCCCGCCAGCGTCACCAAAGTCATGACGCTGCTGCTGGTGCTGGAGGCCATTGACGACGGCCGTCTGGCTCTGGACGATATGGTTACCGTCTCCGCCCACGCCGCCTCCATGGGCGGCTCCCAGGTCTATTTAAAAGAGGGGGAGCAGATGAGCGTGGACGACATGCTCAAGGCCGTGGCGGTGGTGTCGGGCAATGACGCCGCCGTGGCCCTGGCCGAGCACCTGGCAGGCAGCGAGGAGGGCTTTGTGGAGCAGATGAACCAGCGGGCCGCCGAGCTTGGCATGGCCGACACCTGCTTTGTCAACTGCACCGGCCTGCCCGCGGCGGGCCACCTGACCAGCGCCCATGATATCGCGGTCATGAGCCGCGCCCTGATCCAGCACCCCAAAATCCGGGACTACACCACCATCTGGATGGACTCCATCCGGGGCGGTCAGTTCCAACTGGCCAATACCAATAAGCTGGTGCGTTTCTATGAAGGGGCCACTGGCCTCAAGACCGGCTCCACCGACGCGGCAGGCTACTGCCTGTCCGCCACGGCCGAGCGGGACGGTATGGAGCTCATCGCCGTTGTGCTCAAGGCCAAGACCTCCGAGCAGCGCTTTGAGTCGGCCAAGAGCCTGCTGAACTTCGGCTTTGCCAATTATACCCTCACAGACGTCTACCCCGGACAGGCCCTCCCCCCTGTCGATGTGCTGCTGGGCGAGCAGGACACGGTACAGCCCGTCCTCGCCCAGTCCAGCCGGATTCTGGTGGACAAGGCCCAGCTCAACGACGTGACGAGCGAACTGCGCCTGTGCGAGAATGTGGAGGCCCCGGTGGAGCAGGGGCAAAAGCTGGGCGAGATGGTGATCTCCGTGGGCGGGCAGGAGCAGCAGACCATCCCCATCGTGGCCGACCGGGCTGTGGCACGGCTGACCCTTCCCGGTATTTTCTCCCGGTTCCTCAAAACATTGTTTATGGCGGAATAATCCGATTGTGCAGGGGGGAGCGGCATTGCCGCTCCCCCCTCTGCGCAATCTCTCCAAAACGCCCGTCCGCCCAATATGGGAAATTTTACACTTGCTTTTCCATACATGTCTTGACTATGCCTCCATCACGTTGTATAATTTATACAAATAATTTCCACCTCTTCTGGAGTTATTTTATCACCAATGACAAGGATCTCCTGGCTCCCAGCCCTCTTTTTGGGGATTTTTGCCAATAAGGAGTGACACCTATGCCGATATCCAATGACACCGCGCCCCTGGCGCAGTTCCTTGCGGGACAGGCGGTTCGGGCGCAGGAATTCCTGGGCTCCCACCCCACTGTACGCGGCGGACAGTCCGGCTGGCTGTTCCGCGTCTGGGCTCCTCATGCTCAGGCCGTCGCCGTAATGGGCGACTTCAACGGCTGGGATGACGGGGCCAACCCCATGGCCGCCCTGGAGGGCGGCGTGTGGGAGCTCTTCCTCCCCGGCCTGCAGCAGTATGACAACTATAAATACGCCGTGCACACCCGCTCGGGCAAGGTCCTGGCCAAGGCCGACCCCTATGCCTTCCATGCCGAGACCCGCCCCGGCACCGCCTCCAAGCTGTACGATCTGTCCGGTTACCAGTGGGGCGACGGGAGCTGGCTGGATTACCGGAAGAACAACCCGGTCTACCAGAAGCCCATGAACATCTATGAGGTACATCTGGGCTCCTGGCGGCGCACTGGCGACGACCAAATGCTCTCCTACCGGGACATCGGCCGGTATCTGGTGCCCTACGTGAAGGAGATGGGCTTCACCCATGTGGAGCTGCTCCCCGTCACGGAGCATCCCCTGGACGCCTCCTGGGGCTATCAGTGCACCGGCTACTTCGCGGCCCCCAGCCGCTTCGGCACCCCACACGACTTCATGTGGCTGGTGGATCAGCTCCACCAGGCCGGCATCGGCGTCATTCTGGACTGGGTGCCCGCCCACTTCCCCAAGGACGCCTTCGGCCTGTACGAGTTTGACGGGGAGCCCTGCTACGAGTATGCCGACCCCCGGAAGGGGGAGCACGCCGACTGGGGCACCCGGGTGTTTGACTACGGGCGAAGCGAGGTGCGGTCCTTCCTCTACTCCTCCGCCCTGTTCTGGCTGGAGCAGTACCACATCGACGGCCTTCGGGTGGATGCGGTGGCCTCCATGCTCTACCTGGACTACGGCCGGCAGGACGGCCAGTGGGTGCCCAACGTATTCGGCGGGCATGAGAATCTGGAGGCCGTTGAGTTCCTCCAGCAGCTCAATACCCACATTTTCAGCGCCCACAGCGACGTGATGATGATCGCCGAGGAGTCCACCGCCTGGCCCCGGGTTTCCCATCCGGTGGACAAGGGGGGACTGGAGGGCGGCCTGGGCTTTAACCTGAAGTGGAACATGGGGTGGATGAACGACATTCTCCACTACATTAAAATGGACCCCTACTTCCGCCAGTTCAACCACCACGATATTACCTTCTCGCTGATGTATGCCTTCTCTGAGAATTTTGTGCTCCCCCTGTCCCACGATGAGGTAGTGCACATGAAGGGCTCCCTCATCAACAAGATGCCCGGAACAGACGAGGAGAAATTTGCCGGCGTGCGGGCTTTCTATACCTATATGCTCACCCACCCGGGCAAGAAGCTGCTGATGATGGGCAGCGAGTTCGGCCAGTGGAACGAGTGGCACTATGAGCACTCTCTGGACTGGCACCTGCTGGAGCTGGAGGGGGAGGACGGAGACCGCCACCGGGCCCTTAAGGCGTTCTTCCAGGCGGTCAACGCCTTCTACCTGGCCCACCCGGAGCTGTGGGAGCTGGACTTCTCCTGGGAGGGCTTTGAGTGGATCGAGGCCGACGACAACCAAGCCAATACCATTGCGTTCCTCCGCAAGGACAAGAAGGGCAGCACCCTGGTGACAGTGTGCAACTTCTCGCCTGTGGACCGTACCGGCTATACCATCGGCGTGCCCACGGCGGGTACCTATACCTGCCTGTTCAGCACCGACGACCCCGCCTTCGGCGGACTGGGCCGGGGCGATGCCGGGCCGGTCAAGAGCCAGTATATCGAGTGCCACGGCCGGGAGCAGGCCATCACTCTGTCCCTGCCCCCCATGAGCGCCGCCATCTACAAGTGCACCCGCAAGTTCCCGTCCCGCCGGAAAAAATCCGCCGAAGCCGCGCCCAAGGCTGCAAAGTCCGACAAGGCAGCCAAGGCGGCCCCCAAAAAGACCACCCGCAAGTCCAAGGAATCCTGACGCTTTTTCCAGTTAAACGCTGAGGTGATAAGAAGTGAAAAAGGAATGTGTCGCCATGCTGCTGGCGGGCGGACAGGGCAGCCGTCTCCACGCCCTCACCAGCCACGTGGCAAAACCCGCGGTCCCCTTTGGAGGAAAGTATCGCATCATCGACTTTCCCCTGTCCAACTGCATCAACTCCGGTATCGACACGGTTGGGGTGCTCACCCAGTACCGGCCGCTGGAGCTGAATGCCTACATCGGCAACGGCGAGCCCTGGGACCTGGACCGGTCCTACGGCGGCGTCCACATCCTGCCCCCCTATATGCGGGAGGGAGAAAAGGGCACCTGGTACAAAGGCACGGCCAACGCCATCTACCAGAACATCAACTTCCTGGAGACCTATGATCCGGAATATGTACTCATCCTGTCCGGCGACCACGTCTACAAGATGGACTACACCCAACTGCTCCGCCGCCACAAGGAGGCCGACGCCGCCTGCACCATCGCGGTGCTGGAGGTCCCCATGGAGGAGGCTTCCCGCTTCGGAATTATGAATGTGGACGAGAACGACGACATCTATGAGTTCGAGGAGAAGCCCAAGCACCCCAAGAGCAACCTGGCCTCCATGGGCATCTACATCTTCACCTGGTCTAAGCTGCGGGAGTACCTCATCGCTGACGAGGCCGATGAGAAGAGCTCCAACGACTTCGGCAAGAACATCATCCCCGCCATGCTGGACGCCGGCGAAAAGATGACCGCTTACCGTTTCCAGGGCTACTGGAAGGACGTGGGCACCATCGACTCCCTGTGGGACGCCAATATGGATATGCTTTCCCCCGACAACGGCATCGACCCCTACGACACTGAATGGCCCATCTACGCCCGCACCCCCATCCGCCCCCCACATTTCATGGGCAAGGACGCCAAGGTGGACCACTCCATGGTCACCAGCGGCTGTGAGGTGTACGGCACAGTGGAGAACTCTGTGCTCTTCCACTCCGTCACCGTAGAGGAGGGCGCGGTGGTGCGCTACTCCATCCTCATGCCCGGCACGGTGGTGAAGAAGGGCGCGGTGGTGGAGTACGCCATCGTGGCCGAGGAATCAGTCATCGGTGAGAACGCCCGGGTGGGCGCCTCTCCCGACGGCAGTGAGGACTGGGGGGTTGCTGTCATTGCCCAGCACCTGAACATCGGCCCCAGCGCCGTGGTTTCCCCTAAAGCTATGATTACCCGTAACGTGAAAGGAGGTGGGGTGAAATGATGAACAAGCTGCACGGCATCATCTTCGCCTACCTTTCCAACCCGGATCTGCGGGAGCTGACCCAGCACCGCAACACCTGCTCCATCCCCTATGGCGGCCGGTACCGGGTGATTGACTTCATGCTCTCCAACATGGTCAACGCCGGTGTCTCCGATGTGGGCCTGATCGTCCACGCCAACTACCAGTCCCTGCTGGATCACGTCGGCTCCGGCAAGGACTGGGACCTCAGCCGCAAGCACGGCGGCCTGCGCATCCTCCCCCCCTTCGGCTACTCGGGCCGGCGGGAGGGCATCTACCGGGGCCGCATGGACGCCCTGGCGGGCGTGCGCTCCTATTTGCAGTACATCCGGCAGGACTACGTGGTGCTGGCCGGAGGTGATCTGGCGGTAAACCTGCCCCTCAATGACATCTTTGAGGCCCATATCCGCAATGACGCGGACATTACCGCCGTGTGCACCAGCCGCCCTATGGGCTCGCCCAAGGACTGCGACTACTTCACCATCGGCGCCGGAGGGCGGATCACCGACGTACTGGTGCACCCCCCCATTGCCCAGGGCTGCGAATCCCTGGAGGTCTACATTCTCTCCAAGCAGCTCCTGCTCTCCCTGGTGGACCACTGTGCGGCCCACAATATTCCCTCCTTCAGCACCGGCGTGCTCCAGGCCATGGCCGGCCAGCTCAAGATTTGCCCATACGTCTTTGACGGCTATGCCGCCCGCCTCCAGTCCGTGGCTGGTTACTTCGCCCGCAGCATGGAGCTGCTTAACCCCGAGGTGCGGACCGACCTCTTTGCCCCCGGCCGCCCTGTCCGCACCAAGGATCGCTCCGACCCGTCCACCTACTACGGCCCAGGCTCCAGGGCGGTCAACTCCCTGGTGGCTGACGGCTGCATCATTGAGGGCGAGGTGGAGAACTCCATCCTCTTCCGCGGCGTCCGTGTGGAGAAGGGGGCCAAGGTCTCCGGATGCGTGCTGATGCAGGGCACCGCTGTTCAGGCCGGCGCGGTGCTCAAGTACGCCATCACCGACAAGAACGTGCGGGTCAACCCCGGCCGGATGCTGATGGGCCACAACACCTATCCGCTGTCCATTGCGAAGAACGAAATTGTATGACGACTCCAGGGGGGACGCTGTCCCCCCCTAGATACGCGGTCACCGTGCCGCCCTCTGGGCGGCACAATGGCCGCGATACCCCTCACCCGCGCTCGCGCGGGTGGTTGCCCCTGCCGCTCAATTTCGACATAAGGAGAGCCTATGAACATCTTATTTGCCACCTCTGAGTGTGCGCCCTTCATCAAGACCGGCGGACTGGCCGACGTGGCCGGCGCTCTGCCCAAGGCGCTGGCCGGAAACGGCCATGACGTGCGGGTGATCCTCCCCCTCTACGAAGGCATCGGCGAGGAATGGCGCAGTCAGATGACCTACCTCCAGTGCTTCCACATCACCCTGGCCTGGCGCAGCCCCTACTGCGGCATCTTTGAGCTGAAGCGGGACGGCGTCACCTACTGGTTTGTGGACAACGAATACTACTTCAAGCGTTCCAACATTTACGGCCACTACGACGATGGCGAGCGCTTCGCCTACTTCTCCCGGGCTGTGGTGGAGAGCATGGGCTGGCTGAACTGGCATCCAGACGTGCTCCACTGCAACGACTGGCAGACCGCCCTGGTGCCCATCTATCTGCTGGAGGAGCGCCACCGCATCCCCCAGCTCTGCGACACCAAGAGCGTGTTCACCATCCACAACATCGAGTACCAGGGCCGATACGGCAGCCAGACTTTGAAGGATGTGTTCGGGCTCAACGACGGGTACTTCAACGAGCACATGCTGGCCTACCACGGAGACGTGAATCTGATGAAAGGGGCTATCTATGCCGCCGACTACGTGACCACCGTCTCCCCCACCTACGCCGACGAGCTCCAGTACTCCTTCTATGCCCACGGCCTGGAGGGGGTTATCGCCGACAACCGCCACAAGCTGCGCGGCATCCTCAACGGCATCGACACCGAGGTGTATGACCCCTGGCGGGACAAGGGCCTGACCAAGTTCTTCTCGGCGCGGCAGATGGCGGGCAAGAAGAACTGCAAAGCCGCCCTGCAGCAGATGTCCGGCCTGCGGGAGAACCCGGACGCCCCCATCATCGCCTGCGTGTCCCGCTTGGTGCGGCACAAGGGCTTCGATCTGGTCACCGCCGCCATCCACGAGATTATGGGTATGGACGTACAGATGATCGTCCTGGGCACCGGCGACTGGAACTATGAGGAGGCCTTCCGCCAAGCTCAGAACCAGTACCCCGGCCGCTTCGCCGCCCACATGATGTACTCCCCCAACCTGTCCACCGCCATCTATGGCGGCGCCGACCTGTTCCTCATGCCCTCCATCTCCGAGCCCTGCGGCCTGAGCCAGATGATCGCCATGCGCTACGGCACCATCCCCGTGGTGCGGGAAACCGGCGGCCTGCGGGACTCCGTGGTGCCCTACAACAAGTTCACCGGCGAGGGCACCGGCTTCTCCTTTGCCAACATCAATGTGCAGGAGATGACCGGCGTACTGAGCGAGGCGGTGAACCTCTACCACAACGAGCCCAAGGCGTGGAAGGCCCTCCAGAAGAACGCCATGACCGCCGACTTCTCCTGGGAAAAGTCGGCCAAGGCTTATGAGGAGATTTACGGCTGGGTGACCGGGAAATAGGGCCGCTTTTTACGCTTGACAGTACCATATTCCCATGATAGAATGAGCGCTCCGTGGCGGGTGTGTCCTTCCGCGGAGCGTTCCTATGTTGATCTCAACAGAAACAGGAGATGTCTGCATTGCACAAATATACCAAAAAAGAGCTGATGACCCTCATCACGGGCAAACTGCGCCGCAACTTCGGCCGTGACGTGGAGGAGGCCACCAGCCTGCACATGTTCAAGGCCTGCGCCCTGGTGCTGCGGGACATCATGTCCGAGCGGCAAATGAAGACCGCCGACCGGGTGGCCGTGGAGCACCTGCGCCAGGTTCACTACCTGTCCCTGGAGTTTCTGATGGGCCGGTCCCTGATGAAGAACGCCTACAACCTGGGCGTGGCGGAGCCGCTGAAGCAGGCCATCGAGGGCCTTGGGTTTTCCGCGCCCGACCTGTTTGAGGCCGAGCCCGACGCCGGCCTGGGCAACGGCGGCCTGGGCCGCCTGGCCGCCTGCTACCTGGACTCCATGACCACCCTGGAGATCCCCGCCACAGGCTACTCCATCTGCTACGAGCTGGGCATCTTCAAGCAGAAGATCGTGGACGGCCAGCAGGTGGAGCTGCCCGACAACTGGCTGGGGCTGGGTGACGCCTGGCTCATCCCCAAGATGGACGAGACCGAGGAGGTTCGCTTCGGCGGCAAGGTGGAGGACGAGTGGGACGCGCTGGGCCGCCACCGGGTAAAGCACACCGGGTATGATGTGGTGCTGGCCGTGCCCAAGGACATGGAGATCGCCGGCTACGGCACCGAGCACGGCAACCTGCTCCGCCTGTGGGACGCCAACAGCCCCACGCCGGTAGACATGAACCTGTTCTCCTCCGGCCAGTATCTGAAGGCCGTGGAGCAGCGGGCCATGGCCGAGTCCATCTCCAAGGTGCTCTACCCCGAGGACAACCACTACGAGGGCAAGTCCCTGCGCCTCAAGCAGCAGTATTTCTTCGTCTCCGCCACCATCCAGTCCATCGTGCGCAAGCACCGGGCCGAGTACGGCACCCTGCGCAACTTCCACCTCAAGCATGTCATCCAGATCAACGACACCCACCCCACCCTGGCCATCCCGGAGCTGATGCGTATCCTGCTGGACGAGGAGGGATACGGCTGGGACGAGGCGTGGTACATCGTCACCCACACCATCGCCTACACCAACCACACCGTCCTGGCGGAGGCGCTGGAGCGCTGGCCCCAGCAGCTCATTGAGAAGTGGCTGCCCCGCATCTGGCAGATCCTCATCGAGATCTCCAACCGCTACCAGCGGGCGCTGACCGACTACTTCCACGGCGATCTGTCCAAGGTGGCCCCCATGGCTATCATCTGGGGCGGCGAGGTGCGCATGGCCAACCTGTGCGTGTGCGCCTGCTTCAAGATCAACGGCGTGTCCGCCCTCCACTCCGACATTCTGAAGCGGGACGTCTTCCACGACGCCTATGCCCGCACCCCCGACAAGTTTACCAACGTCACCAACGGCATTGACCACCGCCGCTGGCTCAGCGAGTGCAACCCGGAGCTGGACGCCCTGATCCGCGACTGCTGCGGCAAGGACAAATACCTGCTCCAGCCCGACGCCCTCAAGGAGCTGGAGCAGTACCGGGACGACGCGGGCGTGCTCTCCCGCCTGGGGCAGATCAAGGCGGACAATAAGAAGGCCTTCGCCGCCTGGGTGGCCCGGGAGAGCGGCGTCATTCTCAACACCGACGCCCTTTTTGACGTGCAGGTGAAGCGGCTGCATGAGTACAAGCGGCAGCTGCTCAACGTACTGCACATCATCTACCTCTACCAGCGCATGAAGGCCGACCCCCACTTCGACTTCACCCCCCGCACCTACCTGTTCGGCGCCAAGGCGGCCCCCGGCTACGCGGTGGCCAAGCGGATCATCCGCCTCATCAACTCCGTGGCCGACATGATCGCCAGGGACCCCGCCTGCAAAGACCAGCTCCAGGTGGTCTTCCTGGAGAACTACCGGGTGAGCCTGGCGGAGAAGCTGATGCCCGCCAGCGAGCTCTCCGAGCAGATCTCCACCGCCGGCAAGGAGGCCAGCGGCACCGGCAACATGAAGTTCATGATGAACGGCGCGGTGACCATCGGCACCCTGGACGGCGCCAACGTGGAGATGCACCAGGTGCTGGGGGACGAGAACATCTTCCTCTTCGGCCTCAAGGCCCACGAGGTGGCCGAGATGAAGCAGAAGGGCTACAAGTCCTATGAGTACTATGTCCACAATCCGGAGCTGCGCGCGGTCATCGACCAGCTCAACGTGGGCTTCGGCGACGGCGTGGCCTATGACGACATCGCCCGCCGCCTCCTGTTCGGCGACGGCGGCCCGGCGGACGAGTACCTGCTGCTGGCCGACTTCGAGAGCTACCGGGACGCCCACCAGCGGGCCGGCCTGGCCTATCAGGCCCCCAAGCGGTGGAACCAGATGGCTCTCATGAACATCGCCCGCTCCGGCATCTTTGCTGCCGACCGCTCCATCCGGGACTATGCCCGGGACATCTGGAACGTGCCGGTGCGCACCCTCAAGTAAGCTCTCTCCCGCAGCGGCGGGCGGCCCACGGGCCGCCCGCTTTTTTTGCCTTTCGTGCAATCATTTTCCTCTCTACCCCGCTGGGTCTTTTCTTCTTCCACACTGGACTGTGGCGGCGCTTTCTGCCGAATAGCCACCGCAAGCAGCATTTTTGACAAGGCCTGCCCAAAACCCGGGCGGGCCTTGACTTTCAACCGGGCAGAGCATAAAATATTTAATACTGTCTTTATTCCATCCATGGATGAGGTGACCGCACCATGCCCGTATATTTAGATAATGCCGCCACCACCCGGGTGTGTCCGGAGGCCGCCCGGGCCGCCCTGGAGGCCATGACTGAGGGGTACGGCAACCCCTCCTCCGGGTATGCCCTGGGGCAGGCCGCCGCCGCCGCGCTGAAGGAGCACCGCGCCGCCGTGGCCGGCCGCCTGGGCTGCGCGCCGGAGGAGCTGATCTTCACCTCCTGCGGCACCGAGGGGGACAACTGGGCCATCCGGGCCGCCGCGGACTACGGACGGCGGAAGGGGCGGCACATCATCACCACCGCCATCGAGCACGCCGCCGTGCTGGAGCCGGTGAAGGCCCTGGCCGCCCAGGGGTATGAGGTGACCTACCTCAAGCCCGATCGGAGCGGCCACGTGTCCCCCGACGCCCTCCGGGCCGCCCTGCGGCCCGATACGGTGCTGGTGTCCATGATGCTGGTGAACAACGAGCTGGGCACCCTTCTCCCCGTGGCGGAGGCCGCCCAGTCCATCCGGGACGCCGGCTCCCCCGCCCTGCTCCACTGCGACGCGGTGCAGGCCTTTCTGAAGGTGCCCTTCACCCCGGCGGAGCTGGGGGTGGATCTGCTCACCCTCAGCGGCCATAAAATCCGCGCCCCCAAGGGCATCGGCGTGCAGTACATCCGCCGGGGGCTGAACCTCAAGCCCCTGCTGACGGGCGGCGGGCAGGAGGGCGGGCTGCGGCCCGGCACCGAGCCCACCGCCCAGGCCGCGGCCCTGGCGGCCGCCTGCGCGGCGTGGCAAGAGGACTATCCCGCTCGTATTCAAGAAATCAAAGAATACGCGCTGGAATCGCTCTCCGCCGTCCCCGGGCTGGAGATCATCAGCCGGGGGGACGCCCCCCACATCTGCGCCGTCTCCCTGCCCGGCTACCCCAGCGAAATGCTGGTGCGGGAGCTGTCCGACCGGGGGGTGTACGTCTCCTCCGGCTCGGCCTGCCACCGCGGGAAGCCCAGCCACGTGTTCGCGGCCCTGGGCCTGCCCAAGCGCACCCTGATGGGGGTGCTCCGCGTCTCCTTCTCCCCGGAGAGCACCCGCGCCGACGTGGACGCCCTGGCCGGGGGACTGACCGAAATCACCAAGACCAGAATTGCAGCGAGGTGAGCGTTTGTTCCACTATATGAACCGGGGGGCGGCCTTCTACCGCAACGTGGCGCGGCTGGCCCTGCCCATCCTGCTCCAGAATCTGTGCACCACCCTGCTGGGGCTGATCGACACCTTCATGGTGGGCGCCCTGGGGGAAGCCCCCCTGGCCGCCGTGCTGGTGGCCAACATCCCCGTCTTCGTCATCCAGTTGGTCATTTTCGGACTCCAGAGCGGCTCCTCCGTCCTCATCAGCCAGTTCTGGGGCAAGGGGGACACCGAGTCCATCAACCGGGTCATCGGCCTGGGCTGCTATGTGGCGGGGGCCATCTCCCTGGCCTTTGCCTCCGTCATGTTCTTCCTGCCGGAGCAGCTGATGGGCCTTCTCACCGACAACCAGGAGCTGGTACCCCTGGCGGCTCAGTACGCCCGCATCGTGGGCTTCTCCTATATTTTCAACAGCCTCACCGGTGTGTACGTGGGCGCCCACCGCTCCATGGAGAACCCCAAGCTGGGCATGATCATCTTCGGCGTGTCCATGCTGACCAACGCCTTCCTTAACTGGGTGTTCATCTTCGGCAACCTGGGCGCTCCCGCCCTGGGCGTGGTGGGCGCGGCGGTGGCTACCCTGTCCGCCCGCGTGTTGGAGTTCGTCATCATGCTCTCCTACGCCCTGACCAACCGGCGCTTCCGGCTCAAGCCCGCCGTGCTCTTCCGGCCGGGCCGCGCCCTGCTGGCCAAATTTCTCCACTACTCCGGGCCGGTGGTGCTCAACGAGACCCTCTGGGGCCTGGGCACCTCCCTCTACAAGGTCATCATGGGCCACATGGAGGGGTCCACCGAGATCCTGGCCGCCCGCGCCCTGGCGGGCAACATTGAGGATCTCTGTACCGTGGCCATCTTCGCCATCGGCAACACCACCGCCATCATCGTGGGCCGGGAGATCGGCGCGGGCCGGCGGGAGCATGTCTATGAGGTGGGGGCTACCCTGGACACCCTGGCCTTCCTCTGCGGCCTGATCATCGGCATTCCCCTGATCCTGGGGGCCTGGTTCGTCTTCCCCTGGCTGGTCTACCCCTTCTTCCACCTGTCGGAGACCGCCGGCTCTATCACCACCATGATGCTGACCTTCATCGGCGTCTTTCTGGCCCTGCGGGCCTTCGACTCCGTCAACACCGTGGGCGTCCTGCGGGGCGGCGGCGACGTGCGGGCCGCCACCATCATCGACACCACCCCCCTGTGGTTCGTCTCCCTCCCCCTGGCCGCCCTGTTCGGCCTGGTGTTCCAGTGGGGCATCTTCTGGGTCTATGTGGGCATCATGGCCGAGCAATTCGTCAAGTTCGGCATTGGCCTGTACCGCCTCCGCTCCCGGGAGTGGATCAACGACGTCACCCAGTTCTCCCGTACGGAGTGACCGCGTTGTAAAAAATACCCCGGCTCCGCCTGTGGGCGCGGAGCCGGGGTATTTTTCTCTGTAAGCCGGCTCACAGCTCCCGCTCCATGCGGATGTCGGAGAGCTGGAACCATTTATCGGAATAGGTGACGTATTTGAATCCAAACCGCTCATACAGCCGCAGGGCCTCCCTGAGCTGATGGTTGGAGGTGAGGACCGCTTTCTTCTGCCCTGCATCCCGGGCGGCCTGGAGCGCCGCCTCCATCAAGGCCGTACCAATGCCCCGGCCCCGGTATGCCTCCTTCACGCCGAACTTGAGCAGCTCGCACTGGCCCTCCCCCTGAAGCTCCAGCATGACCATGCCCACAATCTCCTCCCCCCAGCGGGCCAGCAGCACCCGGCCGCCGCCGGACAGGAAGCGGTGGGGCTCCGCCAGCATCTCCAGATCCACCGGCTCCAGCAGGTCGTATTCCAGCAGCCAGGGCAGGGAGATGTCCTCCAGCGCCTGCTTGTAGCGGTCCTCATAGTCGATAATCGTGAAGCCTCGGCCCTCGTCCACGGATTCACCCCTCCTTTTTTACATAGAATACCATTGTTCCGCCGCCCCGTCAACGCCCGAAACTTGCAGTCCCCCCCTTTGCCTGCTGAATTTTCTGCGTTCACATTTAATTTACATCCAGAACACTTGACTTTTTCGGGGGACGGTGCTACATTATCTTTAGCACTCAGAGAGTTTGAGTGCTAACATTGTGAAAGGGTGGCCGGAATGGATTTAACAGAGCGCAAAAAACGGATTCTCCGCGCCATCATCGAGAGCTACATCCAGTCGGCGGAGCCGGTGGGTTCCAAGGCCATCGCCGCCTCCATCGATATGGAGGTATCCTCCGCCACCATCCGCAACGAAATGGCGGATCTGGAGGCGATGGGCCTGTTGGAAAAGCCCCACACCTCCGCCGGGCGCATCCCTTCGCCCAAGGGCTACCGGCTCTATGTCAACGAGCTGATGGAGGAGCACAAGCTCTCCCTCCAGGAGACCCAGCGCATCAACCAGGCCCTGGCCATGCGGATGCGGGAGCTGGACCGGGTGCTGGACCAGGCGGGCCGGGTGGTGTCCCAGCTCACCAATTACCCCTCCTTCGCCCTCTCCTCCGGTCTGAGCCGCATGACCATCCGGCGGTTCGATCTGCTGATGGTGGAGCGCAACGCTTTCATCATCGTGGTGATGACCGACACGGACATCGTGCGTAACCGGCTCATCCGCCTGCCCTCCGACCTGACGGAAGCCCAGCTTCAGATGCTCAACACCCTGCTGAACACCACCTTTACCGGCCTGACGCTGGAGGAAATCACCCCGGAGCTGATGCGGGTGGCCCAGCATGCGGCCGGGGAGGCCTATGGGCTTATCTCCCTGGTGGTGTCTTTCGCTATGGAGGTGCTGGAGAGCCTGGAGCAACGCACCGTCCACACCTCGGGTCTGGCCCATCTGCTGGAGCTGCCCGAGTACCGCAGCCTGGAGCGGGCCCAGCCGCTGATGAGCTATCTGTCGGAGGATGCCGACCCCGCCCGCTTCCCCGTCCCCAAGGACGATCCCATGCGGATTCTGATCGGCCCGGAAAACGTGGCCGACGCGCTGAAGGACACCAGCGTGGTGGTCGCCAGCTATGACATCGGCGACGGCATGCGGGGCGTCATCGGCGTAGTGGGCCCCACACGGATGGATTACGCCAAGATAACCGCCCGCCTGTCCTATCTGGCCGAGGGCCTCTCCCGGCTGTTTGGACAGGGTGAACTGCCCCAGGGCAGGGACGACGAGAAATAGGAGATGAATGCATCCCATGAGCAAGAAGGAAAAAAAGCCGGAGGACGTGACCCCGGAAGAGCAGACCGAGCAGGCCGTCCCCACCGAGGAGACGGAGGCCGAGGCTCCCAACCCCCTGCTGGAGGAGCTGGAGGCCCTCAAGAAGAACCTCTCCGACCAGGAGGACAAATTTCTCCGCCTGGCCGCTGAATACGACAACTACCGCCGCCGCAGCCAGAAGGAGAAGGAGTCCGCCTGGTCGGACGCCAAGGCGGACACCGCCGCGGCCTTCCTGCCGGTGTACGACAACCTGGAGCGGGCCCTCAAGCAGGAGACCGCCGACGAGGCCTACAAGAAGGGCGTGGAGATGACCATGACCCAGCTCAAGGAGGTTCTCGCCAAGCTGGGCATCGAGGAGATCCCCGCCCTGGGTGAGCCCTTTGACCCCAACCTTCACAACGCCGTGATGCACGTGGAGGACGAGGGCGCTGGCGAGAACACCATTGTGGATGTGTTCCAGACCGGCTTCAGGTCGGGCGATAAGGTAGTTCGGTTCGCCATGGTAAAGGTCGCAAACTGAGGCTTGCGGGCGCGTCCGAACCTGACTGTGTAAAAAAGAATTTTCGATATATTGGAGGAACTGCTTTATGTCTAAGATTATTGGTATCGACCTTGGTACAACCAACTCCTGCGTGGCCGTCATGGAGGGCGGCGAGTCCGTCGTCATCCCCAACGCCGAGGGCAACCGCACCACCCCCTCCGTTGTGGCCTTCTCCAAGGACGGCGAGCGCATGGTGGGCCAGGTGGCCAAGCGCCAGGCCATCACCAACCCCGACCGCACCATCATGTCCATCAAGCGCGAGATGGGCACCAACTACAAGGTGAACATCGACGGCAAGGCCTACACGCCCCAGGAGATCTCCGCCATGATCCTGCAGAAGCTGAAGGCGGACGCCGAGGCCTATCTGGGCCAGACCGTCACCGAGGCGGTCATCACCGTCCCCGCCTACTTCACCGACGCCCAGCGCCAGGCCACCAAGGACGCCGGCCGCATCGCGGGCCTGGACGTCAAGCGCATCATCAACGAGCCCACCGCCGCCGCCGTGGCCTACGGCGTGGACAAGGAGCAGGCCCAGAAGGTCATGGTGTACGACCTGGGCGGCGGCACCTTCGACGTGTCCATCCTGGACATTGACGACGGCGTCATCGAGGTGCTGGCCACCGCCGGCAACAACCGCCTGGGCGGCGACGACTTCGACAAGTGCGTCATGGACTGGATGGCCGCCGAGTTCAAGAAGGACACCGGCATTGACCTGACCGGCGACAAGGTGGCCATGCAGCGCCTGAAGGAGGCCGCCGAAAAGGCCAAGATCGAGCTGTCCGGCGTCACCTCCACCAACATCAACCTGCCCTATATCACCGCCGATGCCACCGGCCCCAAGCACCTGGATCTGACCCTCACCCGGGCCAAGTTCGACCAGCTCACCGCCAACCTGGTGGAGGCCACCAGCGGCCCCGTGAAGCAGGCCATGAGTGACGCCGGCCTGTCCTCCAGCGACATCTCCAAGGTGCTGATGGTGGGCGGCTCCAGCCGTATCCCCGCCGTGCAGGAGATGGTCAAGAAGCTCACCGGCAAGGAGGGCTTCAAGGGCATCAATCCTGACGAGTGCGTGGCCATGGGCGCGGCGCTCCAGGGCGGCGTGTTCACCGGCGACGTGAAGGGCCTGCTGCTGCTGGACGTCACCCCCCTGTCCCTGGGCATCGAGACCATGGGCGGCGTGATGACCAAGCTCATCGAGCGCAACACCACTATCCCCGCCAAGAAGAGCCAGGTGTTCACCACCGCGGCCGACAACCAGACCAGCGTGGAGGTCCACGTGCTCCAGGGCGAGCGCGAGATGGCCCAGTACAACAAGACCCTGGGCCGCTTCAACCTGGACGGCATCGCCCCCGCCCGCCGCGGCGTGCCGCAGATCGAGGTCACCTTCGATATCGATGCCAACGGCATCGTGAACGTGTCCGCCAAGGATCTGGGCACCGGCAAGGAGCAGCACATCACCATCACCTCCTCCACCAACATGTCCAAGGAGGACATTGACAAGGCCGTCAAGGAGGCCGAGCAGTTTGCCGCCGAGGACGCCAAGAAGAAGGAGGAGATCGACGTCCGCAACCAGGCCGACCAGGTGGTCTACCAGACCGAGAAGGCCCTGGAGGATGCCAAGGACAAGATCGACGCGGGTGACAAGGCCACCGTGGAGGCCGCGCTGAACAAGCTGAAAGACGCGCTGAAGGGCACCGACGTGGCCGCCATCAAGGCCGCCACTGAGGAGGCCAGCAAGGCCTTCTATCCCATCGCGGAGAAGATGTATCAGCAGGCCAATCCCCAGGGCGGTCAGCAGCCCGGCCCCGACATGGGCGGCGCCCAGGCCGGTTCCGCCGGCTCCGATCCCAACGTGGTGGACGCCGATTATGAAGTGGTAGACGACGACAACCAGAAGTAAATTCGTCCGGTGAGCACGGGCCGGTCTGGAGTTGGCTCCTACGCAGTAGGGGGCGGCCCTCAGACCCGCCCGTTTCTCCCGTTAAGAGGTGATAGAACCCTATGCCAGAACAGAAACGAGATTATTATGAAGTCCTCGGCGTGTCCAAGGGCGCCACGGACGAGGAGATCAAGAAGGCCTACCGGAAAAAGGCCAAGCAGTACCACCCGGATCTGAACCCCGGCGACAAGACCGCCGAGGCCAAATTCAAGGAGGCCAACGAGGCCTACGAGGTGCTGTCCGACAAGGAGAAGCGCGCCCGCTACGACCAGTTCGGCCATGCGGGAGTGGACCCCAATTTCGGCGCGGGCGGACCCGGGGGCGGCTTTGGCGGCTTCGGCGGGTTTGACATGGGCGACATCGACCTGGGCGATATCTTCGGCTCCTTCTTCGGGGGCGGCTTCGGCGGCGGCTCCAGCCGTGCGCGCAGCGGCCCCATGAAGGGCGACACCCTGCGGGCGTCGGTTACAATCAGCTTTGAGGAGGCGGCCTTCGGCTGTGAGAAGGAGATCACCCTCAACCGAACCGAACCCTGCGACGACTGCCACGGTACCGGCTGCGCGCCGGGCACCACAGCGGAGGTCTGCCCCGACTGCCACGGCAGCGGCCAGATCCGTATCCAGCGGGGCGGCGGGGCCTTTACCTTCGCCACCACCACCACCTGCCCCAAGTGCGGCGGCAAGGGCAAGATCATCCATCAGCCCTGCAAGAGCTGCGGCGGCGCGGGCAGCGTCCGCCGTCAGCGCAAGCTCACCGTCTCCATCCCCGCCGGCATCGACAACGGCCAGGCGGTCTCCCTCCGGGGACAGGGCGGCGCGGGCAAAAACGGCGGCCCGGCGGGCGATCTGCTCATCAGCGTCACCGTCCGCCCCCACGAATTCTTCAAGCGGGACGGCACGTCGGTCTATCTGGAGCACCCCGTCACCTTCCTCCAGGCCACACTGGGCGCGGAGCTGGAGATTCCCACCATCGACGGCAAGGTGAAGTGGAGCCTGCCGGCGGGCACCCAGCCCGGCACCACCTTCCGCCTGCGGGGTAAGGGCATCCCCAGCGTCAACGGCCGGGGCCGGGGCGACCAGTACGTCACCGTGAACGTACAGGTGCCCACCGGCCTGACCCACGAACAGAAGGAGGCGCTGCGTGCCTATGGCGAAGCCATGGGCGAGCTTTCACCCGGTCCCATGGAGGGCGTAAAATCTTTCTTTGACAAAAAGAAGAAAAAGAAATAAACTAGAGGACGGGCAACTGCCCGTCCTCTAGTCTATTTCTGCCGTTGGAGGTGACCGCCCCCGTGGGCCCCATTCGTTATATTGTCATACTCTTTCCCGTCCTCACCCTGCTGGCGCTGCTGGGCTTCTTCTGCTGGTACTGGCGCACCCAGCGCTCTCCCCTGGCCCAGCAGCTCGCCCCCGCGCCGCAGCCGAAGCGCCGCTTCACCTTTGCCGGGCGGTGCCATCCCCTGGCGCGCCGGGATGCCATTCCCATCCTGCTCATCACCTGTATTTACGCCGTCACCGCCTTCGCCCACTTGGGCTCCCTCCAGGCACCCCAGAGCGCCTGGGACTTTGGGGACGGAGAATCGGCCACCTTCTCCCTGCCGGAGAGCGTCCAGGTGTCCAGGCTGTGGTACTACCCCAACCTGGGCACCGGCAAATACCAGGTGGAGATCTCCGCCGACGGCACCCAGTGGCTCACCCTCTGGAGCCGGACGGAGACCGATGAAACGGGCAGTGAGGAGACCGTTTACTACTGGGCCGACCCGGAGGGCTACGGCGAGAGCTACGCCATGACCCAGAACTACAATCAGCTCTTCAAGTGGAATGAACTCACCTTCGAAAACCCCCAGTATATCCGATACCTGCGCATCACCGGCCAGGCCAATAAGGGCCTGCTGGAGCTGGGAGAGGTGGCCCTGTTCGATCTGGAGGGGAACCGGGTGAATCTGTCCGCCTCGGCCAGCCCCCTCTTCGACGAGCAGGAGACGGTGCCCGAAAAGACCACCTATTACGACTCGGCCTACTTTGACGAGATCTACCACCCCCGCACCGCCTGGGAGCACATCCGGGGCATTGAACCCTATGAGATCTCCCACCCGCCCCTGGGCAAGCTGATCATGGGCGTCGGTATCCGCCTGTTCGGCATGACCCCCTTCGGCTGGCGGTTCATGGGCACCCTGTTCGGCGTGGGGATGCTCCCCCTGCTGTATGTGTTCCTCAAGAACCTGTTCGGCCGCACCTCCATCGCCACCTGCGGCACCGTGCTGCTGGCCGCCGACTTCATGCACCTGACCCAGACCCGGCTTGCCACCATCGACACCTACGCCTTCTTCTTCATCCTTCTGATGTATTATTTCATGTACCGCTACCTCACCCTCCCGGCGGGCGCCCCCTTCCGCAAATGCGCCCTGCCCCTGTTCCTGTCGGGGCTGTTCTGGGGCATCGGCGCGGCCTCCAAGTGGACGGTGATCTACGGCTGCACCGGGCTGGTGGTACTCTACTTCATCGGCCTGTACCAAAAGCTGCGGGACTGGCCGGCGGACGGGGAGACGGGGGCGCGGCAGCCCGGGCGGCTGAAGTGGGCCTTCCAGATTCTCGCCTTCTCGGTGCTGGTGTTCGCCCTGATCCCGGCGGCCATCTATACCCTGTCCTATCTCCCCTACGCCTGGGCGGAGGGAGACAGCAGCCTCACCGGCCTCGTCGGCGCCATGTGGGAAAACCAGAGGTATATGCTCTCCTACCACAGCGGCGTCACCGATACCCACCCCTACTCCTCCCGCTGGTATCAGTGGCTCTTTGACATCCGGCCCATCCTCTACTATATGGACAACTCGGTGCCGGGGTACACCACCCGCTTCGCCGCCTTTGTCAACCCGGTGGTGTGTTGGGGCGGCCTGCTGGCCGTCCTCGCCTGCGCCGCGCAGGCGGTGCGGCGGCGGTGTGCCAAGGCCCTGTTCATCGTCATCGGCTACCTGGCCCAGCTGGTGCCCTGGTTCTTCATCGGCCGCATCACCTTCGCCTATCACTACTTCCCCTCGGTGCTGTTTCTCATTCTGGCCCTGTGCTATGTGTTTTACAGCCTGTCCGAACAGGAGGAGCTCATCGCCTGGAAGCCCGCCATGTACGCCATCACGGCGGGGTCCGCGGCCCTCTACGCCCTGTTCTATCCCGTGCTGGTGGGCATCCAGATCCCCTCCTGGTATGGGACCTGCCTGCTGCGGTGGCTCCCCTCCTGGCCCTTCTAATCCCCCGCCCAGCGGCACTTGTGAGGTAATTTGTATGTATCTGTCCGACTATCACACCCACAGCCGGCTCTCCTTTGATGCCCACGCCCCCCTGTCCGAGCTGGCAGAGGCGGCGGCAGACGCGGGCCTGGATGAACTGTGCGTCACCGACCACTTCGACTTCCTCGACGAAAATGGGGTTCCGGCGGAGGGCTACGACTGGGCCCCCGCCGTGGCCCAGCATCAGCAGGCCCTCCCCGCCGCCGGGGAGCGTCTCACCCTCAAGCTGGGCCTGGAGCTGGGCATGCCCCATCTGAATCCGGCCGCCGCTGCGGCCATCTGTGCCCGCCCGGAGGCCGACTTCATCCTGGGCTCGGTCCACAACCTCTCGCCGGAAAGGGGCGGCACCGACCTGTTCTTCCTGGATTTCTCCACCGTCCAGGCCTGCTATGATGCCCTGGACGACTACTTTGCCTCCCTGGCTCTGCTGGCCGCCACGGATTTTTACGACGTGCTGGCCCACCTCATCTACCCCCTGCGCTATATGCAGGCCCCCGTCACCCTGAACCGTTACCAGGACGCCATCCGGGCCATCCTGCGCACGGCGGTGGAGAAGGGCAGGGGCATGGAGGTCAACACCTGCCGGGGGCGCACCCTGGAGGAGTGGCGGCCCATCCTGGCCCTCTACCGGGACTGCGGCGGCGAGCTCGTCACCGTTGGCTCCGACGCCCACACCCCGGCGGACGTGGGCAAGGGGGTCCGGGCGGCCTGCGCGCTGCTGCGGGAGTGCGGCTTCCGCCGCGTCTGCACCTATGAAAAGCACCAGCCCGTATTTCACACACTCGGATAAGGAGGAAATATATATGATCGCATTGGGTTCCGACCACGGAGGGCTCGCCCTCAAGCGCCACGTCATGGAGTACCTGGACGCCCGCGGCCTGGAGTATCAGGACTTCGGCTGCTACACCGCAGAGAGCTGCGACTACCCCGACTTCGGCCGGGCGGCCGCGGAGGCGGTGGCCTCCGGCGCGTGCGACCGGGGTATCGTTATCTGCACCACGGGCATCGGCATCTCCATCGCCGCCAACAAGGTGAAGGGCATCCGCTGCGCCCTGTGCAGTGAACCCCTCTCCGCCGAGATGACCCGGCGACACAACGACGCCAACATGCTGGCCATGGGCGGCGGACTGATCGGGAACAATATGGCCGACCGCATTGTGGACGCCTTCCTCAGCACGCCCTTTGAGGGCGGCCGCCACCAGCGGCGGGCCCGCTACTT